>Ga0302271_10004434_pt1 | contig 11224 bp, 8 predicted proteins | sample III_Bog_N1_1_FD_198767 | JGI IMG/M metagenome (GOLD analysis project Ga0302271, IMG submission 198767) | Peat permafrost microbial communities from Stordalen Mire near Abisko, Sweden - III_Bog_N1_1 | ecosystem: Environmental > Terrestrial > Soil > Wetlands > Peat | place: Sweden: Abisko... | reverse complement strand
CCAAAGTGTGTTTATGTTGATTTTAGGACGTAAAGTCAAGATAAAACGAATTTGCAGAAGGCTCCAGTTGCACCTGAGACACTCACGTAGAGAGAAATTCTCGAAATGGTCCGCAAGCAAAGTGACTGGCTTTAGTAGAAAGAATTCAAGATTAAATATTAACAAGAGTAGAAGCTTGATAATGAACTTGCTGGATGCACTTTCAAACCTGATTTAAGATTATCTTCTTCTGCTAAGAAGAATTTGAACACTTCAAGCAAATTGCAGAATAACTCCTTGTTCTAGACGCCATAATAGAAGTTGGTTTTGTCTGATTCGAAGAGATAGATATAATAAGGTTAGGTTTCGGCATCGAAGATAAATGTATCTTCCTATTCAGCAGCCAGGCAGTAGAGGTATGATTCCAAATAGCCTAGGAAAACAGATAACTTTGAAGAAATATTAGAGTAAAATAATAGCGATAAGGGTAATACTGAGAATAATCAGGAACTTCGCAGAGAAGAAGATATTAACCCACCTATAATGGTCGATCAAGAAGAACATTAATAGGAAGAGGAGAATGCTGGGTTTAAAGTTGGGATTACTAATGAAAAAGCTGGGGAAATTGAGTAATAGATTGAATAGAACTCCCAAGAGATCTAAATACCTCAATGAAGAAAGGATGAGAATATTGAGAAAATGAGATTTAAATGAGATAATTTTTGAGAATTGCGGAGGGGTTTTCTGTTGGGAAATGTGTTTCTACATTTTAAGAAGTTTTGTTACTTATTCTTTGAAAAAAAGTCTTTTGTTTTTTAGAAAGTCTTCTTAGGAAACAAAGAAACAATAATATTTCACATTCTTATAAGAAAAAAAAGAAGGAAAATTCCAAGAAATGTCTATTAATTTAAGATTTAGTCATTCAGATTCAATCGCATTAGCAAGCAATTAATTTATTCGATCTAATAGGGTTCTCCCTTGAGACAATTATTGTTTAAGATGGTACAAACTCAGCTAAAGCACACTTCAAAGCTGTTCTTCAGTTGAAAAATATATTATCTTTCTTGTTTATTTGTTGTTGCAAAAATGATTTCTCTAAGCTGCAAAAATAACAAAAACTGGCTTATTTTGAAATAAAAATATAACTAATTTCATTTTGGAATTCAATCTAATTAATTCATTTTTGTTTTTCTTCAAAGGATTATCCCAAGTAAAACCTTTAGATTTGTCAATTCACAACTCGATTCTTTAAACAATATCAAAAGAAAAAACAATCAAACAAGAAATCATAACAAGAATAGCGAGAAACTACAATATATGTCGGAAGTAGAAGAAACCCTGAATAGAATTAAGACACACAAATCCGTCTAAGGAATTGTGATTGTAAATAATGAAGGTAATGTCATCAGAAGCACATACGAAGGTGACCAAAAAGGTCTTGGCGAAAAAATTGCTATTAACATCCCTCAACTTGCTGCAAAAGCAAGATCAACTGTGCGAGATCTTGATGAAAACAACGAGTTGATATTCTTGAGAATCAAATCGAAAAACCATGAAGTTATGGTAGCACCTGATAAAGATTTCATGCTCATCGTCATCCAGGGGAAATCAGATAAGAAAGAAGAAGCTGATTGATGAAAGGATGGGACTTTCGAGCATGCAACGTGAGATTCAAATAAAGAAGAATATCTATCCAGCAATGGTTTTTTAGAGATAAAACTAAGTTGGTAATTCGGGATATGTTGCTTTCATTGGGCATATTTTTAAAGACAAATAAGTTGTTTCTTCCTTTTGTAGGCGTATATGTTCTCTATTATGCACTTGCTTATGCTGTATTGGCTCTTCATTCTTTTAAATCATCTTTCTTTTGATATTATGGTGTTTAAAATCTCAAGCAAATGCGTATGGGTGTGTCAGTCTTATTCCAAGACTAGCCCAAAAGTATCAATTATAAAAATATTCTGAGAACAAGTATAAACAGCTAAGTATTAGCTTTCGTTTTAAAAAAACAAGCAGATTTTGAAACTTAAAGCTTTTTAAAATAATAACTCTCTTTTATTAATTAGCTTGAAACTTCCTAGCTTTCTGAATAAAATACTCTCGAAACATATGATTTCTCTTTTGTTTCTTTTCTGTGCTTCACTGCGTCGACAACTGTTCTCTGCATTTTGGACAAGATAGTTTTTACTTGTGAATGAGAATATCACATTCCCTAGGTTTGTATAAAAATCAAAACAACAACAATTAGTTATTATCAGTAGTCTCCTGACATTTCATTTGAGGATTAATTCATCTAAAACCTAGTTTATTGCAGCGAATTAATGATGTTTTTCAATTTGAATTACAAGCAAAACGCATTCAGACAGTCCTTGCACTGGGTGTAGTTTTTTGTTCCAGAGATCTCATAGAAACAAGCCTAGCATGTCTTTTTATCTGTTTAGACCAACTCGAGAAGCTGAAATTCTTTAAGCTTCATGTTCTGCTAGTAGCTCTTTGTGATGTGTAGAGGTAGAATCAGATTCAACTGGCAACCCTAAAGTTAAAGTGAGAAAATTTAATACTATTCAGCGATTTTCAGTTTTATTTATTGTTTTTTTAAGTCTTGATCTTACAGCACACGTTGAGGGGACATCACAGTTTTTGGATTCACACTGCGGACAGATGTAATATTTCGTTTTAAGCTCCATATGGCACGCGCAAAGATACGATGTACTTGTGTATTTTTTCGTTGGGAAACCAACTTATATCAGCATTTTGTTAGTCTTCAATTTGCATGATAGAGGTGGCTCGCAGTAGGAATTTAAAAGGTTCTCGTAATCCTTCTCGTTTAGTGCTGTGTCGTAGCGACCTTAAGTCTTCTTAGTAAGTTACTGAAATAGAAAAAGCAACAAGACAAAAATGAACAAAATGTCTATTGACAGAATAGACTCAATAATAATTACAGAGAAGACAAATGTTTTAGCGTTAAGGGAGAGAATATTGAAGGTAAGCTTGCATTCAGCTGCTTTTGATATTTATTCAAAGATATTGCCCTTGTCTTTCGTTGATGGAGTAGATTAGATCAAGAGAACTTCCTTTGAGGCATAAGGTGGAGCCTCAGCGAAGACATTGAATGTTTCCTGAGAAATGAAGAAGTAAGTTTAAGTCCACAAAAGAATGAGAAACTGAATTATGATGAAAGGATCACTATTAAAAAACAAACAAGCATGCTTGATTGATTGTTCTTACCTTGAGGCATTCAAAGAGGGAAAACTCATCTTTTTCGTCGACAATTAGCTTCTCAATAGCTTTTTCAAGTAGTTTCGTGCTGGAAGTGAACTCCTACAGTGTAATGCACTGACTCATTTGCATCTTAGCGATTGCTAGCACGCTCAAAGGATTTGACTCGAAAAAGTTCTTGATGAACATCTAAAAAACAGCACAGCAACAACAACCATAAATAATCTTGTTATTTCTTTTGTCTTTAATTGCCCTTTCGCAGAGCATCTCCTTCGTATTTGAACAGCTTTTATTAGAATAATCCTACCTGTAGGATAATCTGTGTGAGCCCTATTCTCGAAGGTTTAAAATCAACATGCGTCGATGTTTGCGTTGTGTCTACAACTAGGAAGACATATCTTAATAAACTCTTCCTGCCACTGCTAGCATAACCTTTATCGATTGCTCTTTTTGCTTCTATCAATGGATCATCTTCTTTTATGTTAAGTTTCTTCTCCACAAAATCGATCAGCGTCTATCTATCACCTGTTTCTTCAATGTCCATCGATGTTTGCTGCTAATTCTGAGCGAAGGGTTAGGTTTGATCTAGCAAAAAAGAACGGATAATTGAAAAGATAATACTTTTTGGGAGGATCTATCGCGAAAAACAAATTATTTTTATGTCTAGCTACTTGAATTTATTTGTAAAAACCGCGCTAAAAGGTATTAGATAATACAGCTCAAAAGAGTTTATCCATGTATCTCTTAGGGAGAAGATTTTCTTAAAAGATAAACCCTTACCAAAGTATTGACTGGATAAGAAGATAATCAGCTAATAGATGATCATCATTAAGTTTTGTAAGAATGTGCAATTTTCAACTATTTATTTAATTAAATTCATTTATTATAGGCAGGGGATTAAAAATCTTAATATTGTTAAATTGTAAAAATACTATTTAAAGATCTTAGAAAGTTGTTTATTAGTTCTATTTGTCCTAGTGAATTAGCATGCAATAATGAACACTGTTAAATGCTCCTTATTTTCAGAGAAAGCAAGGTAGTTGTTTCTTCTCTGATGGGAAATCAAACAATCAAAAAAAAAAGTCATAAATATTTGAAAAGTCAATAAACAAGTCTGACAAAGCAAATGAGTGATCCTTAAATTGACTCTAATATCCTGCGACTACTGCAGAATTACAGCACACAAAATGGGTTTGTTCCTTGCTCAAAATGCAATAATTGTAAGCAATTGATATATTTTATGTTTTTCCTTTGCCGCATCAGTAAAGTTCATAAATATTTGCATTTTTTGGGATGAATTACTCTTTACCTAATCTCGTTTGCTATTTCTCATGCTTTGTTGTTAAGCTGGTATCAAATGGAACTAGCGATATCTAAACGTCACAAGAGACTACTTCGAATATTACAATCCTGGAAAAAAACCTAACCAGCATATTCTCAAATCGAGATTACCACTCCCCGTTATCGGCTAGCTCAAATGTACTTCCATCAATGCAAAGAGAATCCTCACTGTGCAGTTCAACAGGTCTTCGGTGTAGAATTTCAAAGACAATAGGGAACTCCCACAAAATTCAAATGGAATTCAAAAATGGGAGTTCAATTTGAGTCCTAATATTGTTGATCCAACAAGCCAAAATGCACTTTCCTTACCTCAATTGCTTCCGCTCACTGCGAGAGAGTTCACTGATGTTTAGCTAGATCAAAATGGATACAAGTAAAAAAAGCATAAAGAAAGATTTCAAAAAGAAATAATACTCTTAATATCTGTTTAAACTGAAGGTTTATTTGATGATGATTGCAATAATAAGGCGTGGAATACAAAAGAGTAGCTTCGCAAGTGAAGAAGAGAAAAAGGAGAGAATAAAGAATAAGTGGGATTATCGATATAATAAATTCTGGGAAGAGTTTTACAAGGAAGACAAACCAACTGACAGACAAGCACCTCCTATCGATTCAAAATCGCAAAAAGATATCAAAAAGGCTTTGCTGCTTTATGCATTCTTAGGAGAGTAACCATATCATTTACCTTAACAAAATAACCCCAAATAAGAACCTCATTTTTTGAAGTGTGTTCATTTTTTTGTTTTGTCATGACATTTTATGGCAGATTCCGAGAGAGTTGCGTGAAGTGCGTCTAAAAGATAGTCCAAGAGTTTGTGTTCCCTGCGAGCTGGAGATAATATAAGGAAATCAAAAACGATCACCCGATGTTCTAGTTCAAGCAAAAAAATGAGTTTGCATATGTTGTCGATGGAATTTTCATACGTCTTGCTTATGTTCTCATTAACCATCAGGCTATTCCGCTTGATGCCAGCAATGGTAGTAGTAATGCTAGCAAGCAAAGTGACTCGAAGCAGTCAAAGGATTCGAAATTTAAAAGTAAAAAGGAGAGTGTTCTCTCTCAGGCTTACAATGAGGATTCGAAAAAGAGCAAAGAAGAAAAAAATAGCGAAATGTATGATACTCTGCCATTTAAATTGATCTCTCACGAATACAAGACTAACAATGTCCTCGCCGATTGCATTCAGCAGCTTGTTATGTCTACGAATAACTAGTATATCATCAGAGTAAAGATTCTTTAAATTCGGGAAACTGAAATTATTATTATTATTTATTAACTAGGTTCCGTTATCTTGCTAAGTCGATTACTTGGGTTTCAATTGCATTTGCTATCCAGTTGCACCTCTGTTACTTGTAAGTGTCTGCATTGGTTAGCTTCAATCATGTAGATTAGTGTTCATTCTAATTATTTCTCTCTTTCCCTTGTGTTTTCAAATCAGCCACCACAGAAGCGAACCAGAGAATCTAGCGGGCTAGATGGAGGCTAAGATGAAGTGAATACTCTAAGTTTAATCTACGGAATGAAACGCAATGGCGATTTTATTGACTGCTAGGAACCTCAAGTCAAAGCAGATCTGGAGAAACTTGGAAATTCCCTTCGGCTGAAGCCATTTTCGGTTAGTGCTGACTCAGCCCAAGACGGGAAGATATCCTTAGATATTTCGCTGTCATTGTTCTCTGAAGTGCACTGCTTGAAAAATAAGGACTTAATTCTGAATGAAATCAAGCACGAAGTTGAAGGAGAAACTATCAAAGCGCAGCAGAAGCGTATTGGGATTTTGAATTCGAAACAGAAGAAAAGCGACAAAAGTGACATACAAGAGAAGAGTAAATTCTATCTTATGAAGACAGCCACAATATTTCCAGTCGAAATCGATGTGGAAGTATTTAAACCCCAGGTTTGTTTATTCAGAAATAGACTACGACCTGAGTTTCTTTGTTTGATCAATTCCTTCCTTTCGAATGGCGCTTTCTTAAATGAAAAGTCCCTCATAAATTCAGATGTAAAACAGCAGCAGCAGCACAAGCAGTTTCTCTTTAGCTAACTATTTTTTTTATTTTTGAAAGCAAAACGATTTGCTGCTGGCAGCTGCTGGATTGAAACTCAAGAAAGAATCGGTGAATAAGCTCGTTAGGGATTTAGAAATCATGCTTATCAAGCCTATCGGGTCAGAGTAACTCTCCATGTATTTTCACATGTATGGAGTGAACATGAGACATTTAGGTAAAGTTGCAAGTCGCACAGACCTTCCAATTATCAAGGAAATCTGCATAAATGAGATGATTGCGAGAAGCACAAAAAAGATTCTTCGGGCTAACCTTGCTGAGTTCATATTAAAGGAAGGCATGCATAGCGATTGCCCACAATTCATGGAGTAGTTCAAAAGTAATTGAACAACTTTAAATCGCTTTTTTGTGTGTATGGGTTTCTCATATTCCCATTTGGTGTTTTTTGTATTTGTAGAACTGCGAGAACTCCTGGAAAAGCGCCCAAAGGAAGCTAACCAAGAAGCCTACGAAGAGGATGACGATGAAGATGAAGAAGAATACCAGCGAGAGTTGTAATAACTGGAAGAGTAAAGTCGTAGACAAGAAAACGAAATTTACAATGCATCTCGGCAATTCTAGAATTTCTTCGACGACAATGCTGAATCTATCAAAGACAACATTAGATTGATTTTCAAATAGAAGCTCAAGAGTCTCTACGTGGACTTCTTGAATTTGGTGTTCAGTAAAGACAGCGAATCACGCACATTCTGGGCTGAAGTGCTTCGATCTGCTATCCTTAGAGATTTCGATTATGACATATCTGACAAGCAAGCGAGTTACCTGCCACAAGGGTACCTGCTGCACTCTATTTAGTATCACTGGCGGATTCAATTTAAACAAGATGACTATATTAAAATATTCACTCCAACTCCGTTCGACGAGACACTCATGGGCATTTCTTTGCAACCTGACAGTAAAATATACGAGTTTAAAAGTCTTCCAGCTTCGAAGCAGATTGAGGAGTATCCATAATGCATCCAAGCAAAATAATTCGATTTAGCCATCAAGTACTTGGAAATCAAGAGATGTAACAGAGAAATTAACAGGAGAAAGACATAGAAATATTGAAATTATTTGTGATTTTGTTATCCACATAATGATATTTATTTTTTTTGGGAAAATTTTCTTTTCTATGAAATCGAAACCCCACAGAAATCACGAAACTCATCAAGGACAGTGCTTACACAGCTCCATCACCGAAACAGGAGAACTGCCTAATGATCGAGATGGTGAACGCGGAACTGATGAAAATGGATTATTTGAAAGAATCCTCCTAAGAAAAAACATCCAAGAAACATGGAAAAATCACAGAACTCATGAATAACAGCAAAAAGAATATCGTTTCCTAAACTCGATTACCTTCCTCCTCGCTGACCGGCAGATAAGCGACCATCACAATCATGTCAAACCCTGAATAAGATCAAGCTGTTATGGTAAAAAGCTATCAGTATCTGGAAGATGAAGTCAAGAGACAAATGACCTTCATGCCTGAGAATCATGCTGAGAGAATCAAGGCCATGATGATCCTCACGAAGATATACATTGGGTAAAATAAGATCATGAACAACGAGGAGGTTTCAGAGAAGAAGCACAACGATTGCATGGACACATATTAGCGAATCTAGCAGCTTATAGAGTACCATCTTGGGAACCACCATCCGTTAACAGTGGATTTATATGCACTCTAATCAGAATACCATTTCTCAGTGGGGATGGACGATTAAGGGTAGAAGTATCTCCAGGAAGCGATTAAGAAATGCAAGAATATTCTCGGTGCAAATCACATTAAAATCACTGATCTTTATCAAAAATAAGCGATGATTTATTTGTAATGTAATAAGAGCTACCAGGCACTTTAGTACCTTGAAAACTCGCAGTCAGTGATAGAAACGCAGTACGGTGCTGATTCCATCAACTATGCATAGATCTGCTTTGATATCAGCATGATATACTTTCTCTCATGTAATAATTAACAAATTTTCCATTAATTGTGGTGAAGGAAACTAATATTTATTGACAATAATCTTTCTGAATCTCCATATCTTTTGTTTATTCTAACTTATCAAAGCTCGCTTGCAGAGCGGACTGGACTTGTGCGATAAGGCCTACAAGATCTTCCTGTAGAAGGAATAAAAATACTTGATTCAATGTTTGAATTGCTGCTATCAAGGATGCAAGGCTGCATTAAACCTCTTCCAGCCGAGAGAAGTCCTAGAATATGGAGAAAAAACCTGGCTAATTCTTAGGAAGTACCAAAACGACACGCAAATGAAAAAAGCCATGCGCGAGTAAATCATCGAGTTCGTTATCAAGGTACAAGATCTAACCTCCAGCTATTCATCACTCATTTCACAAGAAATAATGCAAAAGTTTGCTATCCATAAAATATTTCTAAACTTTTCTTTACTTTTCCCCTCCAGGCAATAATCACAGTCACAGTCATGTCTATGCGCGGGGAAGAGCGCAATTTCCTCTTCAGTCTGTTACTCTACCAGACAGCATTTAAATCATCAGACCAAGCGTTAATTCCAGACAACAGTAGCATAACTACAACAAGTAGCAATAGCAATTCAAAGAAAAAAGATAGTAACTCCCAGCTAGAATCGCAGACGTCCATAAGCATGAACGAATCCCTAGAATCACCTCAACCCGTTGAGGAATTAGAGGAGCTCAGTAATCAACCCTCGTAAAGTACCTTCCCCTAGCCACAAAGACAAGTAAGCTCCTTAGATTTGAATTCCATAGCGATCTTGCCAGATGAATCGGAGGCTATCAATACCTTCGATATGATCAGAGAACTGCACAGGAACGCCTAAGCTGCTAAAGACGAAGAATATATTATCCGTTCTGGGCTTTATCCTGACAATCGTATCTTCGATCCAGAATTGAATTTCTAAGCTGACGATAAAAAAAATACCAAAGAAGAAAAGAGAAAAAAACGAGATTTTCTAGATGAGCTGCTCTAGAAAGATTATCAAGTAATAGCATAATAGACAGAGGGATATGCGTTTGGGATTTTGTTGCCCCTATTGGGATTCAAGGAAAATGTATTGATTTTCCCATTGTTTGCTTTAAAAAGATGAGCGGAATTGACATTGTTAGAGGGATGTACAACGAGTTACTGGTGAAGAGAAAGTTAATTGGATAAAAGGACTTTTTCATTAATTTCAAGCAATTCATAGCCAAAACCACTGAAGATAAGCTAGAGTAAGATAATTAAATAGTATGTATCTCTTTATCAGGACTTCAAATGAAAAAAATATCCAATACAAATGGTTTTTAAGATATAATATATGATATTTCATTTGTTTGTTTCTGCTTAGATACTTCGATATGCACAAAGGATTCGTGGATATCTTCGGATTGCCTTTCTTCTACAAGTTGTACAAGACCATCAGAACAGTGAACTTTAGAATTCTTGATTACGATTAAGAAGATCAGATCTCCCCTTGAAAGAAAAGAGAGAGAGGAGAAGGAGTGTTTCAAACTTAATTGTTTTAAACACAATCTTGCATTATTAATTAGCAATAATTTTCTGTATTAACTCTACATAGCAGGCATTCCTTCACGTGTTGTGCGTTTTACTTTTACTGATAAATTATTATATTAAATGTAGTTTTTTGAGTTCACAGTAGATTGTTTTTAAAAAAGAAAAAGAAACTGCTTAAAGGTATTAAAACTAATTTATCATGAAGCAGCCCCAAAGGACAACAGACACAAAAGGATACAAAATTGTCTCTAAAAATACGCACATACTTTTTATGCATAATATTGTGATTACATCCAAAAAACTAATAATTCTCCTAATTACCTTTTTCTTAAATTTCTACTGATTCCTCTTTGTTTCTTCATTTGTCTTCTTACATCTTTGATCTTGGCTCTGGACTCTTCGTCTTCGAAGCTGAGTGCTTCTTCTTGGAATCTTTCCTCAGCTTCTCAGTTGAATTCTATTGCTAACCTGAAGATAACTGCTACTGTTAGTAGTGATGATAGTTCTATTGCTATTACTATGCCTATTAACTCTTCCTTTCAGGACTAGTGAATCTCTACTTAATATTGCTGTGCGTGCTAATACTCGATGATACTTGCATTTGGGGTTGTGCCTTGAACAGCAGATTGTTATTGATATTTTCTGGGTTACTATTGCTTCTGTCAGTGTTATTAAACCTTTTATCTGGCTAATGCGCTCTCGCCGAATGAACCTACGATGGTGGAGCAGTTATCGAGTTCGGTATATTCCCTTGATTTGGATGATTTACATTCTAACTCGCGACGCTGAGAATCTAATGTTTGAGATGTTTTTTCTTGGATTTTTTCTTTTTCGATTTAGAAGCTGATCGATTATTGCTATTGAGATCACTGATGTTATTCGGATTATTGCTACTCGCCAAGTAGTTATTGAGGAGACTATTCTAAAACGTCGAATTACCATGACTAGTGTTCGTTTTGTTGTTGTTGTTGTCTAGATTCTCTGCGTAACCAAGAGGATTGAGTGGATGGTGGAGATGATTAAACGTGTTGAAAATATGCCCGAAGTTATGCATGTGATTGTTGATGTTCGCCGTGTTGATTGTGCTGGCGTTGATGCTGCCAGCTGTGATGGTGCCTGCGTTGATATTCATTACATTCTAGACAT
>Ga0302271_10004433_pt1 | contig 11225 bp, 4 predicted proteins | sample III_Bog_N1_1_FD_198767 | JGI IMG/M metagenome (GOLD analysis project Ga0302271, IMG submission 198767) | Peat permafrost microbial communities from Stordalen Mire near Abisko, Sweden - III_Bog_N1_1 | ecosystem: Environmental > Terrestrial > Soil > Wetlands > Peat | place: Sweden: Abisko... | reverse complement strand
TGTTGACAAAAAGAAAAATAGTTGAAGATTAGGAAAAATATTACTGCTTTCCAATCAATAATTCATAGAAATTCCTATGAAGGGTTGATATTTTACAAAGAAAAGAGCGAAGACCACTGCACAAAGCCAGCAAGTACCAAGTGCCTGCAGCATGCGCCAAAGACCAGGATGAGGCCGCAATATAATTGTATTTGGGAGATAAATTACGAAGTAGACAACCATTGCAATCATTACAAAGATCACTCCTCTACAAATAAAAAAGAAAGAGAAGGTTAATAGAATGATGATTAAGGAGCTATTAAAGGATAGCTTTATTAATGGTAAATATCTATTTGCTTACGTTTTCGCGTTGTCCATAAGAGACGTAGGACCTAATGGTTCAACGTAGTAGAAGGCATAGACAAAGAGCAATCCTAGCAATAAAACTAGTTGCAGTATACTGTGTTGATGGTAAAGTATCTACGGGAATGCTTTGCTCTCAGTTTGCATCAACGACAGCTACTTCAGTGAAATATACTCTCTTTCAGCAACTTCAGTCTACACAGCTGCATCTGCAGTTGTAGGTTTCTTGGCAATATCATTTGACTTCATTTTTTTTGGTCTACCAATGATTTGGTTATATTTTTCTTTGTAATGAATAGCAAATTATGATTGATTAATTAGCTAAATTATTAAATTACCTAATTTGATTTGAGTTATCTATTGAATAGGGGCCTAACAAAAATGTTCAAACGAATCCAAATTAAGCAGGAAATACTCATGACGAAATATTTCATCCAAAATAGAAGAAATACGAATCAAAATAGAATTTAGAAGCTTAACAATCAGTAACAAGTGCGCATTCTCTCGATCGTAATTAAGAGATACTCTACAAAAAGTGCGTAGAAGGATTAATGATCTTTTGAAAATCTGCAGATTATCATAAATTTAGCAGAAAGTCCCACCACAAAGAGCAACTAGTTAAGGAAATAATTATTTACCCACCTTTTGAAACAATTGTTTAATTTCATTTTGGTCTTTTGGATTATTTGACCCCCTTCAAAAAGATGAATTTATCACACAAAATTACTTCAAGTCAGCTAAAAGTTTGGTTTTAATATTATTTGAGCATCAACACTGTTTCGATTATTTCATTTGGATCATTTTTTTTATTTTAATGGAATTTTAGATATAACATTCTAACTTTGGTGTAGAATGAATCTAAATGATCAATAATACTATTAGTTAGTGCTAAAAATATTAGATATCTTTACAAGACAATTTTAATAATTTCTTATTGTCAACAATGAATTAAAACGAACAGGTTTATTCACATAACTAAAGATTACTATTCTTAAATAATTAAATGGTTTTTTACCTCAAAAGTGATTCACAACCTCAATGAACATTATTTAACTTTTGGAGAGTAATTGCCCTTCATAAACACATCTTTCATCTTGATGGAAGAGAGCATAGTGCTAGTGTATCCCAGAGGATTTCTTTTCTAATAAATCCTTCATAGAGTTTGTTTAATGCTTGAAATTACTAAATGAATTTATTGTTGCAAGCAGCTTTTTATGCGAGTAACAGTTCTTGCATTGTAGGGCGCTTTTCAGAGAACCTTATGTTTCAACAAGAAAAGTAAAATGTAAGTAATTCTGCTGAAATATTGGGCTAGTTATTTTTAATATGGAATTACTTTATTTGAAATTCATGAAAAGAAAAAAAAGAAGCAAGAAGAAAATGCTATGATAAAATAAAATTAGTTATTACGCTGATTCTGAAGTGATCGTGCATTTAGTTAGAATCATTTATGAAGCAATTGCTTTTAACATATGCAAATATGCTGGGTCTTCATATGAAAGTCTTTTAGAAAAACAAAACAAATTTGCAAGATTATGATTTATGGTAATTGAGAATTTTTAAATATTCTCTTCAACTTAACATTCATTGTCTTTTGTTTAAATCTGATATTTGGAATAGGTATTTAAGCAAGTTTTGCAGTATTATCAATTTGTCCTTTTCTGCTACTTCATCATGTGAAAAAATTACAACAAAATCTTACACCAAGAGAGATAGAGTGAGTTCAGATAATTGAGGTAACTGCAGAAGCATTTCTTCCATTTAGGAGTAATCAATCTAGAATCTGTATGTTGAATGTATGAACAAAGAATCAATTTTAATCACTTTATTCCAGTAATATTTAACTCATTTCTATTATTTGAAATGCTATGAAAGTTACGATAATAGACTAAGATCAAGAGATTGCAAGAGATTAAGACTCTTGAATGCAGTGCATAATCTCCCAATGCTCTCAAAACTACTTATTTCAGCGTTTAGCGTACACCATCTTTCAAATAACAAAAAAGAGGTAAAATAATAATTTGGAAGCAGTTGATTGATTATCTTTTTACTCATTGAAATTTAAAGTTAGGTGCTTTAAATATCGTTTTTATTTAATTGAATGAATAACATCATCAAATCCTTCACTAGTCAAAGATGACTGCAAGCTTTTTGAGAGATCAAAAATGAATAAAAAGCATATAATAAAATCATTCCAAAGAAGAAAAGTGCTGACTGTTCGAAATTCAAGGAAAGATCTTCTAAGAGTTTAAGACTGCGGAAGGTATCAGCTAATTTAAAAAGAGATTCATCGAATAAATCAAGCTCACTCTCGTTTTAATCGCTCTTCATTCTTGTTAGCAGACATGGATAAACATTGAAAATAATAAAATAAACTCATAAGTATATTTTTGTAGTAATTATTGGTTTCGTTGTTTGTACTTTGAAATATCAAGATGAAGAACTTAAAGAGCTGGAAGGGATTTCAAGGTTTCACAAAGACTAGTGACGTACCTGTTTTCATCCTCGAAAATGGAGAACTACCAACTAAAAAATAATCAAAAAGAATATCATTTTCTATTAAATTTAAAGTTTTAGAATCTAAGTTTTATTTGTACTTTGAAAAATCCATATAAAGTTCTTCAAGGTTGAAGAACGGCTTAATCGAATTGAGCATTTTATTCAGATCTTTTTCTTTGATTTCATCAAGTCTTTGTAACAAAAACAAATAACATAATTCTTCCTCTTATCCCATTAAAGTTTGAATTCTCTTTCTTCTCAAATTCAATCTTTGTTTGATACTTACTAAGAAAGACGAATTTCAAGATACGTAGGAGTGTAGCAGTACGATTCCAGAGCGTTTCTAATATCAATAATTGTGCACTCACCATCTCTACCTTACTCACTTTCTATCGTTATGTCTCTTGTATGAGCTGAATCAATTTTATTAAATGCCCTAGGAATCATAAAATCATTGGGTTTTCAAAGAGTTTTTTCTTAAAATAAGTAGATAATAAGCCAATATATTACGTTTTTGTGCTTTTTTCAAAAAGAAGAGTTCCATTTTGTTTCAGCGAGATTCCATCATAATCCAGCCATATTTCATCACGATTCACTATATTTCTCTATGAATTATCGAAGTTCGATCGAAATACATTTTTCTACTTTGCTTATTTGATCAATTAATCTAATCTCGCAGTCACATGATCAACTTTAGATGAAATCATCTCCATAAAAGATGTGATTTTCTTTTCAATCACATCAAATGTCTTCTCGGCTATATCTTCTACAATACTTTCGCTTTCTTGTTTTGAATAGACAGCATCTTATTGTTTGTCTACTTATTTTTTTATCTTTCCTAGCACTTCTGGCAGCCCATGACGAGGATGGTTATCCAAAATAATAAATTATACTTTTGCTAATGCTTCTCGTCTGATGCTACCTATGCCTGATATGAGCGCATCAGCTTAATCTTTGATTTGTTAGATGCTATCTTCCAATCGAATAAATTTAGAGCTAACTTTATTGAATAGGCTTTCACCTCTCTTTTCGTAGATCTCATGCAGGAATTACTATTGCTTCTACATTTGAGATTTCACTCTTCTTCTTCTTCTTTTTTTCTTGAGAAATTGGCAGAGCTTGAGAGAGAAAGAATGAATTGAATAATTCTTTACAAATTCAAAAATAACATCAAAATTCTTGAAGAAAGAAAGGTAAAGAATATGTGTATCAACAAATTGGCAAAAAAGAAGAAGAAGAACTGGAGATAATGAAAAATATAACTTAATAAACAAAATCTAATTAGAAATGTTTGAGACATAAATGCATTTTATAAAAAAAAAAAGATGGTGAAATGTAATACAGATTTCCTACAATCAACTCATTGAATCAATTAGTATTTTTTAATGTGTCTGTCACACACACACACAAAATGATGAGTTGATAGTTAAATCTCACAAAGAAATATGAGTTCATGTAAATGATGAAATGTGTAGCCAGCCATTCTAGCAAACAAAAAATATATATTTGGTGATGAGAAGAAATGCCTCAATGAGTAGTTTACATCTGAAATTTACATTATTTTTGAGAAACCATCCAATGCTGCTTGCGATTTAAACAAAAACGACTTAGAAAAACAACAAACTACACACAAGAAAACAAAATTAATTAGTGTATTATCAAAAAGAAATTTCAGTTATTCTTCGATAAACATGCAAGCGTTCAGCGTGGGACTGTATGTAGGCTTCACCCTGATCGCTGGGTTGATAGGATACTACATTGTCTAGAACATTATGGTGGATGACTATGAAATCAAGAACTTAAGAGCAGCAGTGCTGTTTAGTTTAGTATTTGCGTTGTCTTGCGATGGATTCATGTTGCTGATATTTGAAGTACTAGGAGTTGGATTGGAGGAAATGCGATTAACTTTCTGGACAATAACTCTAGGAATACTGGTTTACATGAGCATATTAGTTATTCCGTCGATTCTGATTTACAAGACAGTCCGTAAAATCCCGATGCACAAATCTCTCAAGGTAGGTAAAACCAATAAATCATTGATTTTTTGTTTTTTGCTGGATTTTAAGATATGGAATATGTCTTGAAATTTGATTTTTTTTTAGTTCTAGCTGTCCTTATGAGCATTCTGTATCTGTGTCTAATGGTGAATCTGATCTCGATTAAGATAGCGTTTAAGTCATCATCCGATGGAGAACAAGTTTAAGTGTCGGTTTTTTAAGCATTCTACATTTTCATTGCGAACTTCTTTGAAATAGGAGTGCAGCTAGAGCTCATCAGTAAGGATAATGGACTATTACAATGATTTTTAATGACTAAATTTAGAGGAATCAATTAGAACCAAAAAATAGATACATCTCCTTGAAATGATTTCTTTTTTTAAATCTAGCCATGATTGGGACTTATCTTATCGCGATTCTCTCTGGAGTTGGATGTGTGAATTGTCCTTACAATCAATTTAACTTCGTTTATCAGAATAGTAAAGCATCATATTGCATTATTTATAAAACAGATAGAGATCAAAACATGTAATATTTCTGCAATAATAAAAAACAGTTTAAGAACTTCTGGATTTGAAGACTCAAACTGAGTAGCATTTGAACTACCTTGTAAAATAAATCGCTAAGAGCAAGGAGAATATCATCAAGCTCAATCATTAAATGAGAAATTCTATCGAAAATCAGCCAAAAATTAAAAAGAATTTCTTCTCGAAGATTGTGTAACAAAATAAAATCGGTTTGATATCCTATTGATTGCTAATATAAAGATTCAAAAAATGAATATTATTTGTTGCTTTGACAGAGGACTTTTCAAGCCATAAGAAAGCTCCGATAAGAAACGAACTGAGCTTGCTTCAAATATTGACTTTGGCCTCAAAGAAGTAGATTTCATTCAAGAAAGGAAATCTCAAGTTTTCTTCAGTAAAAATTAACAAAAAACATATTGAATTTGAGGAATTGTTTAACCTATGTTTGTAAAGACTACTGTGACATCTAGACACAGATCAAAAGGCATCAATACTCTAAGACAATTCAAGGACGTTTCTTCAAGATTCTTAGCTTCGTTATGGGAATCTACTGCATGTATAAAATCATCATTGTAACAAAACAATAGAAATAATTAACTTGAATTCCTCTTTATAGTTATTAGCATTCCATTTTTCTGTTTTCCTTTTTTACTATGGCCTTTTTTGCTGAAAAGTCATACAATAATCATATTTTGTTTTCTTGAAAAAGTCAACATACAATTACATAGTAGGAAGAAAGAAATCGATTGACCCTATAAATCGACTACTTAAGATCATTCTCCCATGGTTTGGGTTGCACATTGCTGATTCAAATTACGACACAGCCATTGGATGCCTCTCCTTTGGGTTTCTAGGTTTGATTTTTTTTAAAAATTAAAGATTTAAATATATGATAAAAAATGTAACTTTTTTTATTCTTCTTCTTTTTTGAATTATTTATCCTATATTTTAGGCTTCTTAATGATAACAAACGTAAGGGCTTTCTGTCTAAACATGATGAACTTGCTGGGTATTTGCATGGGACATCTACAAAAGAAGAGTATTTCTACAGATTACATTGTCTACTTTTTATCAGAAGTTTTTGGAGTGTACTTCATTTCGACTTTAGTTCTTATTCAAAATAGCGTCGCCGATCAATTCTTGTAATCAATTCCAGAAATTAACTTAAAATAATAAGTAGAATTTAGATAACAAAATTATCTTGACAAAAAATGTATTTTTGTTGAAAAAACATAGATTAAATTTGAAGAAGATAACTGGAGATTTCAATTTATTATCTCATTATAAGGTGTTTGATATGATATTCATCATCAGCTCAGTAAGCTAGATGGTACTCCTTGGAGTTCTCACAGTTAATAAGTCGAAGCAACTCAAATCATACAAGAATGATAATCTTTACAAATAAGACTGAAAACAACATGAAGTCATCCAAGAGATTTTGATAGAATAAATAAGTTTTATTAATGACAATTGCAGCTACAATTTTATGTGTGCGTGTATGTGTGGCTGAACTATTTTGAAATTCAATTTTGAGACAATTTTTAATACTTTAAGATTCACAATCTTAGTTAAATTTACTATTAAAGTTGATTTTGTTTTGAAGCTCATTCTTCCACCATTTGCAGGAAGGATTTAGTGGATTAAATTTTATCTTCTACTGGTAGCAACCAAAGAGAAATCTGTTCTCCTAGTATTTCTCTCAAGTTATCGATTTTATAATTTTTTCGAAATGGGTTCTGGTTTAAAAAAAAGAATTAACTAACTTAAAATAAGAATAAGAAAGAGAGAGAATTTATCAAGATTTTTTTATTTTTGATTTAAGAGTAGAAAAGATTAGAATTTTTAGAATTATTTGAGAAAAAGAAGAGTTGAATTTAAGTAATATTGTTAAAATTTATGTTTATCTCTGGTTTTTACATTTAATGGAGTGAGTTATGGAACGTTTGATTCTATGGTTGTGTAGTTGTAAGCCCCAATGTAGAGCTGATAAATTGAGAAACAAGCCATTGAAACAAAAACAGGAAAACAACCTGAACAAATCACGCTGTAGTGCTTTTAAATAACATCGCTTAATCCCTGATCAAAAAAGAAACAAGAATGGATGATAATCTCATTTCATCTAATTGCTCCTTACATGAGCGATTGCTTGATTGTTGAAAGCATAATCTATTAGAAAGCTGAGACAAACTGTGAACGAAGCTAGACACGTATAAATCAAGAACTAAATGAAATACTTATGATTCCGTTCTCCCACGCAATTTCCGACCCACGGGCAATGGTGATCCATCCTCAAAATGCATCTTCAAGAAAAAGAAGTTAGTTTTATTTCGCAGAAACCTAATGATTTTTTGAATTTGGTTTTAGGGATCTAATTATTTTTGAGCTACCTGTTGCATATTTTGCAGTGATGAGCTCTAGGTGGCTTTAAAGTGCCACACTTGAAACAGTATTTGATTGCTTGAAGATCAGCAATGCTGTCACTAGTTGAATAAAATGAAAACAAGAGTAAGAAACAAAAAACTTTCATAGAAAAACCAGAAAAGTCATTTTGTTTCTTACAAGTTTTCATATTCTTCTTATGAGAAAATATTATTATGAGTGTCATCAAAGTTATTTTAGTTTCTTTAAACCAACTAGTCATGTGGTTGCTCCTCATCGATTCTATTTTAGTTAGAGATATTCTAATTACCTAACTGTTGTTGCTACTATTAGTATTACGGCTGATTGTTGTTGTTATTATGATAATTATTTTGAGATGCATCGAATACATCATTAATATCTTCTGCATATGCAAGTTGATGTTATGTGATGTTGGAAGTGTTGAAGAGAAATCGAGTTGATTTCAGGCGTTATGTTTATGTGATTGCATTAGATTTCTTAGTGTATTACTTGATCTATTCTATTCGTTCTTCGGATACATCAGGCTGCAGAAAATAAGAAAAAATATGTGTTTTTTGCAGAAATGAGCAATATTTACAGAATAATTATTATTTCAAGTTAAAGAGTGAAAATCGAAAATACTTGGGAGTCAACAAAGGTAGGAGTGCGGAGAGTTAAGATGTAGCTCCATGCCATGAAGGCAGCTGTAAAATTGAACCAGATACACAAGAGCATTCCAGTGATGAATTACTAGGTTTTAAAAGGTTCAACAATGTTAGGTATGCATGATTGAATCAGCAGCAAAAATAATTGAATTAAATTCATCGAAAAGCAGTTATCTTACTTCTTGAAGTAGTAGAAAAACAAATGATATATTGAATACTAACCATACGTAAAGTGTGAGACCACCTATTACTCCAACTGCACACCACACTGGCATATTCTTAGCCTTATCTAAGTTGTCCATTTTTGATAGAAACCACTGCTTTTGATTGATTTTATTGAAAATTAGATCGTTTCTTAATAAACAAGATTTAAAGTGCAAATCAGGAAAATATTGCGAGAAAGAGAATGAGAATCCCTACAGAAAAAAAACTTTCAAAAAGCTATTCCATTAAACCAAAAAATGAGAGGAATAAAGCAATAAGGGTTAATGATCTAATGCTTTGAAGGATTACTGCCTTAATTTAAAAAATCTACTTTTTTACATATTTCAAAAGAATTAACATGAAATTTCAATAACCATCCAAAGAGAGAGCGAGAGATTTAAAATTAAGTTTTTGTTATATCAATATATTTAAAAAAAGATAAAATTAAAATGAAAACAAAAAAGTAATGTGTTATCTCTCCAAAAGTACAATTATCTTCTGAATATCTGCTTCATTTAAGCTTTAATAAGGAAAATATGCCTTTTTAAGAATTTAAGAGAGAAGCTATTGATAAAAGTAACAAGTGAATAACTGCAAACCAATTGGGAAAAAAGCTACAAATAAGTTACTGTTGATGTTTAAAAGATATTAATTTCAGAAACAAAACTATTTCTGTTAGCAAAGTCCTAATGAGTAAACTAGAATAAACATAACAATTAAATGCACAAATCCAAAGAAAATATTGTGAGTTAGATGCAGATAATAATTTAAATCAACTTTTTTTTCAAATACTGTTTAATAATCCAAAAGAAACTCTAAAGATTTTGCCAAGTTTTTATTCTCATTATCCTATCCATCAATTAGATCTACAAAAATAATAGGGATTAAAGCATTCTGAACAATGTAAAAGGAATTTATTCATCTTTTGTTACTATTTTTCCCTACAGATTGGTGTCTTTTACTGTAAAATATGTCAAAATAAATCTGATTTAATTAATGGGAGAGGGTGATAATTAATTTTGGGGGAACTAACATACTAACCTTCAAATAAGATAGTTCATGATAAATAACTTCGAATTGTTAAATCTTCCTAATTGATCTAACTTTTTAGGATGAAAAAACCTCTAATGAGTTATTTTGATACTCATTATTAGATGTATTTAAGATTCTCAAGTTCCTTTTTGCAAAAATGTGCATACCCAAGATATCAATTCATCGTTATTATGTAGTTATTTTTTATGTAAAATGCAAAAATACTTTGTATTTTAGAAGTATCAATTTAATACAATTGCTTTTAAAAGAGGAAAACAATCCAAATTGAAAACGAAAAAGAGATGCTTGAGAATCAATTAAAATAACCCTTTTGGGATTTATGAAATATTGAGATTAAATTATGAACAATTTTTGAAAATATCAGCCAGTATTTATATTTATTCCCTAAATATTAACTAATTGCACAATTTCATGCGAGGCTGTTTCAGATAAAGGTTCAGTAAGGATAGAATAGATAAGAACAAAGAACTAATATCAAGTAACTTAGAATAATTTTGTAGTCATATTATTTTTCAAAATGGGTTTACATGGAAAAATACTCAATTCTCTCTTTTTGAGATACTTATTTTTCCTTTAGAGTCACAGTTTGGCTTTAAAATTTGAAGATAATATGAAGATCCATAATGCTCACCTTAAAATATAAAATATCCTGGGAGGAATCAAAAAAGAACAACACACACATTTTCTAAATATATTTTATGGTAAACCTACTAACTGAGGTGATATTTATATTCAGTAAATGTTAATTGTTCATTAAAAAGTAGGTAAAACAATCAAAAAAAGCTGATAAAATATCACAGTTTGATACATTTTTAGATTAAGGATTTTTTGTATTTTTAAGTTACTGAGAAAACAAATTTTTTACAAAGAGAATTGCTGATAAAAGTTGAATATGAAGGTTGAAGATTCTCCAGCCATGGGGCTTTGGTACAATTATTGTTGATAATTTAAAAATAAACAAGCTTTGAAAAGGAATTAAATCTATCACCAAAGAAGTGAGGGATAAAAGAAGAATAATGTTGATTTCCCTTAAAATGTATTTGGGTTCTATTTAGTTTGGCTTAGAATCAAAATAAGAATTGTCTTAAAATATCTTGTAGATAAAAGTCAGCTTAAATTAAATACAAGAACAATAGATTTCCTAATAAGGTTACATAGGATATTATTATTAATATTAATGTTCCTTTTTTTGCTTTTTCAAGCTTTGAGATTTTTCGAATAGAATCTTGAAAATATTGCCATACAATCAAAAATGAAAAAAGATTAGCCAGCTTAGCTGCACTTGAGATCACGCTTAATCTCAAGTAGCTATGTTTGTGGTAGCTATCCTTATGAAGAAGAAGAAAAGTTTAAATTTTAGGAAGATACGTTATTCTATTAGGCTGGCTGTGTTGGAGGAATATGTTTGGGAGATTAAGATTAAGGATAAAAATCAAATCTGTTTGGGAGGGGGGAAAGATATAAAGTGCAGATTGCCAATTTAGTTCGAGAGAATAAAACTGATTAAGTCAATATCAAATTCAAGCATTGACTAATTTCTGATTTTCTTTGAATGGCTT
>Ga0302271_10004432_pt1 | contig 11227 bp, 13 predicted proteins | sample III_Bog_N1_1_FD_198767 | JGI IMG/M metagenome (GOLD analysis project Ga0302271, IMG submission 198767) | Peat permafrost microbial communities from Stordalen Mire near Abisko, Sweden - III_Bog_N1_1 | ecosystem: Environmental > Terrestrial > Soil > Wetlands > Peat | place: Sweden: Abisko... | reverse complement strand
TTGAAGCACCTTTTAGAATGACAGACTTTCTACGTGACTATAAGAAATTCACTGCTAAAGTAGTGCTTGATGATATACAGACTTTGCCCGAAAGCAGGAGAGAATGGATGTTGTATCGGTTTGAATTTGCTGGTAAATTTGATAACCGTATTGAGAAATATCGATTTTGGCAGGATAAAAGTCATCCTATCGAATTAATTACAACTGAAATGATAGATCAACGTATTAATTATATTGGCTCCGCCGATCTTCGATTCATGAAAACCCGGTAAGAACGGGATTGGTAGTCAGAGCTGAAGATTATTTATACAGTTCAGCAAGAAATTAAGCAGGATTGAGCAGTATTATCGAAATTGATATGATTTAGTACTTTGTTACAAACAAATAACCATTGACCCCAACGTTACAAACGAGTGGGAGTGAATGCTAAGAAGGAAGGCTTTTGATGGTTTGCCACACCATGCAATTGTGCGGCAGCAAAGGCAATTTCAATGATATATTAAATAGCCGATGCATTAAATAGCCGATGCAACAAATAAATGTCTTTTTGCATCTGTTTAAGTAGGCAATAAGTTATCACAGTCAAACAATACAAAATCATGAAATCAATCAAATTCTTATTGTTTCTATCTTTTATTTGTGCTCTAGTGCTGGTAAGCTGTGGTGATGATAACATAAGCCAACAAAGAATTTTGGGTACATGGATTTCGACTGACAAGAAAGACACACTCGATTTTGTTAACAATAATAGTTTTTATAAAAATAGAGATCATTATGACTATCAACTGTCTGGTGATTCTATTGAAATAAGATATAATGGGATGTTAGATGTATATGTGCATCCTACAAAACATAAGTACTCGCTGGATCATAATACCTTAATTCTAGATTTCAGTAATAAGTCCTGTTATGGTTTTGAATTGCAGAAAATGACTTTTATAAGAAAATAAAATCAGATTAATTATAAAGAAATCATGAAAATGAAAATAACGCCCATTATTGTCTTTGCAATATTTTTTGTTGTAGTGGGAATGGGCTGTGAAGATGATATCCCTTCGGGTTATTGTAAAGGCAAAATTGTAGCACTAAACAATCATGTTGCTTATACTGATATTATAGAAATTCAACAAAGTGTTGATAAAGAATTGGCTGTTGGACAAACAATTTCTGTTGGAATTCTATTGACGGATAAAGGATATAAATTAAAGGATATAAATTAAATGATATCGTTTATTTTAAAGTAATCAGTTATCAGAAATGGGTTGGACCGTAAACGGCAGACCATTTATGGCCAACATATACAGGAGTAATTGAATTGACAGATTTATAATTAAAAATCTTTGTTGTTATGAAAAAACTATTGTTGGCAGTTTTTGCCATATTCTTACTTATGTCTTGTAACTCCGAATATATTGGAGTTAGTAACCCTTCGGGTGTATTTCAGCTAAGTAGAATTGATAATATTTTCTTTACTAAAGATAATGGCTTGCTGATAACGGGTGTCTACAATAATAAGGTATCAATAATTAAAACCAACTCCGATTTTGGAATTGAATGGACCGGGAATAACTATGATTGGGGAACCAATACTTCTTCGGGTTCCGGGTGGGGCTCTTCATTTTATTCTGTTCAGGTAACCAAAATGTTTCAGCGAAATGATGGAACTTATATTTGCGTAGGATCAGTTATGGAGGGAGGAGATGTTGTTTATTCTAATACCCTGGTTGTTGAACTCAACAAGAGAGGCGAACAAACCCGTAAAGTCGAATTTCAGGATATGAATGCATACAATGCTTTACCGCTGCTGCCGCACGATTGTATCGTGTGGCAAGTATAAATATAATAGTAAGCAGAAAATTTTAAGAAACAATGAGTAGAAATTATAAATTTAAAAATCCGGAAGGTGTTTATTTTGTAAGTTTTGCTGTCGTTGAATGGATAGATGTATTTACAAGGAATGAATATAAAGAAATATTACTTGAGAGTTTGCGATATTGCCAACAGGAAAAAGGAATGGAGATATATGCTTGGTGTGTCATGTCCAATCATGTTCATTTGATATTTAGTAGTATAAAAGATGAAAAGCCTGAATTGATTTTAGGTAGTTTTAAGCGTTTTACCAGCAAAGCTATTGTAGCTGCCATAAAGGAAAATCCACAGGAAAGCAGAAAGGAATGGTTGCTTAAACAATTTGAAGAAGCAGGAAGAAAATCCTCCAATGTAAAGCAGTACCAATTATGGAGACACGACAATAAACCAATTGAACTTTGGAGTAATAAAGTGATTGATGAGAAGTTGAATTATCTTCATAACAATCCTGTTGAAGAAGGTTTTGTATTTAAAGCAGAACAATACGTATATAGCAGTGCGATTGATTATGCAGGAGAAAAAGGATTATTGGATATTGTGTTGATTTGAAGTTGTAGCCACACGATGCAATCCACAGCTCCCGCGCGATTGCATCGCGTGGGAATGCTAAGAGGGAAGGTTTTTGATGGTTTGCCACACGATGCAATCGTGCGGCAGCAAAGTCTTTGTTACAAACAAATAATCATTAACCACCTCGTTACAAACGAGGGGGAGAGTGGATTATATCGGATTGTATTGGCACGGATTGCAAATCTGCGCCAGCGGGTGAATTTTTAAAATGGTATTATAATTGAGACTCTAGCAACGATTCAAATAATAAATAAAACAAATGAAATACTTATGAACACTGCAAAAATAGTATTTATTACCATCTCAATCTTGTTCTTTTGCTCTTGTCACAATAGAAGTGTAAGAGAAAACAATCAATCTCAAATTGCAAAAGAAAAAGTTGAAGATTTTGATACTTTTATAATCAAATTCTACTCTGATAGTATCTTTCAAGTAAATAGAATAGTTTTTCCTTTAGAGAGTGACAAAAAAATGAAAAAGGAATATGATGAGGCACTTAGAGAATCTAAAGAGGTGAAAAATGAAAATAGCAATTATTTTCCTCATAATAAAGAAAATTGGTGGCGTCTAAAACAAAAATATTTTAAGGGGAAAGATACTATATGTTCAATTGGTGGCGTTAATTATAAGAGGATAATAAAAGCTACAAGTCAGTCAGTTGAAGAAAAAATACTACTTTCAGATTCAGAGCAAGTTATGATTATTATTAAGTTTAGGCTTATTCACAATAAGTGGTTTTTAATTGATTATTTGGATGAATTTGAAGATGAATAGTGGTAATATATCAGATTCGACGATAGTCAATTATCAATAATGAAAAATTAATCAGAAAATGGTGGGTAGTTTGCTCACCATTCTTTGTTTCTAGATGGGCGAACGGAATTCCAATTCCGTTTTGTGAGATAAATGAACAGAGTTGGAACTCTGTTGTCCTGTCTACAGAATCGGAATTCTGTTGTCCCGTCTACAGAATCGGAATTCTGTTGTCCACAGCTCCCGCGCGATTGCATCGCGTGGTAAAATATTAAGGATAATTTGCCACACGATGCAATCGTGCGGCAGCAAAAAATAAGAAGGAAGGTTTTTGATGGTTTGCCACACGATACAATCGTGCGGCAGCATATTCTTTTTTACAAATAAATAACCATTAACCCCCTCGTTACAAACGAGTGGGAGAATGAATTCATAACCGCTTGAAAAATAATATATAAAGCTATCAAGCGGCTGGAAGTCACTTGTTCCTTACATTCCCTTGATTTTTTCAATATCCCAGAATACGCCCTATTTCCCTGACTTCCTGAACTGTATTGACTTTCATTTTTTGTTCCAGGTTTATATAGTACGACTGTACAGTAAACGTACTTCTATATATAATTTCACCAATAGTCTTCTGGGTTTTGTTGGCGACCAACAATCCGAGTACTGTTTTTTCCATCTTATTCAGGGTCAGATTTTGTAAGTGATTCGAATAGTCATGTTCTTCCATATATCCTTCCAATGAATGGCTGAACCACCGAAATTCCGGCAGATTATTTACTTCAGTGCGTATGGTTTCAATTTTCAGTATCCACGGACGGCCAAATTCATCATATTTATATACCTGCACATAAATTACATATGAATGATATTGCCCATCCTTTTCTTTTAAGTGCCTGACATAGCGAGCTTCATAACTCTGAAGTTGTTCCGTAGTGAGTTTTTGCAAATGGTTCATAATGATTATTTCGGTTTGCAAACAAAAACCAATGTTCTGCGGACAGGTCAGGTTGATAAGACGTTCCAGATTATTCCGGATGGACGGATTGAGCGTCGGACTATGAAAATGTTGATTAAAGAACGAATTATGCAACACCACTTGCCTTTCTTTTAAATCAAAAAGGGTGGTACTGAAATTCACCAGCGAAGACTTGTGCGTGATATAGTGTTGTATTATTCCTTTCATTTGGGCAGCAGAGTGAGTTGAAACAGTAAGATTAAATCCGGCTATAATTCCCATAAGCCGATGAATAAGAATCAGAATGGCTGGATCGTGATGCATAGGTATTAGCAGATTTAGATTTATAATTGAAAGAGATTCTTCAGCAACGACAAGCAGTTTCTGTTGGCTAACGAGTCCGTTAATGTGAAAATAAAATACAAAAGAAATAATATTTTATTAACCATAAAACCCTTTTAAGTATTTTTAATGTTTTAACCTGCATTTTCATAGGTGTGCATAGTTTTTTTTGAGAAAAATGTTCTATTCATTTGCATCGTTTTGAACAACAGCGTTCTTTACATATTGAAAAATAATAATAATTCTCACAAACCGGAATTGAAAGTAACAAAATGGATAAGTTCCATAGAAGATATGTCAAGTTCCATGGAAAATGAATCAAGTTCCATGGAAAATAAATCATTGTTGTATGGAAATAAGTTATTGTTATAGGAAGATAAGTCAAGTTCCATGGAAAGTAAGTCAAGTTCCATAGAAGATAAGTCAAGTTCTATAGAAGATAAGTCAAGTTCTATAGAAGATAAGTCAAGTTCCATGGAAGATACATCAGTTTCCAGAGAAAATGAGTCATTAGCAACAAGAAAATCCATAAATCGTAAATTATGAACTATGAATTAAAAAAAATCTATCTAACTATAAATATAAAACACTATGTAAAAAATGGTAAAGGAAAGAGTTTCGACTGATTTTTCGTCCAAAAATTACACCGATATGGAATTGAGTGTAACGGGGACAAATATCACGGATTGTATGACCGGTAATCCACATTTCGAGACACCCATTCCGCCGTTGGCAGATGTAAAAGCAACAATAGTAAGTTACAATGCATCACTGGCAAAAGCAGAAAAGGGAAGTCAGGACGATCGGTTGGTAAAAAACAGTTGGCGTTCCACATTGGAAAATCAACTTCAGAATTTGGGCTTATATGTACAATTAATCAGCAAAGGCGATAGTTTGATTATCAGCAGCAGCGGATTTTATGTAAACAGAAAGCCATCTGCGGTAGGGCCATTGGCAAAACCGGAAAATGTAATCATAAAAATGGGGGATAACCCGGGCAGCGTATGGATGAGTTGTGATACCATTGTATCTGCTGTGTTTTATGAATTTGATTATGCCGAGGTTACACCCAATGGCATTTACAATTGGATTCATAAAACCTGCACCAAACGTAAGCTTCTGATTGAAGGTCTTACCAGCGGCAAGCAATACATATTCCGTGTGGCAGGTGCCGGCAGTGATCCTTCACGCATTTGGAGTAATCTGATTACAACCTTTGTAATTTAAATTTTCAGAGATAATTAATCTGTTAGATAGATGGTTGAAAACGAAAAACCGTGCTTGCTCTTGAGCTGCACGGTTTTTTTATATACTCACATCCTTAAAACACTGACTTTATAAATTTATAAAAAAAAACACAAACAATTTGTTGTTAATGTAAAATATAGTTTTTATCTTTGGAGCGGAAATTAAGTTACAGATATGAAAGCAACGAAAATCATACATCGCAACGAGGCACGCATCCGTGTTGATTTTCCGTATAATGCAGAACTGGTTTCGAAACTGCGACAAATACCGGATGCCCGTTGGAGTAAAACTTTGGGGGCATGGCATGTACCTTATACTATTGAGGCATTCGGGCTATTGAAACAGTTGTTTCCGGAAGTGGAATATGAAAAATCGATGTCCAATGATAATCCTGCACAACATAATGTTACTACGCAACCAAATGAAATAACCTTGGGAGTTGAATCACAAAAATCGGCTCATGTATTAAAAAAGAAAAATGAAGGTCAGGAAAAAGTAAACAAAGTAAGTGCAGCAATAGTAACGGTAAAGTCAGCAGAAGTCAACATTACGATAACAGCTAAACGATTATTTGTAAAGCTCCCAAAAAATGAAACTGACACACAGTATTTAAAATCGTTTCGGTATGTACATTGGGATAATAATAACCGACAATGGATAATTCCTAATTACGGAAGAAATCTGGAATTACTAAAATCGTATTTTCAGAACCGAACAGTTGTTATTACCGAACAAAGCGAGAAGAAAATAACCGGAGATAAAGTAGCAATATCAGAAGCCGGCATATTGAAGGTGATGAATGTTCAGCATCGCATACTCAAAATTTATTCTGTATATAACCGTTCGTTGATTGAAGTAGTAAAAAATATAGCTCTATGCCGTTGGAATAGTTCAGAGAATTGTTGGACTGTACCTTTTGCCGAACAAAACATGGAGAAACTAAAGGAAATTGCCAATACTTATCAATTGAGATATGTATATGAGGTAGTTTCTAAGACAGAAGGAGCTCCACGATTACCAAAACATGCCAACTATTTACGTTGTCCGAAGGAATATACCGAAAAGCTGAAAGAATTGCGTTACAGCATAAACACGCAAAATGTTTATACCGATTTATTCGAGGAATTTATAAATTATTATCCCGAGAAACAGGCCGAAGAAATAACTGAGGAAGAAATAATCGTTTTTTTGCGTTATTTGGTCAATGAGCGAAAAATATCTACATCCTATCAAAACCAAAGTATCAATGCCATCAAATTTTATTACGAACGGGTTTTGGGAGGAACACGAAAGATTTATTTGATTGAACGCCCCCGAAAAGAAAATTATTTGCCCGAAGTATTGAGCGAAGAAGAAATAGCATTAATCTTAAAAGCAATTCTGAACTTAAAACACAAAGCAATAATAATGGTAATTTATTCGGGTGGGTTGCGTATCAGCGAATTGATCAACCTGAAGGTAAAAGACATAGATAGCGACCGTATGCAAATACGGATTTCGCAATCGAAAGGAAAAAAAGATCGTTACACCTTGTTAAGTAACAAAACTTTATTAATTTTACGCAAATATTTCACGGAATATAAACCCAAAGAATGGTTGTTTGAAGGAGAAGGAGGTGGGCAGTATGCCGATAGTAGTATATACAAGATTTTCAAAACCGCTTTGAGTAATGCGAAAATCACGAAGAAAGTTTCAATTCATAGTTTGCGACATAGTTTTGCGACACATTTACTTGAGAATGGTACAGATTTACGTTACATACAAAATTTACTAGGTCATTCGAGCAGCAAAACAACAGAGATATACACACATATAACAACGAAAGGATTTGATCAAATCAAAAATCCGTTGGATAAGTTGGATATTTAATTAAAATTTGAAAATGAATTTAGAATTAATAAATTGGATATGTGCACCTACTCTATTTTTTGCAACAGGATATAAATATATGATTTATAGGAAATTAAATAAAACACACAAACAACTATAGTCGATATATGTGCACCATAAGTGCACATACACAGATGTTAGGCGGCATTATAAAAAAATAAGAAATGGAAAACGAAAATTTTAAAAACATACCTATTACGACTATTCTACTGACATATTTATACATATGCGGAGTTTTATATTTAGTTGGTTATTGGTCGACATTTGACGTTGATGTTTTTAGTCTGATTTCGATATATGATATTCCTAAAAGTTTTGTTTTTCCATTACTAATTTCACAACTATTCTTTTTATTAAATTACCTTACTGGTAACTTTGTTGACTTTACAACAGACAAAGAGAATTTAAATCACTTCATAGAAATAAACCCTAAATGGAAAGGATTTAAAAGACGAATTCTATTGACACTTTCATCATATAATCTATGGTTATCACTTTTCTTTTCTTATTTTTTATTTAACTACAATGAAATTAAAAATAACTCGTTATTCTGGTTTATCTTTTCTTTTGTACTTTCCTATTATTTACTTTACAGATTTCTTAACTTAGATATAGTAAAAGCAAAAATAGAAAGCTTGATATTGCGACTTTTTATTGGACATTTCCTTATTTTCTTTCCTATATCTTGTTTATCAACAGGTAAAATACAAAGTATTTCTATTCTTCAAAATAAATCAAAAAGTAACATTAGAATTGAAAGTAAAACTATAAAATCAGTGAATGCTGTTACTGATTCTTTAAAACTTTTAGGCTTCATAAGTGACAGAGTTGTATATGGAACATTAGACAATAAGCATATTTATATAACAAGTAAAGATTCTTACGACACAGTTGTGTTGACAAAATAAATAACGACCGCCTAACACACGCCTATGTTCATTGGCTGGCTGACGTGCATTTAGCAGGTTTTGCTCCCGCATTCACTTCGTCGTTCCACGACAGCGAATGCTCCCGCAAACCGCCAAATGCCCATAGCCTCGGTCGTTATGTGCAAGCATAAAAAAAAGCGAAGTTTGCATTTAGAAGAAAATTAAACAAACATTATAAACATTTTAAATCAGAAAAATCATGTGGCTATTTATTTTTATTTTAGTAATTGTCGTTGTATTTGGAATTTTAGGTGCAAATTACGAATCTAAAAAGAAATACGAAAGAACAAATTCAATGAATTCGAAACTTTCAAGTATTGAAAACTTTACAGTAACTAAAAAAATCGACGGTTTTGGTGGATTTTATGTTTTTGCAATTGATGAAGCAAATGAGAAAATTGCTCTTGTGACAAATATAAAAACTAGTGTTGTTAACTTCGCAGATATTATTGGCGTTGAACTAATTGAAGATGGAAGTACTGTAAGTAAAAAGTCCACTACGAGAACAATTGGAGGTGCATTAGTCGGAGGTGTTTTAGCTGGAGGTGCTGGAACAATTGTTGGAGGTTTATCCGGTAATTCAACGCAAAAGAATAAAGTTTCCTCTTTAAGTGTAAAAATTCTTATACGGAGTATGGATAACCCAGCTCTTCTTATCACATGCTTTGACTCAAGAACTATGACGACTGAGCATAAAGCAAGTATCGAGACTGAAGGAAAACTCGAAAGCTACATATATAAATTAGGAAAACAAAACGCAGATAGTATTAAAGACCTTGTGAGTGTGATAATTGACCGAGTTGATAAAAATACAGCACCTACTCAAATTGAAGAAACAACTAAACAATCTAAATCAATTTCTGTTGCAGACGAATTACTAAAGTTGAATGAATTAAAAGAAAAAGGTATTTTATCTGAGGAAGAATTTACACTTCAGAAAAGCAAAATTCTTGGATGACCTATAGCCATAGTTTAGGACAAGACAGTATAAAAAAAAAGACAAATGCAATTAAAGCCAAATAAAATTAGCATAATACTACTATTTATCATAGCATTAGAGCTTTTGATACTAATTTCATTGAACCTATATGTGAAAGTTGAATTGAAAGAGTTCTCCATATTTTTTAATAATCTATCGACTCCAATAATAACTGCAATAGCTCTTCTAATTTATTATTTGTCGCTTCTTCAAATGAGAAAACAGACAGAAACTTTAACTGAAGAAAAGGCAATTCTACACGGAGAAAATATATATAAAGACTTTCTTCTTAAAATTCAAGAAATAAAGGAAAGTGCTTTAAAAAAAGACCTCGGCAATTTGCTACCTAAAGATATTGATAAAAGTTCATTTAATGTTTTGACAATTTACACTGGATTAAATATTGAAATCACTAGAAAGTTAAAAACAGATAAAAAATATAAAAGATTTCTCAAAAGGGAAATTCTTGAGAAAGCAACCCAAGATGAAATTTTTGATTTTTCATATAACGAAAACTATATTGCCTTAAACTCAATAAATCATTATCTGAGTGAATTTTTGTACAAGGTGAATTTTATTTTATTTCAAATAAATGAGAATAAAAGTCTCCATGAATCACATAAGAATTTATTGTTTAAATATATCGCAAAGGAAGTCCTTTATGACTATTTTTTATTGGTCTTAAACAAAGAACATTTTGATTACACAGTAATACCACACAAAATAACAGGACAAGATTTAAATTATAAAACTTCTTTTGAGTCTTTTGACCTTGAGTTAGTATACAATTTTTACAAAAAGAATTTCCCCGAAATAATTGAGGAGGTATTATTCTTAAAGAGATGAAAAATGCCAGCACATAACACGCGCCTAAGCGCATTGGCTGGCTGACGTGCATTTAGCAGGTGTTGCGCCCGCATTCACCTTGTCGCAGTGCGACAGTGAATACTCCCGCAAACCGCCAAATGCGCTTAGCCTTAGTCGTTATGGCCTATAGTAGAAAAAAAGAAAAGAGCTTATGAAACTTATACGATTTTTGACAATTTCGACTTTCTTATTGGTATTAATGAGTTGTGACCCAACTCACGACTTGAAACTAGAAAACCAGACTGGAAATTCAATTGAAGTTCTTTATTCTCAAAACTCAGAGGTTGCATACTTCGGAAAAAACAAGACGGAAATAGTGAAAATTCATGGTCAAGAGTTGAACAAAATAAAATTGGATTCTGCAGAAACATTAAAAATAGGAACAGTTATTGCAAGTTATGTCCCTAGGACAGAAGATATATACGTTGACTATTTGGAAATTCATAGTGGCTCAGACACTATCAAATTAACTGGAAAGCATGCCATTTTATCGACAATTCAAAAAGTCAAAAGACTAGACTGGCGATTGATAATTAAATAAAACCCTGACGAATAAACCCGATAATATTTCGACACAGAATTAAAAGAAATATAAGATTATAGATTGTCTGTTTTTCACAGTCATACAATAAAGAAAAGAAGAAAAAAACGACTCGACTTTGTGACTGAGGGACATTGACGTGCTTTGACAAATTCTTGACTGACTAACTGGAAAGTAAAACGAACAGATTTTCAGCATTTAATCAGATGACAAAACGACTGAAGAAAAACTAAACTACAGGCCATAACACACGCTCTTAGGTTTGCACAATAATTAGA
>Ga0302271_10004429_pt1 | contig 11235 bp, 10 predicted proteins | sample III_Bog_N1_1_FD_198767 | JGI IMG/M metagenome (GOLD analysis project Ga0302271, IMG submission 198767) | Peat permafrost microbial communities from Stordalen Mire near Abisko, Sweden - III_Bog_N1_1 | ecosystem: Environmental > Terrestrial > Soil > Wetlands > Peat | place: Sweden: Abisko... | reverse complement strand
TAATCGAACCAGAGAATAAAAGACAACTAATAGGTATGTTAAAATCTATATGCAAGGAGAGCCGAGAATCGAGAATACAAAAAGGGGAGAATGGATTCAACTATGCGATATCAAGATATACTAAAACAGTTAACCTGAAAAAAATCACAGACTTGATTACCAAACTAGCTTAAGAAAAAAATGTCAATAATATCCTTTCCATTTAACAGGTTAGATTATCTGGATTTAAAAAAATTCGACTCGAAAGTACAGTTAAAATCGAATCACAATGCTTACTGCTAAGGGTTATTTTAAAAGAAATATTAAAAATAGGCTGAATCAGAGCAAAAAGTGACATTCACTTTTTAGAACATTGAAACAGAACACTAAAACATTTTCAGTTTTATGTCGAAAAATCACAACGAAAATAACTTTAAATTATTATATCTGTAATGTATATTGCGATCAAACCATATCCCTAAGCCATTTAAGTACCTAATTCAGATATAGAAAATACATTTAAACAAACTGATATACAACTATAATAATTACAATTATAGAACCTCACTCAACTTAAATATTCCAAATTTTCAATTTGCAGAAAGCACCTATTCCGGATTTGATAATTGAACTTATTAATATCGTATCAAACGAAACTTTATTTATCAAGGCTCGTTTATTATAAATTAAATACAAATACAATGATATTCAGATTCGCAAAGTTAAGCGACGTCAAATCCTTGGCTAAATTGCATTTGGAATGCGGTCGTCATCAACCTGGAGGGTTTATGTTTAAACTGGGACTCTCATTCTTGAAAATATACTATTCACTGTTGATCAATGAAGAAAGCAGTATCATATTGATTGCAATAGATCAAGATGGAAATTTACTTGGATTTTGTTCAGGAACAATGGCAGCAGAAGAGCATCTTAACAATTTGAAAAGAAATCGATTCAAAATAGGAATATCCATATTGCCAGCTATCGTAAAATCTCCTAAGATGTTGGCCAATATTATCGATCGAGAAAAATTCATTTTCATGAAGGAAGGATCAATCCAGTTTGGAGTAGTAAAAGGACCCAGAATTGAATATTGGGCCTGGCGGCATAATGAAAAGAGTAATATGTCAATACCATTACTGAAGACTTGGCTCAAGGTTGTGTTTGATCTTGGAATCACTTCAATAAAAGCAGAAGTTGATATTGACAGAAAAAATCTTCTGACAATACATAAATTTTTAGGAGCTAAAGTTCAAGAACATTTAAATCTAAAGGATGGTAGGAAACGTGTAATTATTGAGTACTCAAACAAAACAACTAAATTTTCCATGAGCAACAACATCGATTAAAAGCATATATAATTATGTGAAGGCATTATAAACTGATAAAAATATAAAAAATGAATTTCCAAGTAATAAAAAGAAATGAGCATATATATATGGCTAATATTCATTTGGATGCTTTTCATGGATTCTTCTTATCATCATTGGGAGTGAAATTCTTAAAAGCTTATTATAATGCTGCATTAAAAAGCAATGAAACGATCGCTGTTTGTGCAGTTGATGATACTAGACTTATTCAAGGTTTTGCAACCGGATGTATCCAGTCAAAGGGGTTCCATAAACGGTTGATATCAAATAATTTTTTCACTTTTCTGATCCAAGGATTTATAATTTTGTTTACAAATACTAAAGCATTGATGCGATTGGCCATGAACTTAGATAAGATTTCCGATGAAAAAGATGATGGAGATTATGCAGAATTAATATCACTTGGTGTTTCAAGTGCCTGCAAAGGCTTGGGAATTGGCAAATCATTAATAAAAACTTTTGAAGATGAAGCAAAAATAAGGGGTTGTAAGAGGATTGCCCTAACAACCGACTATTATAATAATGAGGAGGTTGTCACTTTTTATTTTCATTCCGGATATAAAGTGTTTTATCAATTTATCGCCTATCCCAAAAGAAAAATGTATAAACTTATTAAAGACTTATAGCTAAATATTGAAGCAATATATCTAGATTTTTAATTGAATTTAGGTTTTATCGGATCGAATCTTGCAAATCGTTTACTGGAGCGAGGTCATTCAGTAATTGGAGTTGACAATCTCAATTATGGATTTATGAGAAATATTGAATCAATACAACAGAATCCAAATTTTCATTTTATAATGGGGGATATTGCAAATCCACTTATCCTAAAAGATGTAAAAGTAGATACAGTGGTTCATCTTGCTTCTCAGAAGATTCCAAGATACACCAATGCGCTCAGAACCCTTGAGGAAAACTATTTGATGTTACGTAATGTCGTTCAGAAGTGTATTTATGACAAATCCAAAATCATTTTTGCATCGACTTCTGATGTTTACGGGAAAAACCCTAAAATTCCATTCAACGAAAATTCAGACTTGGTCATGGGACCTACTACGGTGAAAAGATGGGCTTATGCTCTTTCAAAAATGTATGGAGAACAATATATCATTGCAAATCATGATGAGTATGGGCTCAAATATACCATTACAAGATTTTTCGGGTCATACGGACCTCACCAGAACCTCACCTGGTGGGGAGGACCTCAGTCTGTATTTATTGAGAAAGCAATAAAAAAAGAACCGATTGAACTACACGGTGACGGATCCCAAACCAGAACTTTCACCTATGTTGACGATACAGTCAATGCACTCGTTTTGTGTGTTGAAAATGAAAAATCTGATAATGAAATTTTCAACACTGGATCGAAAGCTAATGCAGAAATCTCCATCAAAGATCTTGCGATTTTGATATGGAAAATGATAAACGGAAAAGACTCAGAACCACTTCTAAATATTATTCCATATTCTCAATTTGGCAACTATGAAGATGTGATGAGAAGAGTTCCAGATATAACAAAATTGTGTTCCTATTTCAATTTCCAACCCAAATGGGATCTTGAAGAGGGTCTTCGAAAGACGATCGAGTGGCAAAGTAGATTTTATAAAATTCCAATTTCAGATTTTTATTAAACGATGGAATCAAAAAATTGGGGAATTGTTGGAGGGGGAATTATGGGTATGACGCTTGCCCACAGATTGGCTCAGCAAGGTCAGAAAGTTACAATCTTTGAAGGTGCTCAAGACTTGGGTGGATTAGTTAGTTCATGGAAATTAGGGGATGTCGAATGGGATAAGTTTTACCACGTGATACTTCTATCTGACTTTAGAACAAGAGACATCTTAAATGATATTGAGTTAGAGCAAAAAATAGAATGGGTTGAGACTAAAACAGGGTTTTATATTGGGGGAAAACTTTATTCGATGTCTAATACAATCGAATTTCTCAGGTTTCCAACATTAAATTTGATTGATAAATTTCGTCTCGCACTCACGATCTTTCTTGCTTCCAGAATCAAAAACTGGAAGCGACTGGAACAAATTCCTGTTACTACATGGCTAAAGCGTTGGTCAGGATCAAATACGTTTAACAGGATATGGTTGCCATTATTAAGAGCAAAATTAGGCGATAGTTATCAAAAAACCTCAGCATCTTTTATTTGGTCAACGATTCAGAGGCTTTATGGAGCAAGGAGGAGTGGTTTGAAAAAAGAAATGTTCGGTTATGTTCCCGGCGGATACAAACGGATTGTTGAAAAATATAAACAGAAGTTGCTTGCAGAAGGGGTTACAATAAAAACCAGTTATTTGGCTAAGGAAATAAAAACCAATGTTAATGGAAAGCCACAGATTTCGTTTATTAACGGGGACAATGAAGATTTTGACAAGGTTATATGTACACTTCCAGCCGGAATTTCCGCAAAGCTATGCAACGGACTTACGGATCAGGAAAAGCAGAAGCTCAATGACATTGAATATCTCGGTGTGATTTGTGTTGCAATCTTACTCGATAAATCGCTTAGTCCTTTTTACGTCACAAATATTACTGATACTTGGATACCATTTACCGGCATTATTGAAATGACAGCTCTCGTTGAAAAAAATTATTTCGGAGACAAATCCTTAGTTTACCTTCCAAAATACGTCAGCTCTAATGATCCTTTATTTGATCAATCGGATGATAACATTAAATCTTATTTTTTAGATATGTTAAAGAAAATGTATCCATGGTTAACTGATGATAATTTTAAATTCGCCGGAGTAGCACGTGCCAAACATGTCATTACTGTTGCCTCTATAGGCTATTCTGAAAAATTGCCAGATGTAAAAACCTCGATTGCAGATTTATATATTGTAAATTCCGCACATATTAAGGATGGTACATTAAATGTGAATGAAACGATTAAAGTAGCAGAATCTAAATTGAGTGAAATATTGAATGAGGAGAACTGAGATAATGAAGAAAAACAAACCGCTAGCTAGCATCTCACTGGATCTGGATGATCAATGGTCCTATATGAAAGTTCATGGAGATGAAGGATGGGATAAATATCCGTCTTATCTTGATATTGTTGTACCCTTTGTACTAGATCTTCTGGAAGAACTGGACGTCCGTATTACATTTTTTATTGTTGGCCAGGATGCAGCCTTTGAAAAAAACGGAAAAATTCTGAGTTCTATTGTAAAGAGGGGACATGAAATTGGGAATCATTCATTCCATCATGAATCTTGGTTAAAGACCTATTCGAAGGAAAAGATCGAAGCAGAAATAATCCATGCTGAAGAGGTTATATTTCAAGCCACCGGTACAATCACAACCTGCTTCAGAGGCCCCGGTTTTAGCTGGAGCAATGATCTTTTAGAAGTACTAAAGAAAAGAAATTATCGGTTCGATGCCTCCCTCCTTCCGACTTATATATCGCCATTAATGCGGATGTACTACTTCTGGAAATCTAACCTAACGAAGGAAGAGCGCGAAAGCAGAAAAGAGCTTTTTGGCTCGTTTAAAGAGGGTTTTTATTCAGTAAAACCCTTCTTTTGGAATTTGAAAAATAGTCAAAAGATAATGGAAATTCCTGTTACAACCATCCCTTTTTTCAAAATTCCATTTCATTTGAGTTATATTCTATATATAAGTAGCTATTCCAAATGGTTAATGAATGCATATTTGAGTTTTGCGATCTTCATGTTTAAAATCACTGGGAGCCAACCTAGTTATTTACTTCACCCACTAGATTTAATAAGTGGCGATAAGGTTCCTCAATTAGCGTTTTTCCCGGGAATGAATATTCCAACAGAAAGAAAAATCGAAGTATTTAAGTATGTTATTCAAAAATTAAAACAAAATTTTGAAATTTTGCCGATGTTGCAGTTCGCCGATAAATGCGCTAATAAAAAGATTAAAATTACAAATCTACCAAAGTAAAACTTTACAATCTATTGCGTGATTTCCCTAAAAATAAACGAGAATATAATTATTACACTATTCAACCTTGAAAATAGTTATGAAACTTTGAAACAAATTGATTAAAGTTTCGTTTATCAGTTATGTTTATTAAATTTCAATGATATGAAGTTAATTATTCCTGAAAAAAGTATGCTGATGCGAACCAATAATGTGGATTACTATTATTGGAATTATAAATTTCCAATTAAGTATATTCAATTATATCGTTTCAAATCCATTGTTAAATTACTTGGGGACAAGTTCTATCCAAGATTACTTGAAATAGGGACCGGCAGTGGTATTTTTCTTCCTGAGTTAGCCCGTCATTGTGAAGCCTTGTATGCATGTGACATTCATCCTCATTTTGACAATATCGATCTTCTTCTTAAACATTATCATGTAGGCAATTATGAAATAAAATCGCAGAGTATACAAAATACGGACTATCCAGATAACTATTTCGATGCGATTGTTGCTGTAAGCGTTTTAGAGTTTGTCGCTGATCTGCAAGTTGCTCTTACAGAAATCAAGAGAATACTTAAGAAGGATGGAGTATTCATTACCATATGTCCAATGAACAGCAAAACTCTCGATTATTTTCTTTCACTTTATACTAAAAAAAAACCGAAAGAAGAATTTGGTGATTCCAGGGAATATGTAAGTAAAGCCTTGGAGCAAAATTTTAATACAATTAAAAAAGGCTATATGACACCAATTATTGGCAAACTATTCCCAGTGTACACTCATTTCAAGCTTAAAAAATAGATAGAAAATGGAATACGATAATCGAACTTTTATTAGTATAGTCCTTCCTTGCTATAACGAAGAAGCTATTCTTCAGTTCAACTTAAATGCCATCATAAATTATTTGAAAAGCAAAAGTGAAAAATATAATTGGGAAATCATTTTGGTAAATGACGGGAGTAAAGATAATACCGGAAATATCGCTGAACGAATTGCGCTTACGGAGACAAAAATCAGGGTAATTCATCATCCGGTAAACCTTAATCTAGGACGCGCATTACAAACTGGTTTTCTTCATTCAAAAGGGGATATCATTGTGGTATTAGATGTTGACTTAAGTTATTCAGTTGAGCATATTGAGAAAATGGTTGATACCCTCATCGCAACAATGGCGGATATTGTGATCGCATCTCCATATATGAAAGGGGGCAAAGTCACAGCTGTACCTTTTGCAAGAAGAGTGATGAGTAAAACCATAAATAGAATGATGCGAATCGCTTCCTCTTCTCAGGATAAGGTATCAACATTTACAGGAATGGTCAGAGCTTATCGCAGTAGCTTTATTCGTTCCGTAAATCTTAAAACCACCGATTACGAAGTTAATCCGGAGATCATTTACAAAGCTGAATTACTTAGGGCAAGAATTATTGAGATCCCTGCACATCTTGATTGGACAGAACAAAACAAGTTTGCTAAAACAAGGAAATCTAGCATTCGCTTATTCAGGGGGTTTTTGTCTGGTTTAATGACAGCATTTATATTTCGTCCATACTTCCTCTTTATGGGAATTGGAACTATATTACTTTGTTTATCCCTTTACGAGTTATTATGGCTTCTATATGATACATTAACAGCACTCGAAACAGTACTCATTCAAATCCCAAAAGTCGAATTTCCATTTTCCTATAGTCTTATTTTACAATTTCAAAAAAATCCGCAATCTTTTATTATTGGAGGGACGACGTTTATAACTGCTATTCAATTTCTGAGTCTGGGATTCATATCACTTCAAAACAAAAGGTATTTTGAAGAACTATTTCATCTTTGTACGTCTATTCGAAAACAAAATGAAACAGTAGCTCCATCGAAAAAAAAACAGCAGTTCTAATTTATTCCAAAGCTGTACATCCTACAAATAAATCACAACTAAGATTCTATGAAAAAATTATTCGTAACAAAGAATCCGTATTTGATCTTCTTGCCCTTTCTATTACTATATATCGCTATCATTTTATTTTTGCCCACTGATGGAAAATTTGGAGACGAAACCTATTATTTAAAGTTTGCACATAATATTATTAATGGGTTCTACTCTCCTTCTGCCCCTGATGTTGATTTAATGTATGGCCCAGGCTATCCAATAATTATTGCACCCTTTATTGCGTTGAATTTACCTTTGATTTACATTACTTTATTGAATGCAGCTCTCTATTATTTCTCAATTATTTTATTATTCAAATCATTGCTACTGGTTGTAAACTTTAGGATTGCAGTAATAACATCACTTTTTTGGGCCTTATATTATCACAGCTTTGAACAATTACATTTAATCTATACTGAAACAATAACATCATTCTTAATTTCATTAATAATATACTGTACTATTAAAGCCTTTAGTCCAGACAATACAAGGAATACTAATAAACTCATTATCATTGCAGGATTTGCTTTGGGATATGTTGCCTTGACAAAAGTTATATTTGGGTATGTGCTGATCTGCATGTTAATTGGCTCTGGAATCATATATTTAAAAAACAGAAATTCAGTAAATTACCGAAAAGGTTTATTCATTTTGTTAATAGCAATAGCAACTACTTTGCCATACTTAATCTATACATATCATTTGACAGGAAGAATTTTGTATTGGGGAACTTCTGGAGGTACAAATTTATATTGGATGAGTTCACCTTATCCTCGTGAGAATGGGGATTGGTACAATTTCGACAAGCTAGAAAGTAACTATATAAACAATTATGAATATTCAAGTATGCCTGGAAGATTTGATTCGATTAGAGTTAATCATTTAAAAGACCGTGAAGATTTGTATAAATTTAAAGGTGTTGAACAAGACGACCTCTATAGAAAAATTGCAATCCAGAATATTAAATCTCATCCTCTGAAATTTCTACAAAATTGTATCAGTAATGTAGGAAGGTTTTTCTTTAATTATCCTAAATCATACGTCCTTCAGCGTCCAATAAATTTAATAAGGTTGCCACTTAATGGCACATTAATTCTAATATTATCTTTCTGTTCAATACCGACAGTTATTAGTTGGTATAGAATTGTTTACCCAATCCGCTTTATGATTTTTATTGCACTGTTATATATGGGGGGGAGCATTCTGGGCAGCACTGAACCCCGTATGTTTAGTGTGATTGTTCCAATATTGCTGATTTGGATTGCTTATATTTACCAAAAATCTGTAAAAATAAAGTGGAAATTCGATTAGAATTCATTTAAAAACATATTATTTTATACAAAACCAATATTTGTTGAGGACTTTAAAAAAATCGACAACCTTTTTAAAATCGATATCAGTTAAAACAAACATTTCATCTATGAGTAATATCTTATCAGTTTCTATAATAATTCCAACATTAAATGAGGAGTTATATATAGAAAAATGTTTAAATTCGGTTTTTCTTCAATCCTATCCCTCAAACCAAATAGAAATATTTGTCATTGATGGTGGCAGTCTTGATAGAACAAAAGAAATTATTAATCGTCTTTGTTCTTCTCATCCAAATTTATTCCTTTTAGAAAATAAAAAAAAGATTCAATCGGCAGCATTTAACATTGGGATCGACGTTTTTAAAGGTGATATTCTTATAAGATTAGATGCTCATTGTTTTTATGACTCCAGATATATCCAGTATTGTGTTGAAAACCACATGTTATCGGATTATGGAAACGTTGGGGGCTTTTGTTTTATGGAAACTGGGACAGACACAAACATGGCAAAAGTATTAGCCAGAGTAAGTTCCTCTAAATTCGGTCTTGGTGGTGCTGCGTATAGGGTGGGTAAAGTGAAAAAATTCACCGATTCTGTTCCTTTTGGTTCATTCACTAGAAAAACACTCTCGATTGTAGGGAAAATGAATGAATCACTGCCAAGAGGCGAAGATAACGAATACAATTCAAGAATTAGAGAAGTTGGATATAAAATCTTATTTGATCCTAGAATTATATCTTATTATTGCTTACCTCTTAATTCAAAGTTGTTTTTAAAAAAATATTATACAAACGGATATTCCATTGGTATATTATTGAGAATTGCCAGGAAATCAGTAAGTTTCAGACATCTTGTTCCGCTTGCATTTCTGTTTGCGCTTAGCGTTGGGATATTGCTTTCATTTTTTATTGCTCCTTTAAAATTTGCTCTACCTATATTTATAGGTATCTATTTTATGCTAAATATGTTATCCGCTGTAACAAAATTCTCAAAACATGAGCTAAAACTTATTCCAATCTATATCTATATAGTTTTCCTAGTTCATTTATATTATGGTGTAGGAACTTTGCTTGGTTTTATAAAGGGAAAGTATTAAATGTGCAACCAGAATTATATTTAATTCAATAAATTCAATTCTTACATTCAATATCTTTATTTATATCACTTCCTGATATTACTGATTGAAATTTTAACTAAAATTAGCAATACAAAAAATTAAAAAAATTCACTTGAAAAATAATATACTTTTAATGGGTCATTTGGGACTTTCCAAAAACCTTTTTGACGGGCAAACGGGTAAAACCAGAAATGTATTGAAACTGCTCCAGTCGAAAAGTGCGAGTTTCAAAAGTGTGAATTATTTTGACACTCAAGAATTCAGAAGTTCCAAGTTATCATTTTTCCAGATGATATATAGATTAATTAAATGTAATGTACTCGTATACCTACCCGAACGGAATAACCTAAAATACCTCTTCCCTTTTATCTATATTATATGCAAGCTTAAAGGAATCAAAATTGTTTATTTGGTCGTTGGTGGTTGGTTAGATGATTATCTTCATTCAAAGCAGTTAGTTATCTCTATGCTATCAGAAATCAAAGGCATATTCACTGAAAGCAATCAATTAACCAATAATTTAAAAGATCACCATAATCTTCAAAACGTAATAACTTTCCCGAACTTTAGGATGCATAATTTTATCCCCTCGTTCAATCAAAATGCTGACGCCTTTAAAATAGTATATATGGCAAGAATTTTCAAGGAAAAAGGTGTTGATGTTGTTTTCCGTTTGGCTGAACATATACAAAAGAAATTAGGGACAGAACATCCAATTAGCATCGATTTTTACGGTCCCATACAAGTAGACGAAGATAGTTATTTTAGAGAAGAGCTCAGAAAGTACAGTTTCGTATCTTACAAATCGGTTCTGGAACCAGACCATATTTACGAAACTCTTGAACAATACGATTTATTAGTCCTTCCCAGCAGGTATTCAAATGAAGGCTTTCCAGGGACAATAATGGATGCGTATATATCTGGAATTCCAGTGATTATTTCCAATTGGATGTTTATGCCAGAATATGTTGAAAATGGATCTTCAGGATACATATTCGACTTGAATAAAGAAGAAGATTTTTATTCTTTGGTAGATAGTCTTTATAATGACCGGATGAAATTATTAAAAATGAAGCACAGTGCATTTGAAAAAAGCAAAGAATATTCGTCAGAAGTTGCTTGGCAAATATTGGAACCATATTTGGTTAATTAACTCATTGAAAGGAAATATTTCCAGTTGATTAACTCATTCCATTACAACAAATTAAGTTTGCATTTCCAATCCGGCAAGGATTTCATTATGAATCTCCAGAAATAAAATTGAAATTGAAACTTGCATGAAGAAAAAAGTACTATTATTGGGTCATTTGGGCTTCAATGTTAATCTATTTGATGGACAAACAAATAAAACGCGAAACGTTTATGAATTACTGCGATCAAAGAGAAATGAGTTAAAAAGTTTGAAATACTTTGATACCCAAAAATTTAAATATTCTTTGATCTCTCCTTTTGAAATGATTTTTAGTATAATGCGCTGCGACAGCTTAATCTACATCCCCGCTCATAATAATCTTAAATATTTATTCCCGCTTATTTATTTCATTTGCAAAATATTAAAGATAAATTTACTTTATATAGTTGTAGGAGGTTGGTTGGATGAATACTTAGAGAACAAAAAACTCCAT
>Ga0302271_10004427_pt1 | contig 11238 bp, 11 predicted proteins | sample III_Bog_N1_1_FD_198767 | JGI IMG/M metagenome (GOLD analysis project Ga0302271, IMG submission 198767) | Peat permafrost microbial communities from Stordalen Mire near Abisko, Sweden - III_Bog_N1_1 | ecosystem: Environmental > Terrestrial > Soil > Wetlands > Peat | place: Sweden: Abisko... | reverse complement strand
TGACGTATGTATTTACGATAAGTCTATTGATACCTTGTTTTTTGAAAACTACCCTCAAATTTCAACGTATCAAATGGATTTAGTTGAAGAACAAATCCCTCTAGAAGTTAATGCACCAGAGTATGTCATTAATTTGGCTTCTATAGTTACAGCTGAAAGAGACTTGTCATTGTTTGACGGTCTGATTTCAAGCAACTTAAAAATCTTATTGAATCTTTATAACAGATTCAAAGAAGAAGAAATCCTTAAATTATTTGTTCAGTTTGGAAGTTCTGAAGAATATGGTTCTGATAATTCACCATTTAGTGAAACTATGAGGGAAAATCCAAGTTCACCTTATGCTCTTGTTAAGCAATTGACAACAAACACGGCTATGATGTTGAACCAAAATTACTGTTTCCCAATAATGGTTGTGAGGCCGGGAAATTTATTTGGACCTTTTCAACATAAAAGCAAATTTATACCTTATGTGATAGATTGTATGAAAAACAATCTTCCTTTGAACGTATCACCTTGTGAACAAAAACGAGACTTTATTTACGTTGAAGATTTTGCTTATTGTATTCGTTTGCTTTTAAAAAATAGCGATGAAAGTGTGGGTGAGATTGTGAATGTGAGTAGCGGAAATAGTATTTCATTAAAGGAAATTATCGATTTTTGCAAATCTGAAATCGTATCAAGTTCTGTCATTAATTATAGTGCTGTTCCGTATAGAGAAAATGAAGTAATGAATCTAAAGTGTAATATGGATAAATTTGAGCGTTTGACTAAATCTCAAATTAAATTTAATATTTTAAATCGTTTAAAAGAATTAATTAAAAAGTAAGCTATGAGATATTTAATTACTGGAGGTTGTTGATTTATAGGCAGTAATTTGGCCGCTGAAGTTTTGCGAAAAGGAGAAGAGTTATTTATTTTTGATAATTTATTTCGTTTTGGGAGTTCAGCAAATCTTGAATGGTTGCGAAAACAAGGTGAATTTAAGTATTATCCCTATGATATTAGAAATAATAATGATATTGAAACGGTTATCAAAGAAGTAAAACCTGATTATATCTTTCATTTATCAGGACAAGTTGCTATGACAACTTCAATTGCCAATCCTCGGTTGGATTTTGAAGTAAATGCAATGGGAACATATAACTTGCTAGATGCAGTGCGTAAGTATTCACCTGATTCCGTGATACTATATTCTTCAACTAATAAAGTCTATGGTGATTTTGAGCATCTTACTTTTGATGAAAAAGAATCACGTTATGAATGTCGCGAATATCCAAAGGGCTTTCCAGAAACTATTTCCTTAGATTTTCATTCACCATATGGTTGTTCAAAAGGGTCAGCAGATCAATATCTGCTTGATTTCAATAGAATTTTTGGAGTGAAAACTATAGTATTTAGACATTCTTCTATGTACGGCAGTAATCAACATGCCACAATTGATCAAGGATGGGTTGGATGGTTTTGTCAAAAAGCATTGGAAATTAAAAATGGTACGAATAAAGAATTGTTTACAATTTCGGGCTCCGGAAAACAAGTACGTGATGTTCTTCATGGAAACGATGTTGTTAATTTATATTTTACAGCTAAAGATGTCAAGAGTGCATATGGTCAAGCCTTTAATATAGGTGGAGGACTAGAGAATAGCCTTTCTTTACTTGAACTTTTTTCTATGCTCGAAACAACCCTCAATATAAAAATTAAATATAAACAATTACCCTGGAGAGAAAGTGATCAGAAAGTGTTTATTGCTGATAATAGCAAAGTTATTTCAACTATTGGTTGGGTTCCGCTTATATCAAAAGAAAAGGGTGTTCAAATGATGACGAACTGGTTACAGAAATAGATAATGAAATTAGACTCACAGCGTAAAGACCTAGTATCAACTTTGATTAACCAATTGTGGCGGTTAGTATCAGGTCCTTTGACAATGCTTTTAATTCCACTTTTTTTAACTCCAACGGATCAAGGGTATTGGTACTTGTTTGGGAGTATTTCTGCTCTTTCTGTTTTAGCTGATTTGGGATTTTCAAATATTATTTTGCAATTTTCTGCTCATGAATTCGCACATCTCTCATTTGATTCAAAAGGATTACTTGTTGGAGATGAATATCATCTAAAAAGAATTGGTAGTTTTCTTAAATTTACGCTTAAATGGACTAGTTCTATTTGTTTGATTGTATTTCCAATAATTTTCATTGTTGGTATTTGGTTTTTCAATAGAGATGGAGTTCTTGGTAAATATTTATTACCATGGACAATATTTTCAATAGGTTCTCTGATTCTGTTTTTTAATAACACAGTTTTATCGTATATTGAAGGTCTGAATAAAATTGAGGTAGTACAATATATTCGTTTTTGGGTAGCTGTAGTGAACACTGTTGTTGTTTCAACGACTTTAATCTTGGGAGGCAATATATATGCACTAGCTTTTGGTTTGTTTGTAAGTGCATCGTCTATTATCCTGTTTTTGTTTTTTAGATTTAGGTTGATACTTTCGCAAGTATTAGCTATCTCTAAAGGTTTTCACTATAAATGGAGTAAGGAAGTTCTTCCATTGTTTAGTAGATATGCATTTAGCTTCTTTAGCGGGTATTTCATTTTTCAGATATATACACCGTTCATGCAATACTTTCATGGACCTATTCAAAGTGGTAAGGTTGGTATAACACTTGTATTAGTGACAGCAATTTTTAGTATGAGTAATATTTGGGTGTACACAATTACACCAAAGATGAATATGCTTGTATCGCAAAATAATAAAGTAGCATTGGATGCACTTTTCAGAAAACGACTTATTCTGGCTGCAATCACTTATATTACTATCTCAATAGGTTTGTTTGGTTTCCTTGAAATTTTTAAAGATTTTTGGATTTTACCAAAAATAATCTCCAGATTTTTACCTACGAAAGCCTTAGTTATGGTTTTAGTGTGTTATTTTTTTCAATTACTTATTAATTCTTGGGCAACATATCTTCGTGCTCATAAGAAGGAACCGTATATGATACCATCTCTTATTTTAGCGGTTTGGATTGCATTGGCAACAGCTTTTGTTGGACATAGTTTTCCCCCACAATACTTTTTTATTGGTTTTTTATCCAGTTATGTTTGGTGGTTACCAGTAGCATACATTATTTATAAACGTAGTCAAATTAAATGGTATGGAAATTAATGAAATTCTTTTATCTATTTGTATTCCAACTTACAATCGCTCTGAAATTCTAAATGGGAATTTGAGTCGTATTCATAATCAAATTAAAGGGAAAAATCTTCCTATAGAGATAATAGTTTCAGATAATTGTTCAGCCGATAATACAGCTGATATAGTACAAGCACATATAAGTGAAGGTATGCCTATTAACTACATTAGAAATAATGAAAATTTAGGGATGGATGGTAATTTTGCGCAATGTTATAGACGAGCTAGTGGAAAATATATTTTGGTATTGGGAGACGATGATTATTTAAGAAAAGGAAAACTCGAAAAATTGTTGGACTATTTAAGTAAAGGAGAATATGGACTTGTACATCTGAAAGTAGCATCTAATTCTACTGAAGATATTCAAGTGTTCGATAGTTCAGAAGAATTTTTGAAAAATATAAGTTTCTGGATTACATATATTACATCAAATATTGTAAATTCAAAATATGTTATTGGACATGATTTTGAAAAATACTTTGGCACATATTTAACTATTGTTCCTCTTTATTTGACTTCAGCAACGTCGAAAGATAAGAATTTACTTATTTACGACCGTATTTTTGAAGATGGAAAAGACTCAAAAACGAATGGTGGTTATAATTTTTTTGAAGTTTTTGTTACAAATTATTTGAGTATTTGGAAACAATATGCAAGAAAAAATAAAATTACAAATATATTATACTCGTATATTAAATATGATATTTTTAAAAAGTATGTTGTTGACCGCGTAATAATATTATTGATTCTTAAACAAAAAGGTAATTTTAAAACTAAATCAGGTTGGAAAATCCTCATGTATAATTATGGTTATTGTCCATATTTTTATTCTTCTCTTATACATTTGCTGTGTAAAATCTTTTTTACTAGAATTAAACGTATTTTTAAAATATGATATCAAAAGTTGCATTTTTTTTGTATTGTTAAATGTCGAAAAAGAATATTTTAGACATCTTAAATTAATCTATAGAGAATAGATATTAATATGATATTATTAAGTATATGTATTTCTGCATTTAATAGAGCCGAAAAAGTTTCTACTCTTGTAAATGAAATACTAAAATATGATGGATTAGAAATTGAGGTTGTCGTTTCTGATAATTGCTCAACAGATAATACTAAATATGAATTATCGAAGATTAAGGATTCTCGTTTTAGATACTTAGAAAATGATACTAATATTGGTGCAATCCCAAACTATTTAAAAGTAATATCTGAAGGAAAAGGTAAGTATATTTTATTTAGTACTGATAAAGATACTATTGTTTCATCAGGAATAAATGGACTGGTTGAATTTTTCAAAACAAATTCAAATGTAATTGCCGGATATTGTGGATTAGATATACACACTAAATCGCAAAATATTATTCTTGGTAAGGGAGTAAATTCGTTAATGCGGATCGGATATTTATCAAAACATCCTACTGGATATTTCTTTCAGAGTTCTATTTTGAATGAATTGAAAATAATTGAGAATTACTCTGATGTAAATAAGGTAGGTTCATTCCCATTAGAGTTTATACTTTCGGAGTTTTGTATGCGTGGTAATACTGCGATTATCAATATTCCGTTGTGTTATATTGAAACAATGGAGGATGTGAAAAATATCAAGTCATACTCTTATTCAGAAACAGACGATAATTTGTACTTTTCTCCTTCTCAGAGATATATAATGTTTGAAAAATACTTAGATCACTTGACTTCTCTTGATCTGACAAATCCAGAAAAGCGAGTTGTTGTTAGATGGTTATATGTTAATGGTTTAAACTGTGCGACTTTTGAATATAAAACAATGTTAGAAAATAAAATTGTTTGTGAACATTATAATATAAAGTCCAGAAATGTAAGTATGTTAGAAATATTAAAGATTGATTATAAGTTCACCAGTGATTTTATAAGGACTGCAAAATATTCAAATTATTTTACCCGAATGAGCATATGTATGAGAGTGCACTTTGAATTTATCATAAAAAAAATAGCTACTGGTTTTAAATCAAGGGACGTGAGTAGATACTAATATTTATTATGAAAATACCAGGTGTAATAGTTCTTTATAATCCAGATATAATCGATGTTATTTCAAATATTAGATCATATATTGAGATTCTTGATATACTTTATGTATTTGATAATTCAGAGAATAATACACAGAATAAATTAGAATTAGAAAAAGCGTTTGATAAGGTTAAGTATTATTCATATAATGAGAATAGAGGTATTGCATTTGCACTTAATTATATATTGGAAATCGCTAAACAATCTGAATACGATTGGATATTAACGATGGATCAAGATAGTTCTTTTTTACTTCCAGATGGTTTTAAATGCTATGTTGAAGTAATCGAAAAAGAGTTAGATGATAGAATTGCTTTGTTTTGTCCAATATACCCTGAAGAAACTACCGCTACACCACAATTCTATACTTCGGGTGCTATAATGAATCTGCAAGCGTGGATGAATGTAGGAAAATTTGATGAAAAATTATTTATAGATGAGGTTGATGGCGATTATACTTACAGGTTATCTGAGGCTAATTATAAATTAAAAAAAATAAACAATTCGGAACTTGTTCATAAACTTGGAGATAAATGTTATCGAAGAATATTAAATAAGACGTTCTGTAGCGATAATCACTCTGCTTTAAGAAAGTATTATATTGCTCGCAATAGAGTCTATTTGATAAAAAAAAGACCAAGCATGAGGTTGATATACTTGTCAGACTCATTTACAAAGTTTGTTTTATTTATGCTCGTTGAAACGGAAAAAAAAAATAAGCTGACTATGATCTTTAAAGGAATCTATGATGGGCTTGTAAATAAGATGGGTAAGTATAGCAATTGAAAGTTAATTACAAAATTAATTAAACTAAACCATGATCAAATATATACTGTATGTTAATTAGATTCCTGCAACTAAAATGAAAATACCTGAAATAGCAATACTTTTAGCAACATATAATGGAGAGCTTTATTTGGCTCAACAATTAGATTCTATAATTAATCAAACAAATAAGGATTGGCTATTATACGTAAGAGATGATGGATCAATAGATTCAACTGTTGAAATATTAAAAAAGTATGAACAGAAAAATTCCAATATAATTATTCTGAATGATTCAATTAAGAATAGAGGAGCAATGAATAGCTTTATATGGTTAATGGAAAATGTAAATTCAGAATATTATATGTTCTGTGATCAAGATGATGTTTGGTTGCCAAATAAAATAGAGGTTAGTTATCTTGAATTGTTGAAAATTCAAAGTGGGAATACCTTAATACCATTGTTGGTTTTTACTGATCTTTTCATTGTTGATGAATCATTAAACGTAATTTCATCTTCAATGTGGGAGTATACTCACTTAAAAAGAGTAATGGATTTAAAGTTTTTATTAATTGGTTCCTTTGCAACAGGGTGTACAATGCTATTTAATAATAGAGCAAAATTATGTGCTCTCAAATATAAAAATCATGCATTAATGCATGATTCTCTTTTAGCATTGTCCACTTTAGTAAATAGGGGCGAGATAAAAGGAGTTTCAGACTCACTTATTTATTATCGTCAGCATGGTAACAATACGTTAGGAACTTCTAAGTTTAATAATTCTATAATTTCAAGATTTACTAATATAAGAAAAGTACTCCGAATAAATTACAGGTATTTTAGATTTGTACATGCAATTACAAACATTTCTATATTCAAGTTTTTATTACTCAAGATGGAAGCAGGATATAAAATAAGAAATGTTAAGTGTGTAGATAACTTTTTAGAATAGTAAATATGAATTTGCCAAATAGATTAAATACATGTATTGTTATCGTAACATTTAATCCTGATTTAGAATTTGAGAATAACTTGTTGCGGCATCTAGATATAGTGGAAAGGATAGTTATTGTTGATAATAACTCCAATGTTGAAATTACAACTTTTATTCCAGAGTTACATAAAAGACGTGTAGAAGTTATACATTCAACCAATAATAACGGTATCGCTTCGGCTTTAAATGCCGGAATAAAATGTGCTCAAAATATGTCTGTTGATTGGGTATTGACGTTTGATCAAGATTCATTACCCAATAAAAATATATTATCATATTACTCTGAGGTTTTAAAGAATGAAACTAATGTTGGTCTTATTGGGACTATATTTTCTCCGAAACTTATAGAAATTAATACAATTAGTTGGAAAAATAAACTCACAATAATTACATCTGGGACTTTACACCCAATAAAAATATTTAATACAGTTGGCTTTTACAATGAAAAGTTATTCATAGATGATGTTGATTTTGATTTTTCCTTAAGAGTAGATCTGGCTGGATATAAAGTTATACGAATTCAAGAACCATTGTTAACTCATAAACTAGGATCTCCAATCAAGAAGTATGGATTAATTTCTACAAATCATAATTTATTAAGGCGATACTATTATGCTAGGAACCATGTGTTTTTGACGAAGTCTTATTTTAGAAGGTTTCCATTTTGGATACTAAAAAAGAACTTCTTTTTCTTTAAGTCCATTTTTGTTTTAATAATAGTTGAAGATAATGTTTTGCTTAAACTGGGTTCAATTTTTAAAGGTGCGAAAGATGGACTTAAAAATATCTAGGAACTACTTAATAGCATGTTCAGGTCTTTCATTGTTGTTTTTAATGATGGCTTTTATATCTCAATTATATGCAATAAAAATTGTATTGATGCTTTTATTGATGATTTTGATAAGGAAAAAACCCAATCTCTCAAATAATGTGAAGATTGCTTATTTTTTAATTTTCCTTTATGGTATATATGGTATTTTTATTGGTTTCCTTTATCAAACGCCTAACCCACTTGTATTTGTAACAATATACTGTTTATGGCCATTATTTTATATACTTTATACAATTACCATAGTAAAAGAACAGTATTTCAAACTAATAATTCAGACGATTTTTGTGGCTCATGTCTTTATTGTTTTTTATGATTTGTTATATGCTTGGGGTACATTAGTTGGAGTCCCAATTCCCAATATTTATACTGTTGAAATACCATTTTCGATTTATGATGACGCATCTAGAATGAACTTTGTTAATTTGAATTCTTTGACATTTTCTGCACCAGTACTATTTATTTTGGTATTGGGAAAATATGATTTAGGTATTTCTAGGCTATTTCAATTCTTTGTTTTAATATGTACTTTTTTCTTGTTCATTATCTCAGGTAGAAGAAGTGTTATGCTTATTATGGCAGTTCTGCCCTTTTTTCCTTTTTTCTTTTCTAATTTTTTTTCAAAAAAACTAAGACACACTTTGGTTAAAAGTTCCGTAGTGTTTTTATTATTGTTTTTAGGAGCCTTTATAGTTGTGGATAAGTATAATCCTCAATTTATAGAAAATTATACTCAAGTTTTTTTTAATGCTTTTGATTCGGAAAAAGAGCCTGTAAAATTCGCTCAAAAAAAGATGTTGATTGAAAAATTCAAGGAAAAACCAATATTTGGTCATGGGTCTGGAGAGATGTTCTTTGAACCGTCTCCTGGAAGAATGACGTATGGAGATCAATTTGAATTGTCATATCATTTTAAATTAGCCAGTACTGGTATTGTAGGTTTTATTATAATAATTGGTGTTTATTTATGGATACTAATTTACGGTATCTATTTAGCTCGAAGAAAAAATGATTTACTTTTTTTGTCTTTTTTGGTAGGATATTTTTTCATGCTTATTGCTGATTCCACGAATCCTGTTTTATGTTCATTTGATTTAATTTGGCCTATTTATTTGTGTTTAGCAAAAATAAATTATTGGGAATTGAATAAAGAAAATATCAATTCTAATGGTTTATTGATTTAATTGATTTTATTTTGTCAAATGTTATATTTAAATGATACTTAATATGAAGAAAATTTCTGTATGTATTGCAACTTACAATGGAGAAAAATTTATTTATAATCAATTAGAATCAATTTTGTTGCAACTTAATATTGATGACGAAGTAATTATTTCAGATGATTTTTCTTCAGATAATACCATATTTGAAATAACCCGATTTAGGGATTCACGTATTAAAATTGTTTATAATAATGGTAAAAAAGGTTATACTAGTAATTTTGAGAATGCATTAAAATATGCAAGTGGAGATATCATTTTCCTAAGTGATCAAGATGATCTATGGCTTCCGAACAAAGTTGACAAATGTTTGGAAATACTTGAAAATAATGATTTTGTTGTAACAGATTGCAAATTGATAGATGAGAATAATCATGTTATTGGTAATTCTTATTATAAAATCCGTAAAAATAATAAATCATTAATTGGTAATCTTTTTAAATTTGGTTATTTGGGTTGTTGTTTTGCATTTAGAAAAGAAGTACTTCTGAAAGCACTCCCTTTTCCCTCTAAATTTAAGTATTGCACTCATGATAATTGGTTAATGCTTATAGGTATGTTATATTTTAGGCATTATATATCAGATGCAAAAATGATTTTATATAGAAGACATGATAATAATGCTTCTGATGGAGGATTTGAGTCAAAAACAACATTTAATTTTAAAGTTAAATATAGATTATATCTTCTAAAAAATTTGATAATAAGATATAATAAATAATCCGTAGTGTATTTAGAACCTACATATTTTTTTTGTAAAAAAATATGTGTTAATCTATCTGTCTATTCGTTTTTTGTATAATTTCACCCATTCTTTATGAAAATATCAATTATTACTGTTTCATATAACAGTTCTTCGACCATTCGGGACACTATAGATTCAGTGTTTTATCAAACTTATCCTAATATAGAATATATAATTATAGATGGATCTTCAACAGATGATACTGTAGATATAATCAAAGAATATGAAGGTCGATTTAATGGTCGTATGCATTATATTAGCGAGTCAGACAAAGGTATATACGACGCAATGAATAAAGGGATAAAATTAGCTACTGGTGGGATTATTGGAATTTTAAATTCTGATGACTTATTTTGTGATGAATATGCAATTGAAAGAGTAATGGACGTTTTTGAGACTGACAAATCAATAGATGCAGTATATTCAGATCTAATTTTTGTTGCTAAAAATGATACTTTAAAAGTAGAACGAAAATGGATAATTGGTGAACAGAAATCGTTTGTGAGAGGCTGGCATCCTGCACATCCAACTTTTTTTGTAAAGCGTAAAATTTATGAAGAATATGGTCTGTTTAATTTGAAATATAATCTAGCTGCAGATTTTGAACTAATGTTGAGATTTATTGAAAAGAATAGAATTAGGATTTACTATTTAAGATTATTTCTTGTAAGAATGCGCTTAGGTGGTGCATCTACAAAAGGTCTAAAAAATGTTTATATTCAAAATATTGAGTGTTTAGATGCTTTTAGAATAAATGAAATAAAAGTCAATTTGTTTTTTTATCCCATTGTTAGACTCATTCCTAAATTATTTCAATATACTAATTGACTCTTTTTGGGTTACTGATATATAAAAGTAGATGTGTAAGATTGAAATACTATAAAAGAAGTAGCTTTTGAAAATAGACGGTCGTTTACTTCGGTGGTTATTCTAAGTTTTGTAATAGAACAATTAATTTTAAAAGACATACCAACCGGCAGATACAATGTAGGAGATGATGAAACCTTATCGACGAATGAATTAATAGCTCTTATGGCTAAAATTCTGGGTATACCTAACAGAACATGGAATTGGAATAAATCCTTGATACAGTTTTGTGCAAAAATAGGAACTGCGTTGCATTTACCTCTCAATACTGAACGCTTACAAAAGCTGACCGAGAACTATGTAGTATCCAATGCCAAATTAAAACAAGCGTTGGGTATAACCAATATGCCAGTTCGGGCAGAAGATGGATTAAAGAAAACAGTGAACAGTTTCTAGTCAATAGTCGCTGGTTTGTAGTAGGTCGTCAGTCATCAGTTTGTTGTAATTCTTTGTTTTTAGTAAAGCATACAATATCAAGCATCAAACGAACCTGGCTATGAATTTGAAATTCTGATTTGGTTTTGTGAAAAAATGCTTATTTGTATCATCATTACCAACTGCTTATTT
>Ga0302271_10004426_pt1 | contig 11245 bp, 2 predicted proteins | sample III_Bog_N1_1_FD_198767 | JGI IMG/M metagenome (GOLD analysis project Ga0302271, IMG submission 198767) | Peat permafrost microbial communities from Stordalen Mire near Abisko, Sweden - III_Bog_N1_1 | ecosystem: Environmental > Terrestrial > Soil > Wetlands > Peat | place: Sweden: Abisko... | reverse complement strand
CAACTCTGGTAAAACTATCTTACCATCACCATTCAAATCACCTACTATCTCACCATTATCGATAATTCCATCACCATCTTTATCACCAGCTAATTCTGGTAAGACTATCTTACCATCACCGTTAAGATCACCGGCTATTTCACCAGGATCGATAATTCCGTCACCATCTTTATCGCCAGCCAATTCTGGTAAAACTATCTTACCATCACCGTTAAGGTCACCAGCGATTTCACCATGATCGATAATTCCGTCGCCATCTTTGTCACCAGCCAATTCTGGTAAAACTATCTTACCATCACCGTTCAGGTCTCCGGCTATATCCGGCACTGTAATTTGAATAGTAACCGAAACTTCGCCCCCACTATTAACAGCACGCACGGTATAATTTGCAGTCGCAAACCGAACGGTTGGAGTACCGCTAATAATACCGGTAAGAGCATCTAAAACCAAACCAGTAGGTAAAGTTGGATTGACACTATAAGTTACAACATTTCCACTTATTGTAGGTTGTAAAGAAGAAATAGCCATTCCTTTCATAAACAAATTTGGAGTTGTATAGCTTAATCCTGCTGGCGCTACATCATTTACTGTAATAGTTACATCATACGTGCTACTACCACCACTATTCGTTGCAATCACCGTATACGTTGCAAGGGGAGTTATTGTTGTGGGTGTTCCACTAAGTTCACCCGTTAACGTATTAAGGTTTAAGCCGTCGGGCAATGCCGGACTGACGCTGTAACTAACTACTAACCCACCACTAACCGCAGGGATTAAATTTGGAATTACTATCCCTTTGGTATATACATTAGAACTTATATAGCTGGTTACCGGTGCCACATCATTTACTGTAATGGCTACATCATACGTGCTAGTACCGCCACTATTAACGGCTGTAACTGTATACGTTGCAGGGGGTGTTATTGTTGTTGGTGTTCCACTAATTTCACCTGTTAGTGTATTTAAGCTTAAGCCTGCAGGCAATGCCGGACTAACGCTGTAACTAACTACTAACCCACCACTAACCTCAGGGATTAAATTTGGAATTACCATTCCTTTGGTATATACATTAGTGCTTATATAGCTAATTACCGGTGCCACATCATTCACTGTAATGTTGACATCATACGTGCTAGTCCCGCCACTATTAACGGCTGTAACTGTATACGTTGCAGGGGGTGTTATTGCTGTGGGTGTTCCACTAATTTCACCTGTTAGTGTATTTAAGCTTAAGCCTGCAGGCAATGCCGGACTGACGCTGTAACTAACTACTAACCCACCGCTCACTGTCGGGCTTAAATTGGGGATTACCATTCCTTTGGTATATACATTAGAGCTTGTATAGCTGATTACCGGTGCCACATCATTTACGGTAATGTTGACATCATACGTAATAGCACCACCACTGTTGGTTGCAGTCACAGTATACGTTGTGGCGGGTGCAACTGCCGTTGGTGTACCACTAATTTCTCCTGTGTTAGTATTTAAACTTAAACCTATTGGTAAATCGGGACTCACACTGTAGCTCAGCACCAGTCCACCACTTACCACAGGTGTAAGTGCAGTAATCGCTACATCTTTAATGAAAATATTCGGACTTATATAACTCAGATTAGCCGGTGCCAAATCATTTACCGTAATAGTTACATCATACGTAGTACTACCACCGCTGTTAGTTGCAGTCACGGTATAGATCGCTACAGGTGTTATAGCTGTAGGTGTACCGGTGATATCACCGCTCGTACTATTCAGGCTTAAGCCTGATGGTAATGCAGGACTGACCGTGAAACTTGCAACTTCCCCACCATATACTTCCGGAGCTAAAAGTGAAATTGCAATCCCTTTTGTAAACGTATTAGGATTAGCGTAACTCAATTGAGCCGGAGGTATATCATTCACCGTTATAACTACTGCCTTGGTAGTGCTACCACCACTATTAGTTGCTGTCACCGTATACGTTCCCTCGGCGGTTATAGCCGTTGGTATTCCGCTTATTATGCCGGTGGTAGGATTGATGCTTAAACCGGCCGGTAATGCCGGACTAACACTATAACTAACGACGGCACCACCGCTTACCGTTGGCGTTAGGCTGGTTATAGCTTTATCTTTTGTATAAATATTCGGAGCAGTATAACTTAAGCCACTCGGTGCTACATCGTTTACTGTGATAGTAACAACCTTGGTGGTACTACCGCCCGTGTTCGTAGCTGTTATGGTATATGAAGCAGTGGATGTTACAGCCGTAGGTGTACCACTGATAACACCTGTAGTGGTATTCAGGCTTAAACCTGCCGGTAAACTCGGGCTCACACTGTAGCTTACTACCGATCCACCACTTACGGTAGGACTAAGGCTGGTTATGGCTGTGCCTTTAGTATAAGTATTCGGAGTTGTATAACTCAAGCCACTCGGTGCTACATCGTTTACTGTGATAGTAACAGCCTTGGTGGTACTACCGCCCGTGTTCGTAGCTGTTATGGTATATGAAGCAGTGGATGTTACAGCCGTAGGTATACCGCTGATAACACCTGTAGTGGTATTCAGGCTTAAACCTGCCGGTAAACTCGGGCTCACACTGTAGCTTACTACCGATCCACCACTTACGGTAGGACTAAGGCTGGTTATGACTGTGCCTTTAGTATAAATATTCGGAGTTGTATAACTCAAACCACTCGGAGCTACATCGTTTACTGTGATCGTAACAGCCTTGGTGGTACTACCTCCCGTGTTCGTAGCTGTTATGGTATATGAAGCGGTGGTTGTTACAGCCGTAGGAGTACCGCTGATAACTCCTGTAGTGGTATTCAGGCTTAAACCTGCTGGTAAACTCGGGCTCACACTGTAGCTTACCACCGATCCACCACTTACGGTAGGACTAAGGCTGGTTATGGCTGTGCCTTTAGTATAAATATTCGGGGTAATATAACTTAAGCCACTCGGAGCTATATCATTTACTGTGATAGTAACTGAACTAGTGGTACTACCGCCGGTATTGGTTGCAGTAACTGCATAAACTGCGCTGGCTGTGACAGAAGTTGGAGTACCTGTGATAACACCAGTAGCAGCATTCATACTTAAACCGGCAGGTAAAGCAGGGCTTACGCTATAATTTGTTACCGTACCGCCTGTACTGGTTGGTATAAGCGATGTAATCGTTATTCCCTTCGTATATACCTGAGGCGTGCTGTAACTGATAGCCGGTAGTGCATCAGTTACCGTAATATTTACTGTGGCAGTACCGCTAGCACTGGCGTTAGTGCCAGTAACCAAATAGTTAGCGGCAGCTGTAACAGATGTGGGAGTACCGCTGATAATACCCGTAGTAGCATCTATACTTAAACCAGCAGGTAAAGCGGGGCTAACACTATAACCGCCAGGATATGTTTCAACCTTACGAATTTCATTATTAAAGTAATCACTCATATAGAGGCTGGTACCAACAAAACAAAGTTCCTTCGGCCAATGAAAGCTTGCTGAAGCGCCAATACCATCGGATGAACCGGATGTAGTACTACCCGCTAAGGTACTTACAACGCCCGTGGATATAACTATTTTGCGAATCATATTGTTAATCAAATCACTTACATACAGGTTAGTACCATCTGTAATAACTGAAATCGGAAATTTAAAGCTGGCTGATGTACCTGTACCATCTGATGAACCGGATGTAGTACTACCCGCTAAGGTACTTACAACGCCCGTGGATATAACTATTTTGCGAATCATATTGTTGTTTCCATCAGCCACATACAAGTTGGTACCATCCGTACAAACTCCAATAGGACCATTAAAGCTGGCTGATGTACCTGTACCATCTGATGAACCGGATGTAGTACTACCCGCTAAGGTACTTACAACGCCCGTGGAAAGGACGATCTTACGAATCATATTGTTGCCTCCTTCAGCCACATACAGGTTGGTACCATCCGTACAAACTCCCTGAGGAGTAAAAAAGCGCGCTGATGTACCTGTACCATTGGATGAACCGTATGTAGTACTACCCGCTAAGGTACTTACAACACCCGTGGAAAGGACGATCTTACGAATCATATTGTTGCTTCCATCAGCCACATACAGATTAGTACCATCTGTACAAACACCTTCCGGGTTGTCAAAACTCGCTAAAACACCTGTACCATTGGATGAACCAGAGGTAGTACTACCTGCTAGCGTACTTACAATGCCCGTGGAAAGATCGATCTTGCGAATCATATTGTTTCCTTGATCACACACATAAAGATTTATGCCATCCGTACAAACTCCAGTCGGCAAACTAAAAGTAGCTGATGTGCCTGTTCCGTTGGCTGAACCGCTGGTTTTACTACCCGCAAAGGTGGTTACCGTGCCTAAAGGTGGAAGAACCACACCACCAGTATTAGTTGGCGTTAAAGAACTAATAGATGTCCCCTTTGTATATATCTGGGGGTTACTATAACTGATAATGGGTACCTGCGCATTGGCAACCAGATTAGATACCCAGCAAATACTTGCCAGAAAGAAAAATTTAACGAATTTGCATTTTTTCATATATCTATGAGTTGTATTGAGTAATTACATGAATTGGTTACGAGTAACAATGCTGTATATTTACAGAACAATTTATTGGTAATGAAACATTACCTGATTTTTCTGAATACAAATTAAGTGTATCAATCTTTCACCTATCACAGGTATTAATTGATAAAAGTCAAGAAAAATAGAATTGTATTTTAAGTGTTAGTGGGTTGGATAATACTAAAAGCTCTTCTTATTGAATACAATTGTAGATAAAAAAACTAAAAAAAAGGAATGTAAAGCCTATCTGAAGTCTGCATATAGACTCAGATTATACATTATTTCACTTGCCGGATAGGTATAAAAGACTGGTTAGCTCAGAGCTTAAGTTTATCGTAGTTACTACAAGAATGTATAAGTACTTTATTGCCCTTTATAGCTGTGTTCCTTAAGTAAAAAAGGTCAATTGTGATATTTCACTTAAAGAGACATAAAATAATCGTTTTTATATAAATGATAATCATGCTGTATGAGCAGCTTCAATAAAAAAAACATCATCATTTGGTAGGATAAGAAATTCAGTGTAAATATGCTATGCTCCTATTGCTGCTAGTGTTGCAAAAAAAATCTCTATTATTTCCCACTTCACATCAAGGAGTAAAACATTGAAAGAGAAGACTGATGGTTGTCAAATTCACTGAAATCTGTAAACAAACAAAGGACTTAAACAATTTCTATATCGAGGATTTGAAATGGTGGAAATTGCGTTCACTTGTTATGTACTTTACTTAATATTGTCAAACAATCACTCAAGACGACAAAAAAGAGACAAAAAAATTGACTTTGATACAAATACAAGTAAATAGAAAAACTTCTTCGGGAAATTTAACGATTTAAAACTCCTCGAAAACATCAACTTTTCTATTTAAACAAAAGAGGCTGACCCAATTTTTATTTTGAGACAGCCTCGTTTATCAATTAACTAAGCCTTTAAATTATACTTACATTTTATATCTATTTAATATTTAGAATGCAAAACTACGAAAATTCATAATTATAAATATCGTATAAAAAATTAATCATAAGGCAGAATGTCCAATTTTCGTATTAATCATGTGATAATAAATGAAAGTTTCAATAGCCCACAATAAAAAATATAAGAATTAGTTTTATGAAATTAACAAATAAAGATGCAGATTTTCATTCTATGTCCTATCTGTTATATTATCAGTTACTTTTAGAGCTAGCTATCGCATCAAATGGAATACGTACTGCAAGGCATTCTTTCCCTGCAATATTTTTATACGTGCTGACTGTCTTGTAGTAACCATAACACGCTGCAGGAGGTTTATTACCTGATTGAACCTTAAAATCTGTACCTTCTTCCACGAGAATATTATGCCAATTACCATCTAAAGCTTGATATTGTATTGGCTTATCCCCCCTTACTTTAACCGATATAGCATCTCTTGTATAAGAATATGTATGTAACGCGCCATCATCCCCAAGTAATAAATAATCAATTAACCCACCACTGTCAGTATTTGCAGGAGGTAACATTATGCGCATAACAGAGTACATTCTTTCAGTAGGGGTAATTTCCAGGTATTGATCTTTGCCCAAATTAGAAAGGTGTACAGTATATGCAGTTCTAGAAAAAATATTTTCCCAGTTTCGTGTGAATAGATTATATATTCCACATATATTCCCATCTATGAGAAACGAATATCTTCCATTAAGTGACACAATTCCCTTTCCAGTTGTCAATCCATCACCCATTTTAAGACCATTATGAATGTATTGTTCGATTGCTGAGTCAGATTTTGCTCTGGCATATTTAATTACCGAATCCGAACTAGGGTTACTCTCAACATATTTAACGATATTCTCATTTGATCTAGAGAATCCCTCGTAAAGTGTATTTGGTGATTTATTATTATAAATACTAGAAAGGACTGATAAATAATTTCCAGATGTGAGTTTCCTTGAAAAATAGTAACTCTTAATTGTACTGCCGACTAATGATTTTGAAAACAATAATGATGTTTGTGAATTATAATACGGATTGTCTGATCCAAAAGCTTTATCTGAAAGCTTGATAGCCATTCCAAATTTCATAGTATTAGAACTGAATGTAACTACCTTCATACACACTCCAAAAGGATCACCTTTACATACATCAGTCACTACGTCAATAAATGCTTCAAACCATGACACTGGATTAAAAATGTCCCAAAAACTCTTTTGAGGTCCATTTTTATCTCTATTTGCGAGAGATAATGTTTTAGACGCTCCAGAAGCTACTCCGTTCAGACTTGCAGTCTTATATGTTCGCGTTATCAGTGAATCGAAACCGACAGAAAGAGTAGTAGCAGCACCAGTTAAAATACCATATTCCTGCTCTCCAATTTTTTTTTTCAAATCAGCAGCTATTTTCGAATCTAATTGAATATTACTATTAATTGAAAACGTATACATATAACGCATTGAGCGAAATGATGTAAGCTTACTGTTGTAATATTTCTTTGCCGATGTTATATAGTTTGCTGGATTTATTTTTGAATTTTTTTCATAGTCAGACTTAAAATTATTAAAATTCTGAGCAAAATATTGAAACATAATTTTAAGAGAATCCAATAATATCTTATTGGCATACGGGTACATGCTGTCTATTGTAGCATCTTTATAGTGAGGATCCATATAACCAGTTAGGATACTAATTTTTGTATCAACATTAAAAGTTGGCTTTGGAGCTATAGCATTTTTCTTAGTACTGCCTACAATTGCAGCTCGAATAGCTGTTTGCATACTTGTTGCTTGAGCTTGATTTATATCGGTAATTGAGATTAGATTAGGATCTTTTTCATATGAATCCCACTCTTTGCAAAATTCCGTTACCAAAGCTACTGACTCATCCTTCAATACTGGATCATTTACAGCATCAGTTTTGTCATAACTATCTGTTAACAAGCTTTGATCCTTACACGCAACTAAAATTAGTGTCAAAAAAATAAAAAAAGGCAATAAATTTGTTGTTTTCATAAATAAAAAAAATAAAATTTCATTTCAATAAAAGAGTAAAATATAGCACAAAAATAAAACTTTCTTATTGCAAATAAATTACAAACATATGCCATTATAATTAATCTATATGTTTGTAATCAAATGCTTATACTTAAAGTCACAAATTGTATTATCTTACATTGAATATGGTTTTTTTATTCTTTTTTTGAGGCTTGATTTCACTTTAACTTATAGTGCTAGGTGTACTTATAAGATTGAATGATTTTACAACGGATTTACTTCAAGCCCTACCTTGTTTAATGCGATCGCTACACTGGAAACATTTGCGTTCAGCTAGATGAAATCGTCAAAACTTAATACACTACGGATGGATTTACATAATATCGGAGCTTGTTCTAATGGTCACATTTACAACTTGATCTTGTTTTACCTAACCGTAGAAATATCCCAACTTTCAATCCAATAGCTTTCAGTTTGAGATTGTCGGTTTGAGAACTTGCTAAAGTTCCATTGTATACTCCATCCGGTTGATATACTTGTTGCTTACCTGCGTTTAATATATTGTTCAGACCATAAGTTAGATAAGTTCCCATGTATAAATCCAGCCTTTCATTCAAACCATAAAGCAGTCCAAAATCCAATATTCCCACGTATGATGGTTTTAAATATACATTTCCTTCATATACATCTGAAATGGTTAAGAATCCATGTTGAGGCATATCTTTCAATTCTAGATTCCACTGACTAAAATAGCCCGTAGTTACAATGTTACCTCCCACGGTCTTATAGAAAGTATTCAGAGGAATAGAAACTTTAGCTCCTAAAGAAACTAAAATTGCTAATTTATTTTTATCTACAAGTCCTAGATCTTTTCCAATCCAATACCGATATTGAATGGATACAGGCATCTCAATAAATAGTGCACGTTGTTGCTCCTTCCAGTTCTTGTAATTTATGCGAAGTTCATATGGATCTCCATCTATATCAACAGCAGCACTCTTATATACATAATTAAGATTAGAGAGTGCACCAAACGATTGAACCCCTAGACCAACCTGAAAACCCCAATTAGGCGAAAAAAAGAAACTATACCCTACATTAATAGACTTCCCAAACAATTCCTTTTCAGTACCATCTTTAAGCTTATAAGAAAGATTATTCAATCCCCCGCCAATATTAAAGTAAAGATATTCTCTACCCTCCTGCCCTCGTAGTATTAATCCAACTAATAACATTAGTCCTATCGTAATTTGCCTTCTCATCTTTATTGTTTTGTCTTTATACAATTGACTGTATTAATGTGACTTGTCGTTGAATTTATATACTCGCTCTATTTTGCCAGTTAGACAAAAAATCCTTGTGACGCACTACTATTAATTTACAATAATTTTAAAGACGTAATCCTTTCCATTCTTTAAAGTTAAATGTCCAATATAAATCTGAGGTACATCCATTTTCAATAAGTTAAGAGTTTCTACTTTTGAAGCCTTATATACGCAGGTACCCCGAACAGTATAAACAGATAACAAAGCTCCTTTCAATTCAACATCTTCAAAACCAGAAACATAAACAGCACATAGCTGATTCGAAGATAGCATATTAGGATATACTCTTACACTCTTCTTTTTCGAAGAAATATTAAATTCTTTAGAACAGGTAATATATGTTTTGCCATTGGTAGTTGTAATTTCGGCATAATAAACTCCAGACAACCCTGACAAATCATTATAAAACTGTTCATTAGCTCCGTCTATTTTCAAACCGTTTTTATACCATTGATACGTTGCAAAAAGATTACTACTATTATTTAAAGCGACAACATCATCGTATTTTGAAATAATGTAATCCGAAGATATATTTATGGTAAATTGAAATGTATAACTATCACTCTCTGCACCAAATTGATCCTGCATTTGTAAAGTTCCTGTATATACTCCATATGGTACTCCTTTCGGAATAGTAAATGAAATTACACCACTCGATGATTTTGAAGGTAAACCTGTATAAGCGACATTATCAATTCCCACTGCATTGGCATTAGTATTGAATGTAAGTTTATATAGAATGGGAGTTCCTTTTAAGATGTTATAATCCAACTCAAAATCTGTATTTTCACAACCACTTAAATTATCTATGATTGAGAAAGTAATGATACGTTTGTTAATTGTAAAACTATCGGAAATAAAGGTTTCTGCATAATTATTTCCATAAGTATAAGTTCCTTGATTAATGTCATAAACACCTATCTTTTCTCCCTCTTCGCGCTTTAGATAACCTATTGCAGTATCTGTACCCTGAATAACACCTGCGGATATTCGAGCTGTTAATTTCGGATCGGCATCGCCAAAAGTTTTCGATTTAGCATCAGCAACGATTGTAATTGCACGCTTTCCAATCATCAAATCATTTGAAACAAAACTTTCTGAATAATTGCTGCCGTAGGTATAAGTACCTTGAGTAATGGCATAGCTTCCAACGTTTTCTCCTATAACACGCTCCAATAAACCACTAGGCACGTCCGTATCTATGGTTATTCCACTTGTAACTCGTGCACTTAATACAGGATCAATATCTCCATAGGTCTTTTCTTTTTTATCAATAGTAATAGTTATTTCTCTTTTTATTATTGTAAAACTACCTGTTATAAAAATCTCATTATAGTTGCTACCATATGAGTACGTTCCCTTATTTATCCTATATACACCTATGTTCTCTCCCGTGGATCGACATAAAGTCCCTTTGGGTGTATCTGATCCTTGTATGCTATCGGCCGTTACATGAACTGTAAATTCAGGATCTGTATCTCCATACGTTTTGCTTTTGAAGTCTGCAGTTATGATTAAATTGCGGGGAACTATACTAGCTATTATTCCATTTGGTTGAGCTAATAAAATATAATTACTTTTATCTGCACCCGCTAATGCATATCCCGTCACAGACACTACTTTTGCAGTTCCAACATTTTTATCTTCAAATTCGGCAACACCACCGGTTAGAATCACATTATCAGAGCCAATAATTCCAATTAAAGTACCACCGTTCAATGTAGCTGTAGTAGTTGCATCATAAATTTTATCCAGAGCTACGACTGCGGTGATTATCAACGATTTCTTGTCAACCGTAAAGCTCTGCGAAACATCCGCGGCAGCACTGTAATTACTGCTCCCACCCTGACTGGCAGTGATAATCGTTGCACCGGCTCCGACAATGTGTATCTGACCAGAGACAATCGTGGCAACCGAAACATCGGAACTGCTATAACTGATACTGTTTATGCCAGAGGTTGATGAACTGGCTCCTCCACTGAAATCCGAGGAACCATAGGTCTTGTTGGACAAAACTCCAAAACTGATGCTCTGAGGGGATTTGGTGATATCCAAACTTCCACTAACAAAACTGATGGAGTAATTACCGGAACTAACGCCACCTGGGGTGATGACATAACCACTACCTACATTGATGGCGCTGGTGCCACTACCGCTATAAGTGAGACTACCCGTCAGGTTCACAGAACTCTCACCACTGATAAAACCGGAGTAACTCACACTAAATGGACTGAAAACAATACCGTCATAGACCTTACTATGGTTGTCGGCACTTATTATCAACGATTTCTTGTCAACCGTAAAGCTCTGCGAAACATCCGCGGCAGCACTGTAATTACTGCTCCCACCCTGACTGGCAGTGATAATCGTTGCACCGGCTCCGACAATGTGTATCTGACCAG
>Ga0302271_10004420_pt1 | contig 11251 bp, 6 predicted proteins | sample III_Bog_N1_1_FD_198767 | JGI IMG/M metagenome (GOLD analysis project Ga0302271, IMG submission 198767) | Peat permafrost microbial communities from Stordalen Mire near Abisko, Sweden - III_Bog_N1_1 | ecosystem: Environmental > Terrestrial > Soil > Wetlands > Peat | place: Sweden: Abisko... | reverse complement strand
TGTTTTCTTGTAGATATTCTGTAAGTTTTTTTCCAACCTCCCGATATAAAGCACTCTAAGTAGAAATATTTAATTAAAAACCTCCAAATTATTCAATATCCTCCAAAGATACCAATACAAACATGGGATTTTTTTATTATTAAGTTTCACAAAAAGAGACAGTTCACGGACAAAAAGCAGACAAGAAAATATAAAAAATACTGCATTCTCTATTAAAAAATTATCCCTTGTTGAGAACTGATCATACATGCAATTGCTCAGAAATAGTTATTGCTTGTGAATGTATCATAGACTGTTTTATTTAGATTTGATTAGACAACTTCAGACAATCTCTGATACTCCCCTCTGAGTCTTGAATTTTCAGAGTGACTAGCTCTAAGCGATCTTTCTAATTCTTGGATGTGCGTGATTTATGCTGCTCTTTCTGCATCCCAGTTTAGCTTTTCTTCTCGCTGCTCATTCACAGTCTTCTCTATCTATTCTCTTCCGAATTACTTCTTCATTTCGATTTATTCATTCACAGTGTTGATTTCTTTTTGCAGTTTCTCGATGATGGTCTCCTTCAAATCTAAATCGTTCTTTAGTTTCTCACTCATGATCTTAAATTCACTGTTTCTTTAACTGAATTCTGTGTTTTAACCCTTTAGACCTTACAAGTCCTCTTCTAAGACCCTAAGCTCATTGGATGCTTTAATATCACGATCCTCGTACTCCCTAAGAACAATTATAGAAATAAAATGAAATTTATTTTGACAATTTCGCATTAATTTACCTGATGAGTTCGTGATTTCTTTTGAGAAGCAATTCCTTGCTGTTCTCAATAGCCTTAAGTTTGGCATCTAATGTGTTAAGAGTTGATTAGTATTTATTGAATTCTTCCTCTTCAACTCTGGTGGCTAATTCTCTGAGTTCATCAGATTATTTGTTTTGCAGTCCAATTTTATTCTCTGATACTCTCTTCAGTTCAATTTCCAATTCGATACCTTCAGTTTCTACAATCCTTACTCTTTCTTCCAATAATCTGCATCTGCTCTCCCAATCTCTCACCATTTCCTTGGTGTCACAAATAGTTAAATTATCCAAAAGCAAGCACTCTAATTGCATATATGAAATTTCTCAATATGACTTACTTTAACTCTGAATTGATTTTCTGCAACGATTCTATCAGTATTCGCAGCATGTTTTTTCTCCATTTCAGTAATTAAAAATTCATTATTTCTAATTCTATCTTCATGTGTTCTAATATGCTCTATGTTGTTCTTCTCAATTATGCTGAATTCTTCTCTCAACCTATCGATATCAAACTTCAGCATTCTATTTTGATTCTAAACATCTGAACATTTGTTCTCTAATTCCTAAATTGTCCTCAGATCATTTCGATCTTTCCTTTGTAAATCTTCCAGCTCAACTTCCAATCGTTGCTTTATCTAAAATGTATGTGCCTTCTCTTACTCAAGAATGTTCTCTAAATGAGTCAGCATAGGCAGACCCTCATTATCTTAAGGGGCATCTTTTTTGATAAATAAATCCGAAATCAAAATGAAAAATATGTAAATCTAAAGAATAATTTGAAAAAAATATCGTTTTTTACTTTAAAACTTGAATTATGTAGACTAAAGCTACTATGATGATGTTACGGCTGTATTATTCAGTCCTTGTGTCTACTCAATACTTCCTCCACCATTGACTGCTGTAACCGATGGTCCAGCGAAGATTCTATCCCTTGTGATTGGATTTTTTCTTCTGTTCTCTAGAATGATTCTATCGATCTAATCCTAGTTATCTTCATTGATATTGTTTCCATTTAAATCTAAATAAATCAATGTTTGATTATTCACTAATGCTCCTTTGAGCAGCTATGCGCCTTTCGGTCCTAGCGCATTCCATCGGAGATCTAACGACAATAGAGTCTTATTGTTTCTGAGAGAGTTGCATATCATTTCGAGATCTTCTCCGTTGATTTTATTCTGCGCTAAGGATAAATGCTATAAAGTTTTGTTTTAAAGCAAAAAAGCAGCTATGGCTTCTTAGCTCTTTGCTTCTTGTCCAAGATTATTCCATTCTAAGCTCAAGATCCTAAGACATTCGTTATTTCGCAGTGATTCAAGTAATTCTACAACGCCATCTCCGCTGATGTTATTCCCTTTCAACTCGAGTTAACTGACTTGATTGTTTTATAATAAGAAACTAGCTAATTAACGAGCGCCTTCATTGCCAATGTACTAATCGCTTAGGTTTATGCGACTCTATCCTCTTAAACCTTCCATCATTTAGCTAATGTTACTTGTTGAACGAGCCATTTTTGTAAATAATATAAATTATTTTTGTGCTTTTCTTACTTTCAATATTTTTTAAATAAAATCAAGGATAATTAATTTTTGAATCCAGAGGATTCTTCTAATTCAGCTGGACTATATTTTGTTGTAATATTATGATTGGTAAAGTAAAGGTTGAATACTTTCATACTTTTTTAGCACATATTTGTGGGTTTAAATTGTTGAATAAGTAAAAAATTTTGGAGAAATGGTGGTTGAGATAATAAATGCAACAAAAAATATATTAATTTCATGTGAGTGATTAATGGTTAGCTGTGTTGATTCATCGAAAGATTTAATTCTTTCTTTTGGGTTTTCTGAATTGTTTTTTTTATTCTGAAGACAAAATTTTAATCTAATTTTTTGCTTCAAAAAGCTATTAGGTTAAAATGAGATTTCGTTATTTTTACCAAATACAATCTGAAAGAAGATATTTGTCTTCCTCCTAAATAAATATTCTTTTTACCCGAATGAGCCATTTTCTGAAAATACACTATTTTCTCCTTTTATTTCTTAAATCACTTATAAAACTGAGATATGAATCTATTTTTCTGCCAAAATCAATAAAAAAATTTCTTTGAATTGTTTTTTTTTTGAAAATTCCATGGAAATATTGAACAATCAACCCTTATCCCATTCGAGAGAAGAGATAATTTCCTTTTAATATACAAAAATATCATGGGAAACAAAGGATAGGATTCAAAAATTGAATTTTAATCACAAAGGAAGATACAAAGGGTGGGAAAATAAAAATCCAAGGAAAAATAAATAATTTATTTAACAAATTTAAATCCCCAATACCCAACGATGAAGACTACGATATGAACACACACATACACAGTTCATCTGCGAACTGAGCAGAGAGGCTGGGTTGACTAAGAGCGGAAAGAGACTTCTGTTGTCTTTATGACGCACCTGACCTGATTGCTCAAAAACTGCGACTTTATCTTGGGACTGGCTTGATCTATGATTGACTAGAAGACTAACTGAAATGCTCTATAATTGTTACGATCAAAGAGATGAGTAGCTTGTGATGGTAGTTTGATAATTGAGATAAAATAGTCATGAGAGTTAGAGCGATTTTTGAATCTTATTTCTTGAGCTAATGACAAATTAGTAATAGAGAGAGAAGAAACAATTGTTTCTCGAAACAAATCCTCACCGTTCGACTCAGTTGATGCGTTAATCGTGCAGATGCTGATTAGGAGTGGATTAATCAATGACATAACCAGCCATAAGCTAGATGATAGTTTGAATCTTGTTTTTTGAGCTAATGACAAGTTAGTAAAATAGAAATAAGTGCAATTCTTTCTGACAGCGATATCCTCACCGTTCGACCCAGTTGATACGAATTCAAAGCAGATGCTGGTTAGGAGTGGATAAAATGGCTGGTGTCTCAGTGGATATGTATTAGCAAGCTGTAATGGAATTTTGGTGGGAGAATTCTCGTCCAAAGAAAACTCTATCACCTTCAATTATTCAATTTATCTTGCGATATTATCCGCTTTTTGGGAAAGAATCCGATCGAAAAAGAGACATGTTCCATTAAGAGACAAGTTCCATGAGGACCACAGAGTATTAAGCAGCTCTACCTAAGAGACTAGTTCTAAGTTTCCTTGATAGTTGAAGATAGTCTGTGGAAATGCCAGCCCGGCAAAACTGGACGATGTATAAACCACACAACACATTCTGAGGCTGAAGGGATTCTAAATTTGCTGATTTTTCAAGCCACTTCGTGAAATGCGAGTCACCACATCGCTAGCAGATTGTTCCTACTAATCACTATGTGGCTCGTTGCAAGGTAAGATCAATAAATTATTCCCAAGGGTTTATTTTCCCCTCTCTCTCATAGTTTTTCAGAAGGACTAATTTTTAGCAGCATCCCTGCAAATATTGTATTCACACCCAATTCACCAAGCGCGAGTGCCTGAGGGGTAAAACATTCCCTTTGGAATAATATTGTTCTTTATCTGTGAGCTCTGGAACTCGGCCATCTACCCGAGAAGGACAGTCAAAAAGTAGTTTCGTAGCCTCAAAAGGATCTTCATTTTATTCAGTACTAAGGAATCTTTCAATAATAACAACAACAACAACAATACCAATAATTTCGGCGAACATTAATCTATCTAAAATACACAGTTAGGAAAATTCTTCAATAAGTTTATGAAAATTATCGAAAAATTAATTGAAAAATCAGCTTTTTGGTAAAAATCCAACTGACTATCAATCTACAAAATAACACACAAGAATAAGAAAGAAAAAGAGTATAAAAAAAGAAGAAAGAACAATAAAAAAAGAAAGAAATAAAAAGAACCAAGAAAGAAATATAACCCTAACTGCCAAACTTCATTTTCACCCAAAAAATAAAACACAAATAACAACAAACATACAAAAATAAATTCAAACAACATCTCAATAAAATCACAGTGGGATATTAGAGGAGATGTGTGCTTGTTGCTGCTTCTTTTTAAAAAGTCTTAAGAATTTAATTTTCTAAATTGAAATTAAATTTATTAGATAATTTTTTTCAATTTTAATTGATTTTAAATGAGATAATTAATTGTCTTGCAGTAATGTTAGATTCTTATTCACAAATTATGTTAATATTCTCATTCTTATCAGACCAATTTGAGCTTCTTATCATTATTCTCGAGTGAATCTTGCTAAAAGAAACAATTAATTTTTTTAATTCCGAGAATTGTTCCCTTAACAATAATAAAATTTTATCTGTCGAACACATTCTACCTACTCAAGGGAGATGATACAGAAGCACAGATCAATCAATAAAAAGTTAATTTATTATCTTTTAAAGTTACCAAAACTGCGCGAATAATAAAATCAAATAGAATCATTCAATAAATCATCTATTACCCATTTAATTATTTTCCTTAATTAATTTGCTTTTCAAGGCATTCAATAAAATTACCAAATGAATTAACCTATTTGATATTGTTAGTTTCTCTGTGGTGGCTTATTTGAATTCAAAAATACACATCTGCAAAATAATCATGATTTTTATTGTTACATTTGATTACATTTTTTAGAAACAAAGAAAACAAATACATTGATTTAAAAGGATTAGATATTCCGGGCATAATTTACGAATAATTTATCTTGATGGCCAAGCGTACTAGCTATTCTTTTGATAAAGAAAATATCCCTGGATATGCTAACATTCGGAATACACCTGCCTATTCAATAAATCCACCTGGTCTGTCATGTAAAATAAGAAATCCAGAGATTTATGAGAGCAAAATATCCTCCTTGCAACCTCAACCTCAACTTCCATTTCAATTCGGCAACATTCAACCTATCGAGAGTAACTGTTCATTCGACGAAAGCACTGTTTGCTTTGAGAGCACAGAAAGTCGTCATCCCAGTGAGATGATCAGAGCATTCGACAAACACATGCAGGAGAAATCAGCTATGGAGAAAATAATTGCCTTGACTTCTGAGATTCTTCACAAAGGATTAAATCCAGATAGAGTCTTATTGTATGACGAATAGTTCTCCTCCAATGAGAGGGTCTAGGAATACTACAATTAACGAGAATTCTTGCTTTTAACAAGAGACTAATTCAAGCTCTGGCGTCTCAAGGAAGAAACATTAAAGGAAATGCTCATAAAGTCTGAATAAAGAATTCAGTAATTGGCAACTATGCTGAGAGAACAAACACAAAATACTTAACAATCAGATGATTAATTTGAGCTCAAGAAAACAATAGAAACACAAATAGAAAGAGATCTTTTTCATAAACCACGATATTAGTATTTACAATCATAAGAAGCACAACAACCCAAATAACGATTAACAACGATAGACAACTACCAGACTGAGTACAATACAGCAACGACTCGAGATAGTAGTAATTTTACTCTAACCACACAATAACAAGAAGCACAGAATAATTATTACAGCTCGAATCACATAACTTAACTTTGTTTGAATCCTAACAACAACAATAATAGCTACAATGTTCACAATATCAACTCGAATCTAGGCATTTATGGCAGATAAGAAAATACAAGATATTCGAATGTTAGAAGGAATGATGAAGCATATGAATAATAAAACTACTAGCATTGTGAGAATCTTCCGATCTAATGGGGTGATGTCAGTAGGGTAATTGATGAAAATGAAGAAAGAACTACGACTCTGAGAATCAAGGAATCAAATGTATGCACGAATAGAAGAACTAAAACGTTAGCAACGAGAAGAACACCCAAGATGGAGCATATAAATCAAGATTAGAGTTGTGCAACTCAAACGATCTCACATCAACGTATGCTGAGTAATAATACAGATACAAGTAATAAACCAGCTGGACTTTTAAGGGTACCTAAGCCACCTCTTAATCCAGTTACGATCCCTCAATTGATTCAATAAAATAAAAACAATAAGCTTCAATTTGATAATGAGGACCAACGATCAAAGAGAGCTACTCGAGTCATTATTACTAAAATCAACAGCTCAGCAGATGCTCCATTTGGTAATAGAAACACAAATTCCATTTCAAACGAAAAATAATTACATACTAGAAACTTTCAAGCCCCAACAACAATTGTAGCACCTCCTTTCTCAGAGAATGCGCAAAGAAATAATTAATATGATGAAAGACAACATGAATCCTGCATAATATTTTGAATGAGATGTGTGATGTGCTATGAGAAATACAATCTAATTGCTTTCATCTCTGGTCCTGAATCGGAAATTGAAAGAGTGAACAAATTCTCATTGTTTTTTTCTTAACATTTTTACTTTTTTGGTAATAGATTTAATTCCTTTTATCATCTAATCCCATTTAGGCGAGCTATATTTCCTTTAGATTAACGATGGTTTGGTGACAAGTAGTGTGTGTCGTAGAACTAACAGGCTATCTGCTTTTTGATTTTATCATTTTTTGAACAAAAAGTATCATAAAAAGGTTGAATAGACCAATTAATTTTGTTACAAGCAATATCTTTACACTTGCTATTTAGTTAATCTTGTCAATTATCTAGTTGCATTGGGCTATTATTCAGAATCCTTCAACAGAAGAAAGCAGTTTTTTAACAATCATACTGAAAATACTTCTAAGAATTCAGAACATAAGAAAAAAATTATTGAGAAAAAAATGGGAGAATTAACGGATAATTAAGGAGATTTTATTATTCTATTGCTAAAAATAATCTGCTTGCAAGGGCTATTTTGGTATGATATTTTTAGAGTAGATGGGAGGTATCAAAATGATGATAATTTTACATGAAAGATATCTTTTTTTTCGTTGATTTAATTGAAAAATTGTCTCACAAACTCAACAATTAGAACTGAATTAAGACAAAATACTTAACACAAAATTAATTATTGCTTTTCTTTCTTACAAACCATTGTTGTAGCAGTAGAAATACCAGAAACCATTTGATTTAATGCAGAGAAGTGCATTCTTCTTCAAGAATTTATTCTTGGCAGTGATCTTTTTGTCATAGCTGTATGTATGTCAAGATTTCTGCTAATTTCACTCCAGCCTTGAAGAAATGAGTTCCGGTGAATGTGAATCCAGTCACCAAGAAGGCACGCAGCTTTACTGGAAAGACAAATACTCAGTTTTTATCATGGAACCAGAGAATGTTCTATTTATCAAGGATTACTTTGAATCTCACAGTGACAGATGGACAATCGTGAGAAAAACCAGCGAGAGTCCAGATTTAGACCTTGTTTATTCAACGGAAGGTGTCGATTGGAAAGTGCTGAATAATCATGTGCTTTTCTCCTTCTGGGCATTGGAGTAGCAGTTCAACAACAAAGCAAACTTCTATAAGAACGCATAGAAGTTAGATTAACTAGGCATGATCAAGGAACTCTCCCTAGCAGAAGTTATGCCGAAGACATATTTCTTTGATATGAATTAGCCGAAATTCACAGAAGAAGAGAAAGAATTCTTTCATAAGCATAAAACAGGTGTATGGATTAAAAAGGTATTTATGCAAACACAAATAGAGGGAAGAAAAAAGGGAAGGATATTTGTTGAACCAAACCCCATGAACTGATATTTGAAAGTAGATTTTGGATGAAAGTAGAACATTTTTGAAGTAAATTTAGTTCTATTTACATTGATAAGCAGAAAATGTTATTCTAATGAGATCATACTATAAATTGACTTGCATTATGCATTACTTTTAAAAACGAATAATTCCTTTTTTGTTTGATCATAGCCAGTGGAGGAAGCCCGCTGTAAGGGTATTGAGTTTTTCAGAGATTTTAAAGAATTCCATTCTAAAGTTGGAAAGAACAAACCCTTCAAGAAACCTTCATATGTCGTCGAAAAAAAATCTTGGATTGTGCAGAAGTACATTGAGAATTCACTGCTGATCCATGGTAAAAAGTTTGATATCAGAAGCTTTGTCTTGATTGCATCTTTTTCTCCGTACGTGATGCTCTATCATCCTGGATATATACGGAGAAGTTTAGAGGATTTTTAGCTCGATGATTTGTCAAATAAATTGATCCATTGCGTGAACTAATCTGTGTAAATGAAACACAAGAGATATGAGCAAGAAAAGCATGATACAATTTGGTCAATGGGACAATTTGAAGAGTGGCTTGTGAAATAAGGATAAACAAGAGAGCTAATTGAAGAAAAAATAATGAAAAGGATCGCTTTCAGTGGAATGTACTAATAGTCGTTTGTGAGTAATAAGAGTGCCTTGCATGAGAGGAAATTTCAGTTATATGGTGTGGATATTAGTTTCGATGACGAATTTAACCCGTATGTTATAGAGTGGAATGCACATATTTAGCTGAATCCAAGTGAAATACCTTGCATAAATGATCTATTTAAATAAATCTCAGCCGGTATGATGGAGATATAGAGTTAGCATCTTCTGTTTAACTATCATCCAGCTGATTACTTTGGATCTAAATTATTTGAAACGAACTTAGAAAATACAAAATTCAAGTTACTTTACAATCAAGCTACAAATTACTCCATTGTTAGGTGAATCCATTAAAAAAAAGAAGAAAGTATAATAAATTTGATTGTTTAAGATGTCTTGTTTATGTCAAAATATCAAAATTAGTTACATTTTCTTAGGATACAAATGAACGATAACTTTATTGTAAAGTATTAACAAGATTTGACTATGTCACATATGAATATGTGAGCTATTTTATTACTGAGCAAAGATGAGCACACACCACAGCAAGAATCAACATATTTTTCAAAGAAGATTACTTATGAGGAAAATATGATAAAGATTTATGAAGAGTATTTTGTTAAAAATTGGTCACAAATTTACAGAAAATTTAACAAATGTATTTATTGTTCTTTCGAAAAGTCCTTGAAAGATGTTGGATTGTCTTGTTGCTGAAGGAGCACAAGCAAAAGTTCAGAATGAAGAGTGAGGGTAGAAGCATCTGATTTGTTAAAAATCCGAAGGGGAAATCAAATAAAAAGAAAAAAATAATCATCCAATAAAAATTGATATTAAGCTTGTTTTAGAAGAAGAGAAAGAGTTCTGTCATATGTTCGTATTTCAGGGAGCAAAGTCTTCGGTCGCGGCCATTACTCGCAAAGTAATTTCATGATGTATTTTGCAATGCTCAAGATTCTAACAAACTGTTAAAACAGGTAGTGAAGAATTACTACAATGTTATGAGACAAAGTGCGTTGGACTCAAATCCTGTCCTCCTTTATCAATCTCGCGTTTTCAAAGGTAGTTTAGATTCTTGAATCAATAGAGCATTTTGTCATATTTTTATATATCGTACTTACAATTATCCAGGATAGAACCTCGAGGAGATCTAGTCTTCTCCTGAAGCTGTCACTAATTATCTCAAGCTTGTTCCTTTCTTCCTTGAGAAGGTAACAACATGGATGCATGCATAATTGAAATCATATTTTTTAGACTGAATTGATTGATTGGCCAAAAATGATAACTAATACTGTATTTTAGAGTCTCTATGATCATCCCAAGCAGTTCGTGATTAAAATGGAACTTCATGCAGAGAATAAGGTCCTTGCTTTGTAGGTTCTCACTTAATAGGGAGTAGTCAATAAGACTGTCAATCTCGAGAATCTCATCCCCGTGCCTTATGAGGATTACGTGCAGTTCAGCAGAAGAAAGCTCTTCAATGCTCCTTTGTTCCTCGACACAGAGATGATTTTCTTCAATACCTTCCAAAACGAATTCTACGTTTTTGACAAGAATGCAACCTGGAATGAGCAAGGAATCAATAACCCTGAGCTCGACATTTCCAAGAACTACAACGAGAAAGCTTGGTTCGATTCTCTTCGCATCATCTGAGATCAATAGTTGATAATAATTCAGAGCAAAGATATTTGCAGATATTTTCGCAATGCTTTGTTTCTTGTTTGTATGAATTTAAAAGTTGAAAATTTTCTCATTCTAAGTGCTAGGGATGCAGGGAATGGGTAGTTAAAAATGGCTAAGTATGTAAAGAACCAAAAAAGAGTGAGTCTTTTTGACAATAAATTCAGTAAAAAATAAATAATTTTTGCTCACAAGACCAGTAGTTTTCTACCCTCATATTTACTCAACTAATTTGTTGAGCTTTGCTTTTGCTTTGGGATTTTGAGATGGGGCTCAAGCAATAAGAAAAGAGATCGAAAAAATAAAAATATTGGTTGAAAGGGAGCCTACTTAAAGGAACACTATCAAATAACTGAAGGTTACCTCATAATCAGTCTAGTGTCTATGATTTATTATGATCAGTTCCAATATCAACCGCAGCTCTAATAAAATTAAACCACTTGATGGATTTGAAATCAAATGAGAAGTTGGATCAAGAAAAACAAGTTTATTAGTAATTCAAATGAAGTGTAAATTGAAGGTGGAGTGAGATAGATGCACTAACACAAATTAATCCCAAAACCAGAGTTAGAGATTAGGAAAGCAAGTTTATCTCGTTTTATGATAAGCAGCCAAAACAATTATTTA
>Ga0302271_10004418_pt1 | contig 11255 bp, 9 predicted proteins | sample III_Bog_N1_1_FD_198767 | JGI IMG/M metagenome (GOLD analysis project Ga0302271, IMG submission 198767) | Peat permafrost microbial communities from Stordalen Mire near Abisko, Sweden - III_Bog_N1_1 | ecosystem: Environmental > Terrestrial > Soil > Wetlands > Peat | place: Sweden: Abisko... | reverse complement strand
AAAAAAGGAGATGAAACAATTAAATATAAAAAGTAAGAATATCCCTCTCAACTGGTTATTAGGGGGTAATACAAAATTTATAATATTTATTTCTGGCAGAAAGAGAAGGATACAATGAAATAAACAAGTAATATTCTTAGACAATTAATGAGAGAAAAAATAATAAAAATAAATTCAGTTTAACTTGTCTATCCTTCTCAACTTCAGGTGATTTTGTTAGCAATCTATTTGCCCTCTAGTTGTAGCTGTTAACAATGAACAAAAATAATTCGTATTCAACAAGATCTGCATCGCATTTGACTCTTCAAAGCATTAGGAAAGTCTATTTTAATAATATTTTGACAGGGCATTGAGGAATCTACTATTCTATTTCATAAAGGCTAATACATTTACAACAGTAACTCCAATAATAATTCAGCAAAAATAAGTTCTAAGAGTTACACATTATAAAATATTAAGATAATTAACTAACTTTAAGATCATTATTCAAAACCCTATAGCTGAGGATTAATTTGTTAGACATTTCATGAGAATGAATACTCCATCCTTGACGGATAACTCGAAAGAGTAATCTGTTTCGTAGGAGTTTATTATTGCCTGTTATTCGTGCTACGATTTCTAAACGAAGAGAAAACATTCATTTCGCTCGTCTTTTTGAAGTAAAATTATGTTTAATCAAAGGATTTCTTCGTATCCAAGCACAGCATAAACTTATTATTCTGCCCAACTTGGATTTTCCTAATCCAAGGAATACCCGCTTTCTTTGTTGAGCTATTTGAAGCATTAGTACTTGTAAATGAGCTCACAACAAGTTCCTTTGAGGGTTTAGTACTATTATTATAGTCTCCTTCAGTAAATTATACAGCAGTTGGAATGGAATAATTTGCTAGCCGATTTAGCATATCCTTTTTTCTATTCAAGGATTTAGCACGAAACATTTAAAATGGAGAGTTTAGTAATTTCGGTTTGTCTCGATAATTTTCATAGGCAGAGTTGAAAAATTTAGTAGTTATCCTCGAATTGTTGTTGGAGGATTCGTCTCCATTTTTGTTGTATCTTGGTAGTAAAATATTTGAAGGATCAGTTTTAAATGTCTTAGGCTGCTCTTTCCATCTAATAAATTGTCCAGTTTGTTCATCATTAGCAAGTTCATTGCTAAAAGCTGTAAAATCATATTCCAAAAGTGAATTGTTGTTTGTTTAATTTGGATTTTTATCTTATGGTGATTATTGCATTTCTGCTGTAATTGAATGAGGATGTGAAGCTGAAGATGCTGATCTTTCATTAGTTGTTTATGATGATGATGTTTTGCTAGTCCTGGAGCTTTTATTTCTTCTTGTATTAGCTTGAGGTGTAATATTCATTGTTTTTATTGAAATACCATGCAAAGGAAATAATTCTTCTTTCATAGCTCTGACAAATATTGGATGAGGTGTAGTTTCTTTGAAGTTATGATCTCTTGGAAATTTCTTTGGCGAGAGATATTATTATTGATTGTATCCTTCTTTTTCTTGTTGTGAAGGCTATTTTGCTTGAGAAAATGCATCTATTACTCTTAAAGGACATTTACTTGGTGAAAATATCCCATGCTCATCATTATCTTTTTTGCAATAATAATCTTGGAAATTATTTCCTTATGAAGATTGCTACAGTATGCCCTTCTAAGTTAGCCAGTTATCTTCTGATTTTGGAGAGATCTATTAGCGCCTGCTCAGCGAGAGTGGGCTTTGTCTGGATGATCTTCTAGAATCAATCATAGAGTATCTAGATTGATTATTTTTATTATTCTTTTCTCTCTCTCTCTCTCTGTATTATTATTATAATAATTATTCAAAAGAGAACGAAAAGAAAAAAGATAATTAATACTTTTGCGCTTAATAATTTCTTTATGGAATTGAAGGAGTCGAATTTGGATAATTCCTGAGAATCAGAAGTTCTCCGAATTGATTGCATTTCCTTTTAATAGTGATTAAGAGAATTTTTTAGCTCTTAATTTTAAACTATTTTGTCGAATGGTCAAGAGTGATCAGTTACATTTGAAAGGAAGATTTTGGTTTAAAGGAAGGATTTGTTGATCCAATTGAGGAGTTTTGGATATTAGTTTAGATAAACTGAATGAGTGCCACTTGTTCTGTTAAATTATGAAAGAAAGAAATAATATAGTGTAAGAAACTTAATTTGCTTGTATTTTCTGAATAATCCACTTGTAACCTCATAGGCTTTCAAATTTAATGATGAATCGTTTAGCATTGCCCCACAAATTTAGATCATGCGACTGAAAATAATCAATATGCTAATTAAATTTGCAAGGTTAGAAATAATTAAGAAAATATCGATGAGAGAGTATTAAATTCAAGTAAAATCACATAAACCACCATCCATTTTGATGATGATTACTATTGCTTTAATTAATAGACCCAAACAAATCTGATTGCATTTTAGAAATAGCACAAAATCTAAAAGGGTCTAGCTTACAATTAATTAAAAATTCAATGGAGATAAGTTGATTTTTGGATTTAAACTCCTTCCATTCACAAGTTGTTTATTAAGTAATTTTGAATAAGTATTTGCCACTCATTTTTTATCTAGAAATGAGTTAAAAACTCTTGAAAAAATTGCACGAAATGGCGATGCTGCTGCTTCTACTATCCCTGAGCCTACTGATGTCCCAATAGAAGATGAAATTGCATTGGCGAGAATACCTGCAGAAGCTTTTGCTACACCATGTCCTACAATTAAAGTACTTGGGACTAATGCCAATGGAGGAATCTTTTTGTTTGTTTCAGTTCGAAATATGGTATTCGGAGCTAGCCTTGGATCGTCTTCTTCAGATTCTTCTTCTCTGACCCGTTCACTAATACCTTTCTTGAGTCCTAATTCTAACGTTGGTGATTGTGGCTGTGAGTTATTTGAGCTGGAATCGGAGGAATTAGTTTGGAAATGATTTGAATTATTATTGGAGTTTTTCATTTAAGAAATTCTGGTACTTTGCAGCAAAAGGGAAAAGGGTTTTTAGCCGCCTTAAAGTGATTGTGAGAAAGATGTTTTAGCATTGGCAGTGAAAACAGGATTGACTAGTAATGAAGGCATACTTTCACGTTACTTTTTGTTTTTTAAAGTGCTAGATTTCGTGAGTGGTGAATGCTACACGGATGTTGTAAGTGTTTCTCCAGGAGATACGTTACTCAAACCAGATGTAGTGAATTACTTATGCAGTGGGGAAGATTGTGTTGAGGAAGTCCGTTTTGTGTCGACATGGAGAACTCTGTTGGTCAGGTACATTTGTTTTAATCTTACGCTGTTCGCGGTTTCTTGGATTGACGGTATGGAATTTAAATTTTCCTAATGTTCTGTTTTCTCAGAGAGTTCGACAGATATCATTGCTGCATTTTTCTCTAATTAATTGACTTATTGCTGTGTGGTTTAATCTTGTTGCAGTAGATCAACACCTAATTTGGATGTTTTATTAATAGCTGGCTCTCTTAGATAAATCTTGTAATAGTATCGGAAAGAGATTATCGATGCAAGAATAAAGAATTCAGAGATATAGAGGAATGCTAAAAGGAGAGTTCTTCCAAAAAGAAGATTGCAACCTTAGTTAGATTATCCTGCAGTTGACTGGTTACAAGCGATTTGTATGGAATTTTGATCAAAGGATGAAGAGTCTTGGATATGTTCAGCAATGCCCAAGACGATTCTTGTGAATATTAAGATCTGATTTATGGATTGTATCCTGTGTATGAACATATGCAGTGGTTGTACAACTAGTAGCCTTAGTTAGCAAAAGCTAGCAATAACCATAAGGAGATCTACGAGAATTGCAAGGATTAGAAAATGAAATTTGATCATCTAAGCAGTGAATAAATATGATCCTAAACGATATTTTTCTTAATTGTCATGATTTGTAGCTGAGTTAGAGTATAACTGTAAGCTAATGAGATAATTTCCCTCAACAACTAAATTCACGAGAAGAAAGAGTATCTCTACAAAGACCATCCAGCATAAATGCTTTTTCTGTATCATCTTTATATTAAATCTTTCTATGCGATCAAAATCTTAATTTGCAAATTTAGTGGGCTGCACAAATAGTAAATCTTACTGCCAAGTCGCGAATGAAAAACAAATCTAAAAAAAATATATTGATTGGATGATATGTTTTGTGGACTTTTGTCGGCAATCCCTTATCAGGGAAAATAATCCCTTTTTTTTTTGTTTTCTCAATATTGAAAAGTGGCAATCAATTTCTAAAATCGATTTATTATTTCTTTTCTCAATCAGCCTTAGCCACCACACATTGAAGAGATACATTAAAACTATCCATTTCTTTTATTGTAATTTGTAAAAACTAGACTAAAGGTTTGAAATATAGAACTTAATTTTGAGAAAAAATACATATTATGATAAATTATTAATTTACAATAAAAGCATATTTCTTTCTTATTTTGTCCATTTTAGACAATTGAAGGTGAGTAAAGTCGGATTGAGTCATTTATTTTCAATTATAATTTTAACATATTTTAGACATATTGTGTTTGCTTTTTTTATTTAGTTTTTTAAGTATGCAAAAAAATAATAAATCTTGAAGACAAACAAACCCTAAGGAGTTAAGATATTGTGGAATAGTAATTCCTTTTGAATTTATCATTCTAATCTTTGAATAATTAATAATTTTGAATCTCTGAAGGAAATAAAGATTCACTTAGGATTTATAATAAATTACCAATGAAATTATTGTGTTTTTTATTATCGCTTAAATTTGTTTTCTTTGATTTGAAAAGGAAACATAAATGTATTATAAAGTTACTTTTAATGTTACAAAGCAGATTAAAAAATACAAAATTATTCAAAGAATACAACATTTTGTATTGCTGCAATGTGGATATTGAAGAACAACATATTCTGTTTGTGCTATGCAAATTTAAGATCTTTACTGCTATTTTGATTTTATTGTTAATTTTGTTTTAATTAAATTCTTTAAAAGTTGCATAGCCTATTGGGATAATTTTTTAAAAAAGCACAAAGAATGATGTCATGAGCGTCTTCTTCAAAAGTTCATGTCAGATTTTATTTGAGAGTAGTTTTCAGAAGATTTTCCCTAGAGATCTTGAGATGATAGGTGATTAATAATTATTGATGTAGCAGTAATAAATGCATTCGCGCATCAATAGGTAATTTGTATTAATTAATTAGAAAAATTATTTAAAGATAAAAAGTAAACAAACAAAAAAATGAGCAAATTCCCTTAAAGATTCACAGGTAAAGTTGTAGTAGTAACTGCTTCCTCCACTGGAATAGGCTTAGAAATCTCCAAGAGACTAGCTCTAGAAGGCGCTACTGTTATCATCAACTCTAGAAGTAAAAAAAATGTCGATGAAGCAGTTGAGATGATTAGAAGTTTAGGAGGAAAAGCTGAAGGCATTGTTTGCCATGTTGGCAAGGCAGAAGATAGAAAGAAACTCCTTGAGTTCGCTTAATAGAAATACGGAGGAATCGATGTGTAAAATAGAATTTACTGTTTTCAATTCAGGAAAACTTCCAAACTTACAATTTTCTCCATTTCTTATTTTTAAAATAATAACTTTTAAATATGTCTTTCTTCATTTAGACTGATTCCAAATGCCGCTGTTTCAACATACATGGGAGCATTCAGCGACACTCCGGAGAATGCTATGGATAAAATGTATGACATCAACTTCAAAGGTGTCTTGTTCCTTGTGAGAGATGCTCTTCCGTTGATGAGAGAGAGAAAGGGAGCAAACATCATTCTTGTTTCTTCGTTGAGTGGCTACGAACCTGAAAGTGTTATTGGATTCTATGGCATTACTAAAACAATGGTTTTAGTGATGAACAAGCTACTAGCTAAAGAATTACAGGCAGATGGTATTCGAGTGAACTGCATAGCACCTGGAGTCATCAAGACAAAGTTCTCGGAGGCACTCTGGAAAGATAGAGAATCGGAAACAGTACTCACCTAAGGTAATTTATTTAGTTTGGGTTGTGTTTTACAAACTGTTTTCTCACATTTATTGTCATTTTCCCCAAAAAAGGTGTTACTAGATTAGGTGAACCAGAAGATGTCTCTAGCGCAGTTGCCTTCCTAGCAAGTAGCGAAGCTTCTTTCATTTCGGGTGAAAGTATTGCTATGGCTGGTAAACCTCTCATGAGACTCTGATAGCGATAATGTAGTCTTGAAACAAAAGAGAAAAATGTTAGAGTATGTTTGCTCAAGATTGAATAATCCTTTTTATTTCGTAAAAAGAATGAAAAAAAATTATTTTTAGACTAATAATTATCATATTTGCTGGAACGAAAAATCATCAAAAAGAACGATTTAGATGATTCGAAGTTATTCCATTTGGACTTTAAATAAACATTTTCAAAGTCAGCAAATTTCTTTGTTGTCAGATTGTTAAAAGGAGATAGATTTTCACTGATATTTCTGCTAGGTGTAAAGCGTTGATTAACAAAAAGAGAAAACAAAAAATACAACTAAATATCTACAAACTTCTCTTCAATCTAAGTATTTTTAAGTTTATGTCTCTTCAGGAAGCTCCTGACTAACAACGCGCAATAGAGCTAGGAATATCTTCAAAGGTATCAACAATCGAATTACCGTACTTGTTTGCCTCATGTGTCAATTTCTTGCTAAGAATGTTGACGAATTACGAAGAATTGGTCAACAATTTGGATTCCTCAATGAAGAAAACAGAAGATTAATATGGCCGCTTTTACTTGGAGTGAATCTATACAATAATTAAGCAGCTCCAGGTAATAAAACACCAAGAATGCAGTTTCAAAGCTGTGGTTAATCAAGACATTTTCTTTTTATCTTGGAAAAGAAGATAATTCAAATATCAACAACAACAAGCAAAGTAAATTCTTTGATCAACTGAAGAAAGACACAGACCGTTCAATATCAGGATTAGATCTATTCTAAAATGAGTCTTAATCCATCATGTAAGATAACAGATTTTAATATTTTTCTTAGGAATCATATGGAAATTAATTTTTTTAAACATTTTTAGAAAAGCAAAACAAGACGAATTGTTAGAGTTACTTGATAGACTAATGAAAGAATAACCGGAGTTATAATACTATTAAGGCTATAACGACGTTGCTTCAATTTTCCTTCTTTTATTTGGAGTTGAGAAGGGCTTCTAGATGTCAAAATAAGCTGCAAATACGTTCTTCAGATAAGCATTTTATTCGTTTTTCTTTTAATAATTTTTGAAATGATTAAACACACACACACAGATCCGTTGATGCATACTTTGGATTAAAGTGCAATACTCATGATGCAGATTACACAAAAGATAGTCTACTAAGAATACCCAGCTTTGAAAGATATCCTTGAAGAAATTGGAGGAGTATCGTTTTCCATAAGCTGGATACTCACATGGTTTTCACATTCTTTCTCAAATATCAGCGTTTCTCAGAGAATCTTTGATTTCTTGTTATGCTCAAAACCAGAGACTATCGCATATCTTTCTGCAGCATTTATTCTTGTCACTTTTGAATAAATTCAAGATAGGATTCAAAATTAAGGAGATGAAACACCAGTAAGAATGATTTATTTCAATTTGTTTGACTCTCTGATTTTGATTTGTTTATTTTTTGCTAATTATTGACTTAGATCGAAGTAGTATTCTCCTTTTATCAGAACATAAATTAAGCTGTTGTTGATTTTAACAAATGGTTCAATCTATGTGAGAACTTACGAAATAAATATCCTTTCTAATAGTTTTTCAAAGAATTCCCCTTCCCAAAAGAGTAAAAATGATTTTTATTATTTTCAAATTATGCCATGTTTTGAATCGGATAACTCAATTATCACTTCTTCTTTGATTAGCTCCAATTTAACAGAAGAAGTATTTAAGAAGTTATTGCAGGGCACATCGCCAATCAAGTAGAATGAAGCACACAACATAAGTATGTTTGGTAAAGTGAAAAATATAATTTCATTTAAAAACACTGCATATGTGCTTATTGGTGTGGCTGTAGCATATCAAGCCACCAAATATGTCAACATAAAAATCTTGAAAGCTATTGGATCTAGCATAGCTGCAGCTATTCCACTTGGAATCAATGCAAATTCTTTAAAAAACAGTAGTAAAAATATGTAAAATCAACAAGCACTTTGAAACTACATAACACAAATAGATACTTGTTAGAAGCAATCAAATCTTAGAATCTTTTTTTCAGAGATTCTTTGTGTCAATTTTGGTTATTTTTGAGATTTCTACATAATAGTTCATTTTTCTTGTATGTTTTGTTCTTACTATCCTCCTTCTTCTTCTTGAAACTAAACAAATCCATTTTTAGTAATCCTTTGATTCTTGTTACTAAGTAGATTATTTGGTTGATTTGGATTATCTAAATTAATAACTTAATCCTGATTAGCAACCTCTATTTTATTATTGCCATGAGTTTATCTGCCTTATTCATTTTGTATTTCTACCATCTTATTCTCTTTTATTGTTAGATACGGGATGATAATATTAACATTGTCTGCATTCTTCAATTCCACACTAGCATCGTCATCTGTTCCTAAATTATTAACCTTAAGAGAATTCGATCGAATATTTCTATCTTTTCTTGAAAATCTTTGCTTCTTTCCTGTTAAAATAACTTATCGATTCTATGACTCCTTTGAACTCTATTAACTCATTTACAACTCCATATCGCAAACATGAATAAGTCTCTAACTTGAAGCTTTCAGTTTATTATCTTTCGTCTATTCTTCAGTTTTGTTCATTTCCTATTAGCCCTACTAATCAATATCATCTTTAGTTCCTCCTCCTATTAATTCACTTTCTCCTTTATGTGTAATTCCTTTCAAAGACTATTATTACTCTCCAAACACCTGCAACTCTTAATTCTTCTAATCTTTCAAGCTTACCCTCTCTTTCATCTCTGCAAGCATTCCCTTTTTCATGTCCTTTTCTGTTAATCCATGTCGACAATATGGACATGAAGCATGCTTTGTTATCCATTCATCAATGCAGTCCATATGAAATAAATGACCGCACATCGATAAACGAACTTTCTCTGTGTCTTCATATCCTTCCAGGCATATTGTACATTCTGTAAATAATGTATTTACCTAAAAAAAGAACAATTAATAGCTGTTTTTATTATCAAAACATTTATGGTAATTTTTTTAATTTATTTTTACATCCTTTTTAATCTCTGAATATGGTTTAGCTGGCATGTATTTCTCAATAATAAACTTTGTCAGCGGGGGTTCAGCGCTAGGAGATGCAGAAATATGCAAGGTGTTCTCCCCAAAGCGATTCCTTATGATTGTGAAAGCAGCAGATGCAACTAGCATCAGCCCAGCAATGAGTAAGATTGTAACGAAATAAATAGCCCATTCAGGTATCTACTCAATCAAGATGCCTAATCCAGAATCGTAAAATGTCAGTCGGAATGAACTTTCAACGCCAGCCTAAAAATAAATAAGAGTAATTATTGCATAATTTAGCTTGAAAAATCTAAAATAATTATTTGTGTAAAAAAGTTTAGAATAATTCTACCAAGTTGTAGAGTGCGAGAACGATCTTCAATGACGAATTCGTAGGAGTGATTGAAACAGCTGCAGCTTGTTACAGCCACGAATGAGAGAAGAAAAACTCTTTTGTTGCTCTCGAATCAAGTTAAAATGAATCAACCAGGAGATTCGGTGTGGAGAATATCCCCTTGCCTTCTTGGTAAATCATAAAGGATATTTGATTCGGTGCATTACTTGTCCTAACGCGGAGTGAGCATCCTCTTGAGATGTCTTGCAAATCGATGTAAAAAAAAGTTTTAATGTCTTTCGTAACGAATAGTATTTCTCGAGCAGGAACAAGTTGAGTAGCTTAATCAGCGCAGGTTCTGTCAAAATACATGGATTCTAGACTAGGTAAAGGACACATGCACTTGAAAGATTATTCATCACACGTACCAGATTAGCATTAAGGTAGACATGTGTCATTTTCTGGTTATGAGATGCTGATTGAAAATGAAGCGGAAATTTTCTTTAAAGAGTCAGAATTATCAGATTCATAGTCAATCAAGTAGGTGGTAATCGTAAGGGGGAAAGGGAGTTTGTGAACGTGCTTGATGGTTTAAGTTGAGTTTAATGTTGCAAATCCATCTAAGTCTGCAGAGAATCTATTTTTATATTTGTTGATAGATTGTTTCCATGAAAGGGACGTATCAACATTGTCAGACGTAACTATCACAAGCAAGCGGAAAGGGCTACTTTCTTTTAACGCATCACTGATTTTGATGTCGCTAACTTCGATGAAGAAAATACCTGGATTGTGCGAGGAAACAGTAGTTGAAGAAAGCTACATGACAGAATCAGATTAGGTAATATTAACCTTTTATCCATCCACCTCAAGAACCATTGGATCTTCTGCACCTAGAGTAGGTTCGATTAGATCTATGAAGATCAGTAGCATGAGTGATAGGGTTAAAAACCGAAATGAGCTAGAAGGCTTAGTCATGTTGAAATTCCTCCTGTTTATCTTAGTTTTTTCTACTTTTCTACTCAGAAATTTGTTTGTTTTTGATTAATTTTTTATCATTTAAGAAAAGCATAATATCTCTGAAACTGAAGTAAATTTTTTTGTGTTTTTTGCTTCCGAAAGGAGAGAAATTAAGACATTGGTCCATTAAGACGAAGTAACAGTTTAAAAGATTCTAAATTATGATTAGTTTTGCTGAAAAATGTGATGTGATTGATGCAGACTAGATATGAAGTTATTCTACAAGGAAGTGTAAGATCGAGAAGTAATTCAATTCAGGAAGGACACTGAAAGTCAAATGAATATATTTAGTTGATCAAATAATATTAAGAAATGTAAACAAATAAGGTTAATTAAAAGAAAAAAGGATAAACAATTTGATTATTATGATTGTGCCCCTTCAATCTGAAATTTGGGTTATTTTAAGGTTTTACATAAAAATCAAATAATTTATCATTTAGTAGGAAGATTTAATCATAAATTTCTGCTGTCTTTTTCTTTTGAAAATATTTTAGATTTTCTTTGTCATTTGAGTTTATGTAATTACAAAACAATAATAGTTTTCAGACATTCTTTTATCAGCCTATTTTTAGACTTAGCAATAGCCATAATCCTCAGTCTTCCTTTATTTTCTTTTTTAGAGGAATATCTAATGGAGAATTAGATGATTATCTTTTCAAGTTTAGCGAGGAAGCCTTAAGATCCATAGCATCAATATGACTACTATACGTGAACGAGCTA
>Ga0302271_10004416_pt1 | contig 11258 bp, 6 predicted proteins | sample III_Bog_N1_1_FD_198767 | JGI IMG/M metagenome (GOLD analysis project Ga0302271, IMG submission 198767) | Peat permafrost microbial communities from Stordalen Mire near Abisko, Sweden - III_Bog_N1_1 | ecosystem: Environmental > Terrestrial > Soil > Wetlands > Peat | place: Sweden: Abisko... | reverse complement strand
TCTCCCCTGCTTCTAACAGCTACAATCAGACTCTTTGCAGTCTTCGCTTCGGTGACAAAGTCTCCAACATTAAACTCAAAAAGAAATGAAATGAAGACCAAAAGATTGTACCATCTTCATTAATTCGCAGCTAGTTGATCTATTCATGAAAAACAATAACATTTCTTCACTTTTTTACTTCATGGCATGCCATAATTGCCATTGTTCACTACTTTTCCATTCATATTTAGATTACAAAAACTATCAATCTAAAATGATAATTATTTCCTGTTTCTTCTTCAATCCTACTTTTGATTTTAGCTACTTTCAAATGGCTGTTCGATAATTAACTCATTGATTACGTAATTATTGTTATGCTTAATTGTAATCTTATTCATGACTAAATCAAAGAATTAAAGTATTTATCTGTTATCTAGTATTGATTCCTAGGCTATATTAGAATCTTTTGAATGTCCAAGCCAATTTGATTTGAAATCTTCACTTCAAAGCAAGTTCGAAAAGCAGATTAATCAACTCTTTGTAAATGAGAAAGGATTTCTGAAATGCGGGAAGAATAGATTAATTTAATTTCCACTAGTCATTTCTATAAGAGATGTAGATACAGAAACATAAAATTTCAAATCAAAGGAGCTGATGGCATATCCATATTCGAATGATTTGCTAGTTGAATTGAAAAGAACGAATATGGATAATGAGGGAAACCTCTTCTTTTATTCATTTAATTATGTAGTGATGCTATTTCAAATGAAGAACAACAATTAGGCTCAGAAAAATTCATTATTTTGTGATTGTTAAAGTGCTTTTGTAGCTTTTTAAAATTGCGCATTATGATGAAAATTTGTGAATGAAATTAAAGGATATATTTGAATAACAAGGAAATTAACAAAGAGAAGGTTATTTGAATATTAAAAAGGCTTTGGATACCTTCGAAGGGAAGTTATGACAAAGAAGATGCTAATTAAAGAGCTGTTTGAATTGAATAAAGAAAGAGAAAAGATAATAATTTGATTCAAATAACAACAACAAAACAAAAAGAAGAAACGATCAGGAAAATAACTTGAATCAAAGAGAGATAACTATGATAGCAAATCAACGGATCACAAGAGCTAAAGATATAAATTACTATTCAGGGAAGGACTCAAAGCCATAACAATCTCAGTATGCAGAAGTTAAACAAAGAGTCCACAGTAACAGCTCAAAAAACGCATCTAAAACTCCATCTCGTACTCCTTCTCGCACTCCTGCTAAGAAATAGTAGAATCAAGGAATTAGCAAGTCTCCAAAGAAATCAACATCTCTTAAAACACCTAGAACATGTACTGAGAAGAAACAAACAACTTATGGTATGAGGAATCACAGCAACACTGGTAAAAAATAAGGGTATGCCTGCGAGACTACGCAAAGGAAATTCAAATAGCCAGCTTCTTAACAGGTATAATCACAGTAGGATACAAAAAAGAAGATCAGAAAAGTGCTCTTAGTGAAGAATCCAATTATCGAGAAGACTAACATCAAGAGCAAGATTAGTCCTGAGAATGATTAACTTAGACATTTCAGTGAAGAAGATTTTAAAAAAGTATCTTAATTCGTTGATTCTTTGGAGTCTCTGAAAGATAATCAGCATTCGAAGCTTGTTCGATCTTTAGTTTAATTTACACAATAATTGATTAAATCTAATCAAATTCTCAAGGAGAAGAATCAAACACTCAACAGGAAACATCACAGACTTCTCACATTATTGTCTTCCGTAAGTAGTCAAGATATCAATATAATATTATCTGAAATTAATTTGCTTGAAATTCTAATTTTAATTCCTTTTTTGGAATAGAATGGGTCTTAATCAGCTAGTCCACAAGCATCTCAAAAGAAGAAGACAACATCAGATATCTCCTCCATCCATCACAGCTAAACCAAGCATAAATAGCATAACCAAGTAATCTCCTAATATTCTGGAAACAAAAGTGCTTTATCTCATAGAAGCTTCAACTCTTCCGCGAACCCTCTCGATGACGGACTGGAATCGCAACGTAAACTTCGAGTAACTAGCACTCCTTAGCAGCAAGGTACTCCATTCCGTTTGAACTAAGAACCAATCTGGCCATCAAGTCCATTTTTATTTGAATCTCCATCAGTTATTTCGCCAATTGCCAAGAGAATTCTGTCCATGACTAATTCTCCAGAGAGCAATCATCCTATGAATAACACAGACAACATCCACAACAACTTCAATTAGAAGATTAATGAAGAGAATCAAGAGTAATCGGAATTGTAGCAGTCAGTAATTGCGTTTATCTAGTCAAGTACTCAGTAATAATAATGTAATTCCCCCTAATTCAACTAGCATTTTCACAACGTCATCAGCAATAGAAACAATCCTTACACAAATGGATCTCTAAGCAGCAGTTTCTGCAGTAATAAAGCCCCGATTGCATTCACGAATATGGAGAATTACCATGAAAGTAACAAGGAAAACATCCCACTCTTTGCAAGTTCTGCGAATAATTCGAAACAACAACATTAAGGAATCGTTGAGTAAACATCTTCTCTGTTGAGATCCCCCTCTTTCGTGAACCTTTCCACGGAACAGATCTACATGATGACGAAATAGAAATCCAAATAGCAATGCCATCACAGTTTCTAATGCATACCTTAAGTCGATGTGATCATCCCAGAACAGGTTTAACCAAATACAGAACATAAAGAATTCGTTTTCCCCTCAACTACAACCACTACGGCATCTGGTACTCCAGCTACGCCAACTGCATCCAATTCCAAGAAAACAATCTTAGTTGTACATAATAAAAATATCAGTAATCCATTACCAGCAGTCCAAATCAAAAAACCAACAAAAACGATGACAAAACTTGCATGCAATTTGTCTAAGTCTGCTCGTGCAGCAGCACACATAAACATCGGGGAGTACTTAGGTGAGATTAGCTGTTCTAACAACAAACAACGGGCGATATCGCTAAAACCTTAAACCAAACTGCAACAATAACAGCGTACATTATCTGCCTCAGCATACAATCCTGAACAGCAATAAGCACACAAATAGAGACTCTAAAAGAGAATCGATTCTTTGTATCATTACAGAGAAGCATCACTGTCATTGAAGTATTAAAATAAGACAAGTGATAAGATCTCTGAACATTCTTGAATGAGATCACAGAAAAAAGATATGAAAAGTTTAAATAACATCACTTCTTAGAAATATTTGAATGTACTTTACAAAATAATTTACTAATTATCTTTCAAAAAGCAGACAAAGATGTCTCCCATGAGTTGTTTGTTAATTTGAATCATTCTTAATTAAGTTTTTCCCTTTGTTTCGTGAATTCAATTTGTACTAGCTACTTCTAAATTAATTAAATCAATCTCTAACTGCAATTAATCTTCTTGCATTAGAACGTTTGTGTTTCTTTTTTGCTTGAATTTAAATTTGAATTTTTTTCTGTTTTATTAATCTTTTTCTTTTTTCTTTCTTTTCTTTCTTCTCCGTTTGATTGTTTGAAATTTAGATTTTGTTCGGAGTTCAATACATGGAATGAAACGATGAACAAAGAATCATCAACAAACTGTTGGACATTTTAATACATACAAGCCCAACAGTTGTTTATGCTTCGAAGAGGTAGCTTGTCATTTTTAGATGGGTTCAGTGATTAGAAAGCTGAATTACTTCTGGTCTTTTCTCTCAATTTATTCTCTTGAATTAGTGTTAAAAACTAAAGGGGATTTCTATTCATAGCACCCAGGATTTAAAAAAAAGAGATTGAGAGATTAGAGAAGCATTCATGGAGACTTTCATTCAGGCAATCACTTACTTCCTTCATGAGCTTCGCATCTTCGGCAGTTGGAAAATGAACAATAATAATAAATTAAATTTATTATTTTTTCCAGAGACATTTTGTTCAAATGTTTTTTTGATTTAAGAAAATCAATGCAACGGGGGTAACAGAGAGATATGAGAGGAGAGATTGTGATGGAGAAACAGCATGGGTAGCACCAATAACGGGTCGAATTCAATGAAAATATGATTCTTCTCTCTCTCTCTAGCTTGGATTCTCATCTCTAGTTATCCGTTGAGTTCCTCTGCAGTTTGATTAATTTAAAGTCTAAAAAATAATAACAAATAAGAATAGGATTAACAGTAGTATATTTTGGTTGTACATTCAAATTAAGGACAAACAGGAGTGGGGGGAGAGAGACAGAGAGAGAAAGAGGATTTGTCACACAATTTAGAAATTCCAAATCCAAAGTGGGGAGAAATCAAACTTTCAACACAAGCAAGAACCTTAGTAATACAATGAAGAAATCTAATTCATATTACCATGATTTTGTTATGCTTCAATATGCTTATATTTTACATGATGTCTTTGTTCTTTCACATATGCTTAAATAACTCAAAGAATGGAAAACTTATGCTAGATCTTTCTATCTCTTCATCTTATTGAGCGTATGTTTCACAATCATGAATATCATTTTATTGTTAATTGCTTCCATTTAACATGCTAGTTTTCAAGGTCTAAAATCAAAGGCACTGCCAAATATCTTCAAATAAAGCATGCGCCTTGATTCCAGTGTGTTTAGATTCTTTCTTTTGGTTTAAAAAAATAATCTAATTTCAATGAATTTATCCGCACTTTGACTACAAAAACATACAAATTTATCAAATTGTTTTCAGAGATTGATCGAAAAAAAAAAGGCAGAGGACAGAGGTTAGTTTGAAGAAGCAAAGAATAATAGCATATCGTAGCAATGAGAATTACCAGTTTGGTTGTTTTTTATGGGTTCTTCTCAGCTTTAGCATTGAGTTTGGGGAAATTAGTAGATGAGTCCGTTTTCACACTTGAAAGTGCAAATGATAGCATATCCAATCAGGAGAAACAATCTATTGATAGAATTCATCAGGATTCTGTTGAGTAACAGCTAGGCCTACAGAAAGACCATATAGACAGTTAAGAATAGTCACAATAACCAGTTGATTTACTCGCTGAAGAAATCAAAGAACTGCAAAGTCTCATTGAGCTTCAGAAAACTAAACTGAATCTCTTAGAATCCCTCAGAAATAAGATGCTAGAGTCGAACATCACTCTTAAAGTAACCATAAAGAGGATAAACTGTTTACAGTGCTGTCTCCACAGTACAATCATAATCATATGATAATATTTATTTGCTAGGATTTAGATCCCAAAGAGATAAAAAAGAAAAACAATGTTACTTCTTCTCACCCACAATCTTCTTTAGCGAATAAGATAACCACATAGATCTACCCGTAGAGCATTAAAAAGGGTAAATCCATGAGTTTAAAGTCCCAACAGAATTAGCAAATGATCTTCGCAAGCAGAATCTCCAGGAAATTTACAATATCTCTTGATTTCCTGCCATCTTCATCACCGAATCATACAGTAAACATCTAAAATAAAGATACATAATGTGTCTCTCAACAGAGGATACTCCACAATGAATCAACTCAGCACATCCAAAATACATCTGATCATCTGTGCTTTTTCTTTTTTGCTTTTCAGCTTTAGAATTTACATTTGTTTTTTGTTTTTATTATCCAATCTCAAGAAACTCTAATCCACCACCAAAAACAAGAACAACATTGGATTTCTTAATTCGTTTTCATATAAATCTAACGGGGAGACAAAGACGCACTCGATGATGCTCTGCAGTGTCAACGATTCTAACGAAAGCATCAGCGTTTTTGATTTCTCCGGGAAGGCTCTTACTGATCCATATTCACCTGGACATAGGATTTCCCATTTAGCCCTTTCACAGCATTCCGAAGATGTGTTTGTATCTACAGTTGGTGATGATTGCTAGATTAGAATAGGTCGAATCGAGAATTCTAAGATGCCATCGCAGTTCTCCGTAGATAATGAATTGAAATTCAAAGTGCGAACAGAAAATTCAATCATTTTATCCTCACTTGTACGAGAATCAACAGAGGAATTGAATTAATCAAAATATTGCTAAGATATCCTAGCATTTTAGTATATTCACTTCAAAGGACAACAGAAATACTTCTTGGTTTCAGATAACCTAGGAGCGTTGCAGTAAGAAGAAGAAGAAAAAAGATTAAAAAAGATTTAAGAGATGATATTATAATTATGTTTGATAATTTTTATTATTTCCTGAAACGAATCAAAGTGTGTACAATCAGAATGGAACCTTCGTGTCGTAGACCATTTTGTCTCAAGATTCATCAGCTCCTGTGCTATAAATCTAGAAAATACCACCATACGTGCTGTTCTACAGTAACAAATACAGATGTGAAAATTGCAAAAATGATAAAATCACTGTATCTTTTTTAATTTGTTTTTGTTTTGTAATACACAAAGCTTCCAAGGAAGTTGGCTTCTTTAGCTTGATCACTCTGAAGAAAGCATCCTTTTCTTGCATAAATGTAAGCAACACTTTTATTGACATAATTCTCATTTGAATCCCTTCCAATTTCTGAATTTATCATACCTCAAAAGGAAAACAATCAAATCACAATGAGCAGAGTCATAACAGCTAAAGCAGATGGTATTGTTGTGTATGTTTACACAGATAAATAGATCCTAGCTGTGTTTGATTTCAAACCGCACGAGGAATACTGTAAACTTCGTAGAATCTTTGATTTAAACAAAGAAATACTCCCTCATGATGACTACCATAGCTTATTAGACACAACATCGATGTTCTCTGACTTCATCACTATTAAGAACCACTTGCTATTGATCCCTGAAAAAGGCAGCGCCGTTAGAGTGATGAACTCAACAGATGGTTCGATCTAAGATGCATTTGAGTTCGATTTTAAGAATTACTTGGGAATAACAAATACTGCGTAGATTTAAGGAATTATCTCAAATAAGATCTACTCTGGGAATTACTTAGCCATGCTAACTCAAGATACAGAGAATAAAATAGCTCTCACAATGCTAGAGTTCATCATCCCTATCCCCAAAGAAGTTGATTATCTATCACAGATAAGGATACCACTGTAAACACCTACAGAATGTTTTACTTAATTTTACTATTGCTCTCATATGAAGTAATTCATTTCACCTTTAATTAAACAAATATCAACCTAGGATAGTGACTGTCGCAGGAGGAATCATAGGATATTAAGTCTGGAAGAGTCTCAAGTAGAAGGACAAATATGACAGCACCAAGAAATTATCAACAAAAGGCCAACCTACAAAGTTAAGAAAATCACAATAATCTGAAGAATCTGATAACCATCTTGGACATCAACATAACGAAGAAGGAGGAGATGGACATGAAGATTTGGCTAACGAAAGAGACACTGGATAATACAAGTAGAAGATCAACTAACTTGAAGAAACTACGAACAATCTCAGTTCGAGAATGAACTCCATTCTGAAAAACGCCGATTCTTCTTATAAAGCTAAGAATACCTTCAAAGATAATAATAAAAAAAGTAGAAAGAATGTAACTTTTGGAGAACATGATGATGATGATGATGATGATGATAATGAAGATGCATTTCCTCACATGGATATCCCAGAAAATAACTACAATTAAAGGGATTGATTTATATGTATGTTTCAAGTAAACTAATGGGATAGACTCATAGTAGATGTAACTAAGAAATCAGAAAAATTTCCCAAAAATATAAAAATATTACATTAATTTCCAAAATTTGGCAGCAGAAACCATCAAAAAACTAACTAATCCCCTGGGTTTGATTCCCTTAAACTGCTTTGAGTAATTTATTTCCTATCAAAAATTTTTGTAGAAATATCTGCCTGTTTTCGTGAGCTCACTTGGGACATAGTATTTGCAGTATGTTTTATTATCATCAAGCTCTGAGATTGAGCGTTGTTTTGAGGCATTCTAATATTAGGAGAATGTATCCCTTTCTGTTGATTTTGGGATTTGATCTATTAGGTTGTAAAAAAAGCAAAATAGTTAGAAATAATGAAAACATTATGAATAGCATATTCTTACTCAATGCAGCCTTCAAGAAATCAAGTTTATTATATTTCTACGAATTAGGACGTCCATCAGATGCTAGTGAATCTAGCTCTTTGTCGTACACACTGTGACCTTCAATCTATGATTTTTTCAAGACAAAAAAAGAAACCAAAAACCAGTTGTGTTTTTGTAAACAAAAATGTTGTAATTTCTAAAATTCTTAAAATACAATGAGATCATTGATATCTTCTTCATTTGGTAGAACGATTTTGTCTTTGAGTATCAATTAATTAGCTGAAACGTGTGCTTAGAAGAACGAAGAAGTATTCAAAAGTGTATGGTTGTTCGTTCCAAATCCATTCTGAGATAGCATGTAATTTCGATTTGATGTGTTTCCTCCATTTGTAGTTAAGTTAGTAGGCGAGGATATGTTGTTTTTATGGACGCTGTTATTATAGCTGCTGCTTCGATAAGAGCTATTCGGTGGTGTAGTTGAGCAGGAAGTGATTTTGTGACTTGGATTATTCTAATATGTTTTGAAATTCCTTGCAGAAGCTGAATTTTTCTTGCTGTTTTGTGTTTTTTACACTAAACTTGTAGGTTTTCTAACAACTTCTATTTGTTTATACTGATTGTGTATCGAAAGTGTGCTGAAATTATGCAAAATATCCGTGACAACTTGCTCTTTTGGGTCAAATATTTAAGGGTCTCTGCTGCGGGACTAATCGTGATGCTGAAATCCATTTTCATTCACGCGAATGTTCGTGCGGGACAAGAATATATCTTGATTTGCTTCGGAGATTTGCGATTCAAGAAGCTTATTATCAGGGCTAATGTTATTCTTCCTTAGAGAGCTGTACCAAGCACGTGCACCCATAATCGATTATTCGAGATTAAGGGTTTCATATCCCTCAGCGAGTTCTTTCTTTTTCCTGAATTCTTCCGATTTCACAATCAAACTATCTTCTGGTTTTCTATGATTAGCTTAACCTAGCAATTCCACTTCTGAACTCCATTAATCAACTGTTTTCTAGAATTTCTTGATAACCCGTTCATCTCTAGTCATATGATTTCGCTGTTCAACTGTTAAATCATTCAATGTGTTCTTTTAGAATATGCTTTCCGCCAGTATCCTTTGTTTTGCATTTGCCATTTCATTCAATAATTCTTCTTTTGTGATCTCGCTGAAATCGTTATTGCTGTACTTTTTCTTCGAGGGAAACCATATTCCAGCTTAGCTACCATTTAGCACATCATGCCGAGATAGTGGGAGGTCTATGAGATTTACAATAAATCATAAAAGTTAATAATAAATCAATAAAACAATTTCCAATTTTGGTGTCGTTACTTTTACTTTTGTTGGACATAAAATTCGATCGGGAATCACCAAATCCAATCCCACTGAGGTTAGTACTTTTACTGGAGTGCCTGCTCAGAGGTGGTGTGTTAGAATTCATAGTTTATTGCTATTATTGCTGTTGCTATTGTTGTTGTTGTTATTATCCATATTATTAAATTCCTGTTTCTTAACTGCTATTTCCTCCTTAGCTAATATCATTGATAATCCTCGATGCTCGATGTTTCGGTTATCTTCCTACGACTATCACTTATTAAGATTCTTTGATACTCGTCCTATTTCCGTCTGGGTTCGTGAGAAACTTCGCAAATAACTAAGGAGGCCCAACTACTGAATAGGAAACAACTTTCCCATCTTTGAATCTTGGTCCACCTGCAAATTCTACGAATCTCTCACTAAGCTTTCCCGTTTAATGCTAAGGAGTCGTGAAGATGTTGTTTCGTTTGATTTTCTCATTTTCATCCATGCTGTCGAATCTATTTCTCACACGTTCTACCATTTTCAGAGCAAGATTCTATGCTAAAACAGCACCTGCACTTTGAACTGCATGTTGTGGGGTAACTAAATCATTCGTTGCAGTTCCATGTGGAGTCAGCCCAGCGATGCTAGTTTAGGATGAAGCTACATATTCACTGAAATGCTTTGACCTTGTTTGTCGTGTTTACTGTGAGAAATTCAAAGGAGCAACTAATTACTGTGATCCTGCACGTAAAACACCTGGTTTATCTGCTAATTATTCTTGGAGTTTCAAATGCTCAGAGAGTTTTTTAGCTAATACAAATCTCTTTTTCAGTTTACCATTGTGTCCTGTTGCGACGGATTATCGGGAATTTGAATTTCGCTGGAGATCAAGACTTAATGCACCAGCGATGGGACTTTTGCTAACGACTAAGATCCTAGGTGATTATGGGATGTCTGGTTATTGTTTAGATGAAGGTGCTGGGTTTAAAGGAGTTTGCATTATTTAAAGCACTTCAGATGCAATTGGGCTTGCAGAGAGAGAAATAGACGAAGAAACTTACTCTTTCATTGTAAGGTTGTTTCACCGAAAAATGCTCTGAAAAACCTCAGAAACTAAGCAGAAATAAGAGGAAGAGGAAGAAGAGAGGGATGGTTAGTGTTTTATGTATTATCAAGTGTTTGTTGTTATTTTTAATATTTCGAAGATGGGGTTTCAATTTACTTGTAAACAAATGAATTCTTTGATTTGATAATTAATGTGCAAGAGTAGAACTTAGAAATCATAGCTCTTTTAGGGGAAGAATTTAGTGTTGTTGTTGCTGCATATTTCCTTTTATGGAAATTATCAATTTGTCAAACTAAAAAATGGTTTTTTTTTGTGAATAAAATCAAATTAATATATATTTTGAAACAAAATTGCTTTTAAAATGAAGATGGAGGAGAAGCTGATTTCTTAGAGAATTAAGGAAATTGAATACAATATATTTTTCACTGTGATTATGAAGATGAATAGCGGCGTCTGATTGAAAATTTTGATAATAAAACATATTCTCAATGTGTTCAACTCGAATAACACAAGTTTAAGAAATCAAAAAGAATTAAGGGGGGGGGGGGGGAGGGGCGATGTGATGTATTAAGGGGAATTGTTTCTTTGAGAGAGAGGCTCCTAAAGATAAGACAATAGAAGGATTATTAAAAAAATTGGCTCATTTTTTAATAATTTTGTGTGCATATTGTATGTGATAGAAATCTCTGATAATAGATTGACAAACTTGGGGAAAATAACTTTTTGACTTTAGCTGGATGGATCTACTCCGCTAAAAGCTTCTTTAAGTTAAGCAATCAGAGGGAAACGATGCATGCTTCGAGTGTGGTATGCGCTCTTATTAAATACGCAATTCTAGTTGAAGAACGTTAGAGTCTAATAAATTACATCTCTCTCATTTTGTTTTTGCTAACTTTTTATCAAGAAACCAAGCTGTATGAGATGTATGTTGTGTCAATCAACTTAGCA
>Ga0302271_10004415_pt1 | contig 11263 bp, 13 predicted proteins | sample III_Bog_N1_1_FD_198767 | JGI IMG/M metagenome (GOLD analysis project Ga0302271, IMG submission 198767) | Peat permafrost microbial communities from Stordalen Mire near Abisko, Sweden - III_Bog_N1_1 | ecosystem: Environmental > Terrestrial > Soil > Wetlands > Peat | place: Sweden: Abisko... | reverse complement strand
ATTCTCTTGCGAGAGCGCATACTCACAATCACATCGCATGCACTCATTGAAATCAGAAATCTAAACGCAATTCTCAAAGCTGCTAATCAGATGAGCTTGCACGCAAGAAGTTGCAGGTTAATTCAAAAAATATCCATCTTAGCATCGCAGACAAATGGTTTTATCTACCTCTTCAAACAGGAGACAGTGAAGAATTTTAGAAGAATGTGTTTCTGTAAGAACCTGGAAGGAAGAGAAGATAAGAACCAAAAAAAGTAGAGGAAAGAACATTAAGATAGAATGGGTTAGAGAAAAAGGAAAGGAGATAAATAAGAGTGATTTTTGTTGTGTAGATCTTCTTCTATGAATAATATTTCTATTAAAAGTATCTCCAAATTAAGCTTAAAATAGCTGGTTGTTTGGAGCTATAAGGGAAAAGCTATAATATTTTTGAAAGACATGAATTTGCAAATTTCATTAGTATTTTTGAATAGATTAACCCGAATTTCATCTCATTTATGGAGTAAATCTGGTAAATATTTTCTTCATATAAATCATTATTCTCAAAATAATATGTGTTTAATTATCTACTTAAGAATGAAAAACACATAAAAAAAAGAATAAAAATGACCAACAGAATAAACTCTCTCTAACTATCTCTTAAGATCATAAATTTTTGTATCGAAATCTAAGTATTTAAAGGTAAAACTGCTTTTTTAGGCTGAAAGATGGGATCAAAGCAGCTATGTTCGATAACTAATAATTACCTTAATAGCATTCTTTAAGTAACTGAAGAAGAATAAACCGTCATTAGTATCCCAGCAGAATAAGTAATGATTAAGCAACAACAACAAAATTTATCCTTTTTAAGATTAATCCTCCTGATCATCAAATTCAAGAAATCCATCAGGATCTAGATCTGTAAAAAATTGAGAAAAACACCTTAGACATAAATCCACTAGCTTCATTCTAGATAGCTAAAATAACTAATTTCGTTACAAAAGCAGGAATAAAAAATTCTGAATAATTAACACTTTTTACCAGCATTTAGGCAATTTTGGACAACATAAACATGATAAAACAGCAGAATAGTAAGATCTCTATACTGTAGCAGCCATTAGACTCCTTTTTCTTAATTAATGAAAAATAATTGTCAATAATATTATTATTATTATTATTATTATTATTATTAAATAAAATTCATACTCATTGAGAACTAATCAGAATCAGAACTATCCAAGCACGATGGTATTTAAAAATCAAGAGGTGATTGGTTCATGATAGGAAGGCTAATCAATGGGGCAGGAGGGATTAATCCAGTTTAGGCAGAGAACATAACATCGCTCTTTGAGTCATGGAACTATGATTTCTATGCATCATCTAGCTCATGGATAACGCAAATAAGCGCTGTGAGCTTGTTGAAAATCTAATAATCCACTGACTCCGAAACGATTGTATTTTCTAATTTTTCGTTCTCCGCTGGACTGCGTTATAGCTCATTTAACTGTATATCTTCAATCTTCTCATTCAGTTACAACTGCTTCCCTAGTTTGAACGCACTCTCTCGGAGACTCTTATTGCAGATGAACGCATCAGTTGTCTGTAATGTCACTAGAGAATTCACTCTCGCTTTCTTCTTGGAGTCAAAGTAACTAACTTTGATGCTTCTTTGTGCCTCAGTGAGATCACTGACTTTTACCGATGGCTGCAGAAATAGATGTAAATTGAATATTTCATCCTTTAAAATACACGGAAGGCTCTTCGGGTCAGGGAATACATTCTCGATAACCGAAGTGTCGTAGTCAATTTAGAAATCGTCTAGCGTTGGGGTGAGACAAGCACTCAGCATGGTCACAATCAGCTCCGATAGATCTTCACTCAAATCGATGATTTTACTCTAGCCTCTGCCAGCTTTAGCACTTCCTTCAATGAGGTGCTTATCCGCTCTTCTTCCAAATCCGATCGCGTGCACTCTCGCATACTTGCAGTGTTGCTTTACGAGTTAGATGACTTCTTCAGGTCTGGACACTTCTCCATCAGTCAGCAAGAAAATTTGCTTGTTGTAGTGTTTGATTTTGTCTTGCTTGGACAGGACGTTCTCTAGAGGCTCAAAGATTTCCGTATCACCATAATTAGCCGAATAAGAGGAAATCGTTGATATAGCTTGTTTCAAGGATTCCTTGTTGTATTTGCTGGATTTGGTGAATAGATTTGTGAACGTTGAGCCAAAACTGACTACATTGAAGTAGCTGTCGGTGGGGAGACTCTGCAGGAATAGATTTAGAGCTTTGACAGCTTTGGTGATTGGGAAGTCACTCATGGAGCCGCTTCTGTCGAGTAAGAAGATAAATTCACTTTTGGAAGCCTCCATGTGATCGATCAGTTCGTCTTTTACTTTAGCTTAGTATTCATCGCTCCAGACATCTGGGCACTTGACGATACTGTCTTTGATCGACCCAGAGACAACGTCGTGGTCTGAGGCTTAGATTTCAATAATGTTGTCTTCATCAGCTGATCCTTGATTTTGAGGATTTGAATCAGAGTTAAACGCTGGAAGGAAGGAGACAAATATGGACTCTCTCGTCGGCATGATTGCTTGCTTGACTGCATCATCTACTTTCACTTTGCTAGCTCCGAAAACTACCTGCGGCTCAAACATCCCTTCATACCCATAGACCAGCTAAAACGGGAAGTTATTCTAGAAGTATGTAGAGCTTAACGCTATTTTATATGTGTTTGAGTCGATTTTCTCGATCTCAGCTGGGTAGCCTTTGGACTCGCAGTACGTGATCGCTCCAGCGCAGGCTAGCTCCAAGGTCAAAACAGGCTTTCCTAGTTTCACAGCTTCGATGTTTTCAACGAAAATCAGTGGGATGCTGACTGCATAAAACGAGTTCAAGAGGGAGTCCACTTGGTATGAAAATGAGATAGCTATTTCTACGTCACTATTAGGTTGCAAATTTCCAAGTTTCACTTTGATTAGCTGCTCGGAGGTTGTCTTCTGCTAAATTTCTGCATAGCTGACTAAGCTGCCTTGAGATTTTGCAGTTTCGTATTCTTCTTAAGCTGTTTTCTTAGATTTAATGACTCCGACAACTTTCTTCCCTTCAAATCTAGCCTCGAAGTGCTTTAAGCAAGCACCTTCTTGGACAGTCACTTCGTAGAGACTCTCAGAGAAATCCTTATTGGAAGAGCTCTTAAAGACTTATTTCATGTTGATCTTCAGGATGTTGTTGAGGATTTGGCATGCATAGGAGACTTCCTTTAAGGTAGAAGATAAGCCGTTTACCCCTGGGATGTTGCTGATTTGGCTCAGAATGAACCCTTCCATGTAACTAGGTGGTCTAAACATGAAGTATATGTGTGGGTTGGGGATATATTTTATGTAGAAAACAGTTTGTATTGTAAATTATTCTTGGATTCCTGAATTTTTTTTGTTGTTGAGGGAGTTATTATTTGCTAATTCAAATACTAAAATCTATCTTTAATGGCCTGAAGGCAATTATTTTTCATAAGTTAAGAAAAGGAGTTTAATGGTTGCTCTAGTATTGAAATCTTACTATTCCGCTGTTTTACGATTTCTTAATCATGTTTTGTTTTCCAAAATCGTCTAATACTGTTAAAATTGCTAATAGATTCTGTATTTTTATTCCTGATTTGTAACAAAATCTGTTTTTTTAACTATCTAGAATGGAGCAAGAGGATTTATGTCTAAGTCTTTTTTCTCAATTTTTTACAGAGCTAGATCCTGATGGATCTGCTGAATTTGATTTGATGATCTGGATGATTATTATCTTAAAAAGGGTAAGTATTTTTTTGCTTAATCATTACTCATTCTGTTGAGCTACTAATCACATTGGTTTATTATTCTTCAGTTACTTAAAGGATGCTATTAAGGGAATTATTAGTTATCAAACATAGCTGCTTGATTCAAATTTTCGACCTGAAAAATATGCTTTAAATACTAGTTTTCAATTCAAAAATGCTAAATGCTAGATTTTAAGAGATAGTTAGAGAGAGAGTTTATTCCGTTTTGGTAGTTTTATTCTTTTTTATATGTTTTTCATTATTAAGAAGATAATTAAATACATATCATCTTTGAATTTCATTTCTAATGAGAATATTGATTTCAATGATTTTTTTATATACATAATTTACACAATAAATGAGATGAAATTCTGGATATTATTTTCTATAATACTAATGAAATTTGCTAATTCAATTCTTTCCAAAATATTAAGCCTTTCTCTTTTAGCTCCAAACGATCAGCTGCTTCGAGCTTAATTTGGAGATACTTTTAATAGAAATATTATTTAAGGAAGAAGAAGATCTACACAACACAGTTCACTCATATTTATCTCCTTTCCTTTTTCTCTATCCCATTCTATCTTAATGTTTTTTCCTCAACTTTTTCTGGTTTTTCTCTTCTCTCCCTTCCAGGTTCTTACATAAACACATTCTTCTAAAATCCTTCACTGTCTCCTGTTTGAAGAGGTAGATAAAACCATTTGTCTGCGATGCTAAGATGGATATTTTTTGGATTAACCTGCAATCTCTTGCGTGCAAGCTCACCTGATTAGCAGCTTTGAGAATTGCGTTTAGATTTCTGATTTCAATGAGTGCATGCGATGTGATTGTGAGTATGCGCTCTCGCAAGAGAATAATCGCTGTGTGAAGGCATCTATTCTCTCGCTGATTGGGTGCGAAGTCTTTAAAGAAAGCGGTATCTGCGTCAGACCGAAAGCTGCGTATCTCCTCCTCCAAGATCAAACCAGCACAGAACCTTCGACAATTTTGTTTGCTCGCGGATCCCACTGTGAAATCTTCTCAGTTTTCTGTACAATAATATTCATTTTTGAGAGAAAAAATTGCTGATTTTGTTGACTTCATTTGCTTGCTTTCTGGATTATAAGAAGGTCATTGCTTGCAGTGTCATTCTGGGTTTAAGCTAGATAAGTCAATGAATTGCTAGCGGATAACTGAAGGAAAACTTTTCAATGAGTTTTTTAGTTATTTCTCTTCTGATGGAGAATTGCAAAGCAGGTCAAATTCGTTTATCCCTACAAAGCATGGAGTCTACCCTCTGATATCGAATTGTGAAGCCTACGCTGTCCAAGAAGAAGAATAAGAATAAGAAGGATAATAAGCTATTTCTTTTATTCTGCGTTGCTCGAAGTGTTCTGCTGGGAGATCCCTAAACAGAAGCTAAACTAAATGTGTAAAGCAACCAATAGCCTCATGTAGAATCGTCTCTGACACCGACCATTCTATCTGTGAAGAGTGCACTGACAATATCAGATTTTATCTCAGCAACATTCAGCAAGGGTAATCTTAACAGCAGCTATGCTTACCTCGGTAAGAATAAAACCTTGATCCCACCACAAGATGCTTGCTCTATTACTAAACCTCACCGTATTGCAGGAAATGCATGAATGGCCTGGAATCAACTCAGTTATTTGGCTGTTATATCCCTAGATTGTCGAAGGATCTCCAATTAGCCAATGATTCGGATTCCTTTCAAGAGTAGTTCTTCCATCTCTTTCATAACGACAGTAGATGCATATTCTGGTTGGCTTCTGGTGAATGTGGATAATGCTCAGAAACACTGATCCTCAACAATAAAGGGTATTGTTAGAGACATCTTGATTAGGCTTGCTATATTTCAGATAGCAAAGGAGGATGTTTCCGATGCAAGCCGCTCTTTTACTACAATTCTAAAACTCAAAACTGCTAATTAATCTCGAATAATTCCAAATGTCTAACTAGTCTTGGTTTCCTAGACGAGTGTGCTGTATGCCTTCCACAGAATTACTTCATCAGAGAAGGCTTTTGTGAGCCTACGATAATCAGAAATTGCGTCAAGATTACAGATAATTAAATGGATAAATGTGAAGTATGTGAAAGCTTATTTTATTTTGAAAGTAGGATAAATGAATGTGTCCTTATTAAGAATTTTCTTAATTGCCTGTATTCGGATGGGACCAATGATGCTTGCCAGTACTGCAAGAGGAATTATGTATTCAGCGACTCTGGGGAGTGTATTCCTTCCAGAATTCAGCCACATGATGGATATTTCTGTTTCGATAGATTTCATTATTTCAATGCAGCAACTAACTCCTGCTTAGGGTATACCTTTCTCGGTGCTTAAACTGATTGTTTCCAATTCGATCGTTAACAAAATAGATGTATCCGATGCAACTATGGGTTCTAAATTGATTCTAACGGCACTTGTGCAAGAGTCCAATCTTGTACGTTCTCCGATGGAATCTCCAATTTCTGCTATTTCTCCGATTCCCGGAAAACCTTCATTAATGAATTTGGGCAGGTAGAAAAGATCTCTAAGGACTGCGAGTCAAATAGAATCGAAGACATCTGTACAACTTGCTACGAAAATGAAATAAATAATCTAGAAAACAGTGAGAATCTAAATTCTTAAAAAACTAGTGGCTGCCTTCCTGTGTTTTTATTAACCACTGGTGCTGTGAATGACTGTGAGTAAATCGTCCGAGTTGATGATCCTCGTGAGTACGCCTGTGATCTCTGCGATATATTGTTTTTCCCTGATGAAAATGGTACATGTTAGTTCATTCAAGACTTTGGATGCAAAGTCAGCGATGGAAAATCAAGGAACTGCACTCTCTGCAAATAACTCTACAAATTGAATGCTTCAACAAAGACCTGTGAGTTCGAAGGACATGCAGTCATCCCATTCTGCGAGGTTTTTAATGAGCAGCGTAACAGTTGCCTGAAATGCAAGAGTCTCTTTTATTTAGAGAACTACGAGTGTAGAGGTATCTTCGATCCTGACTGTGAGTTCTCAGAAGGAATCTACAATTCCTGCTAGAAATGTAATAATGGAATAATTTTAGATGTGCAGTTAGCGATCAAAATGAAGTTTCAAGTGTACTGCTCGTAGCTTAGCTGGATCCTAGCTGGGGAATTTCCAGGTTAGTTTATTATTTAGTAATAAGACCATCTTCATCGCCAACATCCATTCATTGTAAGTTTCATTCTGCATTATTCTGATAATAACCATACAATTCCCATGAAAGTACTCAAAATAATAGCATATTTGAAATTTCCTTTCTTTTTTGTCTTTTTTTTTTTTGCCTACGTAAAGCCAAGCCTTTAGAAGATCACCGTAGATTTCTGCATTCGTTATTCAACATAAGATTTCTCATGCTAAGAATGCAAAGAAGGATTCTACAATAACAAATCGAAGATGAGAGAAAATCTTTGCAGCTAAATCGGCATACCAAATTGCATAAAACTGGAAGATACTGAGCCTCTTATTGAATTATGCATTAAATGCGCGGAAGGTTATTTCTTGCAGGCAAATGGGCAGTGCGTCCAAGTGAAAAGTTGCAAAAATTTTAATGGAGTCTGTGTGGAATGCTCCAAGGAATCGTTTCTGATGTATGGAGTGTGTCATGAGATAAGGAATTGCAAAGAATAAAATGGACAGAAATGTGAAAAGTGTGCCTCAGGATACGCGTTGAAAGATAATGAAGAGCATGGAGAATCTTGGGTTATATTCCCTTAGAAATGCATAAAGATCCCTCATTGCAGCGAAAGCAACGGGGTAAGTTCTTCTTGTGAGTCATGTGACAATGGCTTTGAGCTAAGTAACGAAATCTGCGTGAGAAATAAAGTTATTAGTATTGAAGATTGTGAAGAGTACGATGACAAGAATTAGTGTATTAGGTGTAGTAGTCTCTTTGTTTTACAACAAAACGTTTCTTCGAATTCTTGCATAAAAACGATAGGCTTAATCAATTGCTCTCAGAGTAATGGGATAAACGATCACTGCAATCAATGCTCAGTTCTTGGTTATAAACTTGATGAAAACAAAACATGCAAGCGAATTGAACTTTGCGAAATCTCGAATGGACTCAATTGGTGTGTTGTCTGCTAGAATGGATATCTCGTGGACTTGCAAGGGGAATGCAGAGAAATCGATAAGAAAATTGAGAACTGTGTTGTTTATTCATATGAGAAACTAACAAACAAGAACTGGATTGTTTACGATAATTTAGTTTCAAATGAAGAAATTTATGATATTAACCATCCAGGAATAATAGAAACGACCCTACCAGAAGGTAGTCCAGATACTGCTAGCAGTTCAAGTCAGTCTCTAAATAGCACTCCCTCTTACGGTTGCATTCGCTGCTTGAACTAGTTTTCGGTTAGCCAAACTACCGACTTCCAGCAATGCTTGCCACTTTCCCTCTCCAATCAAGCGAACTGCGCGCTTTCCAATGGGGTTTTAGACACCTGCGCAATGTGTGCCTAAGGATTCCAAGAGCGTAAGTCGAGTTTGCATTTCAATATCTACAATTGTTACATGAGAAAGAGCATGATACGAACGCAGCACAACATCGGCTGTGAGATATTTGAATTTGGAACTCACTGCCTTAAGTGTTTCGATGGGTTTTTCATAGGTGCAAAGAATTTCTGTTTTGCTCGATAGAATCGACATAGAAAATGCAAGATATTTAATGTTTTTAAGGATGAGTGCTAAGTTTGTCAGAATGGGTATAAGATGATAAGAATCAGCTAGGGGATAGGAGATAGCTCAAACCTTCCACTTCATATTTGCTTTATGCTGCAGGAAGAGGAAATAGTGATGAATTGTGAGAAATATTAACCCAACACGAATAAATGCGTAAAATGTATCAAAAGATATCCAGAATTAGCAGATTTAGTGGAGTATGTGCTGAATGAGGAAGACAATGTATGTGAAGATGTATTGCATTTGATGTGCAGGGGAAAGATTGTTGGGAATAGCTGCTTGGGAGAGTACTATATTGCTCATTGTGTCGATTATGATAAGTCCAATGGGAAGAGATGTTTAGCTTGCTAAAATGGGTATTATTGGATAGAGGAAAGGAGTTAGTGTTAGTAGCACACCTTGATAGAGAATTGCTAAGTTTACAGCTAAGCAATAGGGAATACCTGCGAAGTATGCGAGGGATTATTTTATTTGGCTGAAGGATCAACATTATGCAGGGAGATATCCAGGGAGAATTGCTCGATTGGAGAAAATGACTCAGACAGATGCTCGCAGTGCAGGAATAAGTAACATAAACAAATTGAATTTTATGTAGGGATTGGCTTAGATGTTTATTTATTGCATTAAACTAGTTTTTCAGTCGACATGAATTCAGGAGAATGCATCGTAAGCCCAATTTTGAATTGCATGGTATTGAAACCACAGGAGAGTGCTCATCCGTAGAGGATATGCTAGCAATGCAGAAAAAGATACTTTTAGCTCTCTGAAAACAAAATGGAGTGCGTATTTAGATTGCCTGATGCGAACTGCAAGACAGCTGATAAAAGCAATGTATGCTTGGAATGCAAAGAGGGTTACTTATTGAATGATCATCATGATTGCATAGGAATGCACTCTCTTTGTTAGATCGAGCATTGCTCAAGGTATGGTTTAAACTCAAGCTCTGAAGAGATGTCTTGTGAACAGTGCAAGTTAAACTTTTCTATTGAGTAAAATGGCAAAGCATGCAAGATTGCGAGTGAAGAGCATATTACAGATATTAAACAGGAGAAATATCCTGATAAGCTCAACCATAGCAATTAAGATTCTACATAGATTGGGCCTGATTTCAGCTTGATCATAGAAATATTAGGATTGTTAATAATCCTAGTCATAATAGCGATCCTTTTGGTTAAAATGTTTTTGCGAAACCGTGGTAAATCGAGAATCACTAAGGGCTTTGAAAAATATTCTGAGCGCTCTTATACAGCTGAGACTAATGTGGAAATACAAATCTGCTAGCCGATTTAAAGAGGATTAGACAATCATGATATTTATATATCTTCACATGTCTCAAAGGATATAACATTGCATGATAATTGATGAACATGCTAATATTCTTTGAGATTTGATACTAAAAAAATTTAAAACATCTTTTTTAACCTCCAATAATATCCCATATTACCTTAAGTTTAGCAATTTCTATGAAGGAAGAAATATAAAATGATTCCCTATGAAGAAGATGCATAAGGTACATTAATTATTATTATTAGCTGTGTAGGGCATCTCCTCTAATGATTATTAATCTGAAAGGCTTATACAAAAACAAGGATTTACATGATTTGAGAATTATCCTAATTCTCTTTTATTTTATTCACTTTCTGGATTGATTCAAGAGTGATATTAGAATACTGGCACCTCCCTCACGAAAACTCGCTCAGCGGTCATCTTTTTAAGATGAAAATACCACTATTCTTCTTATTTCCGGGTTACTCATAAACAAAATTAAAATAATAGTTGTAGCTGTTTCATTTTGAAAATCAAAATTTTCTATTTTGGTTGAAATTATTTGGTCAGATTTTTTAAGATGTGGTTTATCTCAAAGGTTTTAGGAGTTTTTAACTCTTTATTTCCTTTTTAGTTTCCAATAATTCAAACGATGTTTGGATTTATCATTTTAAGTTAATATCAATTAACTTGTTGAGAATTTTTTTCTTAAAGATTTAGATTATATGATTTTTATGACAAGTTTACTAGTTCGTTGGTTGGCTGTAAAATCTTTTTTATTGAGAATGCTGCTTGCTCAAGGCCTAAAAGCTGACTATTTATTGCTTAATGTAGCCAATTTAAAGCTGTAGTTTGAGTTTGCGAGAGGCTTTTACTGCGAAATCTTCGATTTAGCCAGTAAAATTTTAAAAAATGTTGAGTTTTTACTCTTGCTAACTCTTTATGATCATATATTTGTAAAATAAGGTAATCACTGCATCCAATACAATTCTGGAAATATTATTGTACATAAAAAATCAGTGCTAGCGAAGTGCCCAATGAAACTTCAATGAAAATGAAAATTTCTTCTCATAAGACAGGGAGTTAAACAGTCAATCAATTGAGTTCACAGCACAATCCGATGGAATCTATCTGAAAATAGACGATTGTTCGATCTAAGGAAGTCTTTTCTAAATAATACGATTTGAAGAAAAACAACTTGGTTTAGAAGATTAGAAACTTACATAGTATTTATAGTTAAGGAGCCCTAATTGATATTGACTTGACAACTTTTTGAAACATATTATATTAGAGAATAGGTGAATTCATGTAGCTTAAAGCAATAACATTAAATAATTCTTGGTAACTTTTTAATTGAAAACAATTTTATAATAACCCATGAATAGAAAGTATCTTTATCTTGCTGGAGACGACATGAAGAGATAAATGTCATTTTGTCTATCACTTTGAATTAATCAGATAGCTAAAGACGCTAAATTACAGAAATCATCAGAAATACCCTAATAA
>Ga0302271_10004411_pt1 | contig 11270 bp, 10 predicted proteins | sample III_Bog_N1_1_FD_198767 | JGI IMG/M metagenome (GOLD analysis project Ga0302271, IMG submission 198767) | Peat permafrost microbial communities from Stordalen Mire near Abisko, Sweden - III_Bog_N1_1 | ecosystem: Environmental > Terrestrial > Soil > Wetlands > Peat | place: Sweden: Abisko... | reverse complement strand
ACACTAGCCATTTTATTTTGATCGGTACTTGGCAGAGTTGAGTCTGTCAATTGTGGAAGCACAGTGCGCACAAGTGAGAGTGCACTTGAATCGGCTTGCGTCGTTGAGGAATCAGGGTTAGAAAGAATCGTTTCTGCTTTGACAAGAACCTGCGCTAAGTCTGGAGTGTCGGAAGAGAAGAGCTGTAGAGCATCATCAATACTTGCTCCTTCGGACTCCACAGCTGCAACGAGTGCTTGCAAAACATTGCCATCACTTGCGCGGATCTCAACTGTATCACCTTGTTGTAAACCCGCTTGCAAATCCACTTGCACTTGCTTATTACCAATGAGCAGAGTCATTTTCCCATCGGAGGGCTGCAGTCCAACAACGGTTGCGGTTATGCCTGTGTTTGAGCTTGCGCTGACAGAGCTAGCGACGTTCGAATTCGCGGTGTTCGAACTTTGAATTGTGCTTGCGTTACTTTGTGCGCGGGAATTGATTTGCATACAAACTCATTGAGTAAAGCGTTCCCAAAATTGGGCTCTACTCTACTATCGGATGAAATGCTCAATCACTTTCGCGCTGTAAGCGAATTACTGTTTCGACTTGGTCTTGAGGAACGCGTAAGCGGCGTGCAATTTCAGAAGAAGTAAAGCCTCGGCGTGCAAGTTTCACAATCTCCGTATTTTCTTCGCGTTCGCGTTCAAAACGAGTGGGAGCAAGAACTTGTGCTTGTGTTGGCCGCACTTGGTTTTGGCTTTTCACCATTGGTTTTTCGCGATTTGTCTTCGATGCTTGTGGCGAGTCTTTTGTTTCGGAACGCAATGCGGATAAGGCTTCTGCAAGCCCTGTGAGAGCTTGTGTGACACGCTGCTTTGCAGTTGGGCGAAGCTGTGGTCCCGCATCTTTTCTTGGTTGTGCAAGGACTGTGAGGTCAAGAGATGCTGTGTCTGGAAGTGTATTTGGCGATGATGTGTAAGCTGCGGGATTCGGTCTGCGCAAAGGGATGCGGGTTGGTTCTTCAATAGATGCACCAGAGCGAGCACCTTGAAAACGATCATCTTCTTGCAGCTCATCTAAATGGCGAGTTAACGTTGCGCGGCGCTTGCGAAGCACTAAAAGTAAAATCAGAATAAGAACCAGCAAGCCTACAGCCACATAGGTTAGAATCTTACTCAGCCACTCCACCAAATCACCATGTGGAGCCTGTGTTGCCATGTGAGAGGTGCTTAATGAATCTGCAATAACCAATTGCTCGCGTGCTGATTTTAATTTGTTCCAAAAGTATTGTTGCCGATCTTTGTATAAACGTTGAACACGTGGATCTTGTTCGGCTCGAACTAGCAAATCAATACGATCCAAGGAATCGCGCCAAGCGTTGTATTCTTCAGGTGTAACGCTGGCAACAACAGCCTCGGGCTTGGGCTTCGCTTTAAGAAAAGGAATGCTTTGTGGGGAATACTTTAAAGTTACCCATGCGCCTGCAGAAAGCAGGGTTAGTAGCAATAAGAGTGTAGTCAATTTTTTCACAGTTACCGCGATAGTCCAAGTAAGATCAAGAACGTAAAAATTTACCCTTGCGAATACCAAGGAAAGGTAAGTATTTTGAGCTGATCTTCGTCTCTATTACGGCTCTATTACAGAGTGGTGAGACAATTCCGTGACGATTCTGGTGCCTTCTGTCTGCTGAATTTCAAAAAAATCGGCACGTTAGTCCAACTTGTGACAAAAACATGACAAAACTACTTGACGGACACATAAAAAGCAGATATCTTACAAACAGATCCTGGTAATCCATCCGGGTTCCATTAACAAGGAGATAACATGAAAAAGGGCTTTACCCTCATTGAGCTGATGGTCGTGATCGTGATCATTGGTATCCTCGCTGCAATCGCAGTGCCAAAGATGTTCGGCATGTCCGCTAAGGCCAAGGCTGCAGAAGTTGGCCCTGCTGTTGGTACATGGTCAAAGATCTCGTCTGCGTATGTAACTGAGACTGGCTCTGCTGGTGGATTTGTTTCCATTGGCTACATTGCCCCAGGTACCACAGCAAGTACAGCAACTTCTCAAACAATAACCTTCTCATATACAGATGCTGGTTCGACTGCAGCTTTAGGTGCTTGGAAGGCTACGAATCTTGTTGATTTGAATACCTGCAAGGCAACATCCACATGGGCTACTTCGATCAATAGCAGCACTCAAATCACAACTCCGGTGATTACCAATAATGCCTCTGGATCTGGTTGCGAGGCCTTGACTCCTAATTTCACTAAGCTTCAGTAATAAATTTTCGTTTAGAGGAGCCTTCATTTGAAGGTTCCTTTTTTATTGCTCTTTAGATGTGGAAGCCGCGTTCTCGCGGCTTCAAAAACCACCCGCTAAGCGGGTGAGATTCATGCTTAAGCAAAAAAAGAGTGTCTCCAGTGGGTTAGACTTTGGTTGTTCAAGCCATCTAACCACAAAGGAAACACTCTATGGCAAGCAGTTTAGCTCACACGAAATGGCTTTGCAAGTATCACCTTGTATTCACGCCAAAGTATCGTCGAAAAATCATTTACTATGAACTCCGCGCCGACCTTCAGGGATACATAAAAAATCTTTGCAAATGGAAGGGCGTTGAGATTATCGAGGGTCACATGATGGCCGACCATGTACACTTGTTAGTGTCGATCCCTCCGAAGTTCAGCGTGTCGTCGTTCATGGGTTATCTGAAGGGTAAGTCGTCGATGATGGTTTTTGAAAAGCACGCAAACCTCAAGTACAAATTCGGGAACCGTCATTTCTGGTCAACAGGTTACTACGTCAGCACGGTGGGCTTGAATACGTCTACCGTTCAGAAGTATATCCGAGAACAGGAAACATCGGATCAAATCGAAGATAAGCTCACAACGAAAGAATATGTGAACCCTTTCAAGGGTAGCAAGTAATCAGTCCACCATGGCTTGAACAAAGTGAAAGCCAGCGTCATTAAGGCGCAGGCTGTGAAAAGCCCTTATAGGGCTTAGCAAGCCACCCCACTTTGGGGTGGTCTTGACTTACCGGGAGATAACATGAAAAAGGGCTTTACCCTCATTGAGCTGATGGTCGTGATCGTGATCATTGGTATCCTCGCTGCAATCGCAGTGCCAAAGATGTTCGGCATGTCCGCTAAGGCAAAGGCTGCGGAAGTTGGCCCTGCTGTCGGCACATGGTCAAAGATATCTTCTGCGTATGCTATTGAGACTGGTTCCGTTGGTGGATTTGTTTCCATTGGTTACATTGCCCCTGGCACAACAGTAAGTACAGCAAGCTCTTCTACTTTAACCTTCTCCTATACGGATGCTGGTTCTACCGCTGCTTTAGGCGCTTGGAAGGCTACGAACCTTGTTGATTTGAATACCTGTAAGGCGACATCAACATGGGTCACGTCGATCAGCAGCAGCACTGTTGTCACAACTCCAGTGATTACAAGCGTTGGCTCTGGTTGCGACGCTTTGACTCCGAACTTTACCAAGTTCAAGTAATTTTCTTTTGTGTTAATTGTAGAGCCCTGCGGTTGATTCCCGTGGGGCTCTTTACAATTCAAAACGTCCCTTGTGGAACCCATCGTTGAATAATTGTTTGATAGGTTTCTGCTGGCGATGACTTTTGATTCGCACAGTTGAGAAGTAGATTATGGAGATAGACTCGTTCGGATATCTCGCTGATATTTAGGCGCATAAGCATTTGAAGATATATGCCTTCGCGAAATTGAATATATACGGGGTTTAGGTAATCGTCGAGCATTAACCCAATAGATTCAACAATCGGAAATTTGCGGAGCTCATAGGAATGGAAAATATGCCGCACGAATTCAGGAACAGTATCCGTTGTTGAGAATACTTTCATTACTCTTGATGCATCATCAAAGTGATTGATGTCTGCTAGATAGTGGCTGTAATACAAGGCTAGTCGCCAATCTCTAGGAAATACTTGGTTTCCACGCTTTAGCACAGTGATGATTGCTAATGAGTCGGCATCTTGTTTATTACTCAACGCCCCAGTAAAAATATAAGCCATATAAAAAAGCGAGTCGAGAGTCGTTGTTATATCGGCCGTGTGGTTCATGTAAGCGTATTCAGATCCTCGCAGCAGCGCATCCCCATAGTGAATCACGGCAGAGATCCAAAAAAGCCCTGCAACGGTTTCTTGATGCCCAAGAGCAAGCAAATTTACTTCGCCAGCCTTAGGTAAATACGAAACATCGTCGTTCGTTGTTTCTGGAAGTGCTTTCCAATATGTAATGGAAAGTACAAGTAATCCTAAAAATGCAAATGAAACCAGCGATACAGAGGCTCGACGCATTATAGTCATTCCCTAAAACTATTAAATTAGCTGAATGATATTTCTTGTACCAGCAATGTTTGCTACATCCGTTCTATGGTTTGAGCCACAGGATATCCAGTGGATAATCATGCCCATTATTCTTCTGATCGTTCTTGGCATTCAAACGTTCCAAAGAAAGGTGCTAATCATCACTCCATGGTCTTTGCTATGTATAGTCTTTGGCGCATGGATGTTGGTTCGGCTTGATGCAACGATGGAATGGGCCCCACACATTACAATAGTCGTGTTGACTATCTGGATCTTGGCGCTGATTGTGCCTCGTGAAACGTATCCAAAGTGGATTTGGATTCCATTGGTGAGCGCTCTTTTGTTTTGGAATCTTTCGTATTTAGTTTGCCAGTTTCTTGGTAAAGACTCATTTTATTACCTCCACTTTCCGTTTAACCAGCGAAACCATTTTCAAATGTTCAATTATCTGGCTGCAGGGGCGTTACTGCTCATTGTTGCGCGAGATGGTTGGGGTGGAAAATTTGAAAAACTAGTAGTGGTTGGAAGTTTTGGAATTATCATATGGTTGTTGGCGACTGTGGGCGCCAAAAACGTTCCGCTGGGAGCTATTATCGCCTTTGTTCTTTTTCTGATTCGATTAGCTCTGCGGAAGCGGAGTGGTAAAATTTCAATTCGAGTGGCGATCATTGTCGGCGTTGTCTGTAGCATCCTTATCATGGTAGTCGTTCCGATCTGGACAACGTATTTACCTCCATTGAATCGATTGGGAATTTCGTTCACTTCTCGACAGACAATTTGGCAAGCAACGTGGAATTTAATTCGTGACCACTGGGCTCTTGGTGCTGGCTCAGGAGCCTATCGAGGCTTTATTCGTGACTATTGGCCGTTGCTTAAGAATGCTGCATATCCAAGCTCAATGTATCCTGGGGGAGCTCACAACCAAGCTTTGTTTTTCTGGGCTGAAACTGGTTTGCCTGGTTGTATTTTCTGGATCGCATTATTTGGTGGCGCGATGGGAATATCTTTCCAACAGTGGGTTGCTTCTCGCTCGCTATGTTCCAAAATGCTATTTCCTTTTTTAGTTGGGTATTCGATAATCGTTTCGTTGACATTCACTCCGCAATGGCATACGTCGTCATTTATTGCAGCCCTATTTGTTCCTGGGCTTGTTTGGAATTCTGCGATACAGAAGAAATGGATATTCCCACAGTTTCGACTTCAAATTATCCCGATGCTAATCGTCTTAGTGTTTTTTCTGTTGGCAAGCTATCCAAATTATCAAAGCCTTAAATCAGATCATATGATTCACTATATCTCATTAACACAAAAGGTGTCTGGTGGAGCTGATTTAGATAAGTTGTCGGAAGCGAATCGAGTCTGGCCTAATTCCGTTTCATTGTATTATGGGTCGAAGTTGCTGATCGAAGCAAATCAATTAGCTGATGCAAAAATTCTAGTTGAGCAGCTTGAAAAAATTTCTTGGCACCGATGGCCTGTTGAACGTTTACGAGCAGAAATCTTTTATCGTAATCTGCAATGCAATGATGGGGATCATGAGATCAATCATTATCTCCAAGTTCGAATACCTGAAGAAGAAGCCTATATTAAGATGGTGCGAAATGCTTGCTTTGAAAAGATGAAGATCAAAGATGTTCGCTAGAATTTCTAATACTCGAAATTTTGAAAAGTGTAATCCCTCCGCTGGATTCTGCAACAGGCTCTATAGTTAGGTGGCTCAAGGCTTCTTCACAAATTGGGCGCAATTCAATTAATTGAATTTTGGCATGTGAGGTTGCCTTGCCTTGACACTCGTAACCCCATACAAAGTATTTGATCCCTGTCCATTTTTTGATCGCTTCCAAATAAATCGTGTTGTCTGGCCTTGCTACACTACCGACATAAATGGAGCTTACTCCATCGCCAGAGAAGTGACTTGGGCGTGTATAGATAAAAAGAGCCTTTCGCGCATCGGGGTTCTTCGCTAAAAAATCTCTAAATGCACGCTGTTCTCGTAAGATGTCTTGAGTTGCATAGGGAAAATCGTAAACAAGCGCTTTGTATCCCATACCCAAGGAAAGGATAACAATAGAGATCGAAGCAAGCGAGGTCAACCAACTTTTAGCAGTGATCCAAAAACGGAATTGAGTTATTCCCCAAGCGAAACAAAAGGCGAGAACAGGGAACCAAGTCACTGCATATCGATGATTTGAATCGATGCTCATATCTCCGCTAATGTGTTCAAAAATTGTGGCTGCAGGGAGTAATGACAAGGCGAGAAATAGCAGTAGGCCTCGATACTCCTTTGCTCGAATAGCTTTCGTGGCAAGCACGATTGCGCTCAAGATTCCTAAGAGAATAAACCACTGCTCATAGGGCGGGAAAAATATTCTGTGCGAGGCGATCAAAATATTTTCAATGAAATGTCCGCGTACGGGAATGTTTCCACTTTGCAAATCAAAATTATGGAAATGAATAAGATTCAATATCATGGGAGAAAAAACGATCAGGAAAGGAATGGAAAAAGAAAAAATTAGCCGAGGAGATTGGCGAATTGGTTTTGCTAATGCCAGTACAAAAAGAAATGCCGGCAGGTCTACGAATGTTTCCTGTCTAGTTTGAAACCAAAATGCGAGAATGATTCCAAGTAGCGCAATGTTCTTTGTCGATGGCGAGTCATAAACCCAGCGGAGTATGTAAAGAGAGAGGAACCAAAGGGTGAGGTAAATGGGCTCATTCCCACCACTTGCAAAAACCTGAAGTGTCAGCGGCTGAGAAAAAAGTAGTGCACAACTAAATAATGCAAGCAGAGGCTTCTTTGTCCAAGAAGAAATGCTTAGAAATAAGAAAAGCCAAGCCAGGAACCATAGCAACAGTTGGAGTACGTGGACTGCCGATGCTGGCTCTGTAAAATATGGAAGCACAGCGCTAAGTACAAACGACCAAAGTTTCCCTTTGAACGTATGCCCCTCCACAATACAATCAAGGCCATGCTGAGTATATATGGCTTCTTCGCACATTCCAGACATATTGTTGTGCGACATGTTTTGAGCCATTGCTAGATACAACGATTCATCGCTTTGAGTGCGAGGGCGAAAGGGAACGAATTCAACCAGAGCTGTTGTTGTGATTATGAACAAGAGACTTAAAATGAGCCAATCTTTTCGAGTGAGTGTGGTTTGACGAATCCATTGCGCAATTTCTTTACGGAGAGAAATCCCAAGAATGGCAACGACCAGCAATGCTCCCAGAAAAATCCAATAGGCAAGAAAAACATCTAAAAAGGCAATCATGAAAGTTTCTCCACGAGCAATATTATTCTTTGAATCTCTATGATATTTGGTCGAACTTAGTGTCGAACATCAGGTCGAGTATGCGTTGCTGGTTGAGTGCGGTTAGCATCCCACCACTCGGCAAACAGATTCCATTCGCAAATAATTTTTCCGACAAACGATTCCCATAGTATGGCGCACCTGTAAACGCTTTCTGGGTATGCATGGGTTTCCATAGTGGTCGAGATTCAATGTTTGCTGCAGCAAGTTTTTCCATCCAACCCAGAGCATTCACATTACTTTCTGGTGCAAAGAAAAAAGCCGAGAGCCAGCGGTTACTCAATGCGCCCGCAAGCTCTTCTTGCCATTGGCAACCTGGGGTTGATTGTAGTTTGGATCTGTAGTTTTCAAAGTTTTTCCTACGAGCCTCAACGCGTTCTTTAAGCACTTCAAACTGCGAAACGCCTACGGCCGCAAGGAGATTTGACATGAGAAAGTTGTGACCTTCCTCGTGATGCTCAAAATGCAAGGAGGGCTCTTTTGCTTGAGCCGCGATTTTGCGGGCATGCTTTGCTTGGGTTGAATCTTTGCAAAGGAGTGCGCCACCCGAACTACAGGTGATGATTTTATTCCCATTAAATGAATATGCACCCAGTGGCGAATGTGTGCCCATCGCTTTGCCATGCAGCGAGCTGCCTACGGCTTCTGCGGCATCTTCAATCACCGTTACACCATGTCGATCACAAATGTCTAGAATGGCATCCATATCAGCAGGATTCCCATAGCTATGAGCCACTACTAGCGCTTTGGGTTTGTGCCCTTTTCGATTGCGGTCAAGGATTGCTTGTTCAAGCGTATCGGGGCAAAGGTTCCACCCACGCACTTCGCTTTCCACAAAAATGGGCGTTGCCTTTTGATACAAAATCGGAAACGCACTGGCCGCAAACGTGAATGTTGAACAAAGGACATCGTCGCCAACGCTTACTCCTGCAACGATTAACGCGAGGTGTAGTGCCGACGTTCCTGAATTCAAGGCTAGGCAATGTTCGCATCCACTGTACTGCTTCAGAGTCTCTTCGAACCGAGTAACCATGGGACCTACCGGTGCAATCCAGTTGCTAGCAACAGCTTCGCTAAGGTATTCCATAGCCTTGGGAGACAAGTGCGGGGGGCTTAAGTAAATGCGGTCAACAGGCATATTAGGCATGCAAGCAAGATACATTTTCCAAGGGATTACAACTGCGTTCTTGCGATCCGATGTATCTTTTTGAAGTGAGATTTTATGTGATTGCAAAGCGTTTGCTCGATATCCTTTTGGCCTTGTGCGCATTGGCTTTCTTGTGGCCTGTGTTGTGTTGCACGGCTATTGTGGTGAGGCTTAAAATGGGGGCGCCAGTTCTCTTTCGCCAAGAGCGACCTGGATTGCATGGCAAACTTTTTTATCTGTACAAATTTCGAACCATGCGCACTCCAAAGCTTGGGGAACCTGAGCTCGCAAGCGATAGCCAACGCTTGACCTCATTCGGAAATCTCTTGCGCAAAACGAGTTTAGATGAGCTACCAGAGCTGTGGAATATCTTAAAGGGTGATATGAGTTTTGTTGGTCCGCGTCCTTTGCTTGTGCAATATCTCTCGCGCTATAATTCTGAACAAGCGCGTAGACACGAGGTGCGGCCTGGACTCACGGGCTGGGCACAGGTGAATGGGCGCAATGCTGTCTCTTGGAAAGACCGTTTTGTTATGGATGTGTGGTATGTGGATCACGTATCGTTATGGTTGGATTTGCAAATTCTAGTGAAGACCATTGGACTTGTATTTTCAGCACGTGGAGTGCAAGCCGAGGGGGTTGTGACCATGAATGAATTTATGGGGAATGAATGAAAAAAATTCTTGTTTTGGGTGCCGGTGGACATGCAAAAGTTGTCGTTGACTTAGCGCGGAAAGCAGCATTTGACGTGGTTGGTATCTTAGATGATTTTCGGCAGCTCGGAACTGATTTTTGCGGTGCTAAAATTCTCGGTAAATTTTCTGACCTTCCAGACGTGTGCAAACAAAAGAAGGTGAGTTCTGGAGTTATTGCCATTGGCGATAACCACGCGCGATCCCTTGTCGCACAACAGATTTTAACGTTCATGCCTTCGTTTTCTTTCGTGTCTCTTATTCACCCTTCTGCGACGATTGGTTCTGATGTTTCTGTTGGTGTCGGCTCTGTTGTGATGGCTGGTGTCGTGATTAACCCAGCAACGCAGATTGGAAAACATGTCATCTTAAATACTAAATCCTCGGTGGATCATGACGGTATTGTTGGCGACTTTGCAAGTCTTGCACCAGGAGCAACTCTTGGAGGTACGGTTTCCGTTGGATCTTATTCTGCTGTAGGGCTTGGCGCGAATGTAATTCATGGCGTTTCAATCGGAGCCCATACAGTGATTGGCGCTGGATCGCTTATCAATAAAGCAATACCCGAACTTGTTGTTGCTTATGGCGTGCCTGCGCGTGTGGTGCGTTCTCGCAAAGCAGGGGAAAAATATTTATGAAATGGGGTGCTCTGTTCAAATTCGATGTTTATCGCAGCGCATTGATTCTTGCTGATGGTGTTGCGATGGGTGTTGCCATGACTGTCGCCTATGTTCTTGTTTTTAATGGTGATGTTCCCAGTCCTTTTCGCCTGCAGTTCCTTTATTTCCTAGGGATGGCGCTTGCTGCAACGTTGTCGTCATTTTCCTTTTTAGGTGTATATTCAAGGCGCATTCCGCAATTGACTGAGCGTGATGCTCGGTGGATTGTTTTAGGTGCAAGTGCCGCGGAAGGCTTGAATTTCTTAGCTCAAAATGCATTGAGCACAGCATACTGGCCTTTCATTATTGCCTTTTGGAGTTTTGCTTTTGTGGTGCGAAGTGGGGTTGGAATTTATGCGAGTTATCGCTCTTTCTTTTTCCCCGCGTGGCAGTTATATGTTGTCCCGATGCTTGCTGCGCTTGCTGGTGTGGCGCTTCTGCGTTTGCAATCCCTTGATTTTATAGTTCCAGAAATGTCCCTACCCATTTCACGAACGATTCATGCGCTCTATTTCTTTATGGTAACAGGTGCCTTCTTATTAATCCGTTGGGCTTTGCATTGGGCGTTTAAGTTGTATCAACGTCCGCAAGGACATCACCCTCGTGCAATTTTAATTGGAGCTGATTTAGAGCTAGCCATGTTTTCACATTTGAATGAAATGTCACGCGGTTTTCGCATTGTTGCTGTGCTCGATAACGATCCATTGAAATGGGGAATGCGAGTTGATGATGCTCGTGTCGTTGGGCGAATTTCCATGCTTGTGCAAGTGGCTCAAGAGTTTACAGCAGACACGGTGTTATTGCTAAAAGATTCCTTGGGACTCGATGAAATGCGACAAGTTGAATCGCATTGCCGCGAGCAAGGATTACGCTTGGTGCGCTTAGGCAGCCTGCAAGAAAGTTTATTACGAACGGATTCGCTGTCTACTGCCGATTTATTGGAGCGTAAAGAGTATCGCTTCTTGCCCTCACAGAGCGAAAATTATTTGCAGGGGAAGCGCATCATGGTAACTGGCGCCGGAGGCTCCATTGGCTCCGAGCTCGTGCGTCAAATTTTGCGTTGTAATCCTGCGCAGGTGATTCTTCTAGGGCGTGGCGAAAATTCCATATTCGAGCTAGAGCGTGAATTGCAAAATGCAGGGCTACT
>Ga0302271_10004409_pt1 | contig 11274 bp, 8 predicted proteins | sample III_Bog_N1_1_FD_198767 | JGI IMG/M metagenome (GOLD analysis project Ga0302271, IMG submission 198767) | Peat permafrost microbial communities from Stordalen Mire near Abisko, Sweden - III_Bog_N1_1 | ecosystem: Environmental > Terrestrial > Soil > Wetlands > Peat | place: Sweden: Abisko... | reverse complement strand
TGTGATATGACTGGGCAGGTGGCACTGATTACCGGATCAAGGCTTAAAATCGGATACCATGCCACGTTGATGATGTTGCGCTCCGGTGCGTCGGTTATTGCTACCACCCGCTTTCCTGCCGATTCAGCCATCAGGTTTGCCAAAGAAAAGGATTTCTCTACCTGGAGTAACCGATTGCATATTTACGGCCTCGATTTGAGGCACATTCCCAGCGTGGAATTATTTGCCAGCTACGTGGAAAACAAATATGAACGGTTGGACATCCTGATCAATAATGCCGCACAGACTGTCAGAAGGCCTGCGACCTATTATGCACATTTAATGGCCAACGAGTCGCTCCCCTTCAGGGAGCATTCTGCTGATGTGCAGTTACTACTTCAGCATCACCAGCTGTGTATCCACGAAATAGAGTCTTTTAATGGGCTGAGTGCTGATACAGATAAACCAATGACGGTACGTTGGAATGTACGGACTCCGGGAATCGGCATCAAGTCGTCAGCACAGCTCTCACAGATTCCCTATAGTTTTGATAATTCCAACGAAGCTGCAGAGCTCTTCCCGGAAGGTAAACTGGACGTGGACCTGCAGCAGGTTGATCTAAGAAAGACCAACAGCTGGCGGTTGAAACTGGGGCAAATAGAACCGGTGGAAATGATGGAAGTGCAACTGGTTAACTCCATAGCACCCTTTGTGCTCTGCAACCGGTTAATTGCCTTGATGCGGAAAGATTACACGGGACATAAACATGTAGTGAATGTTTCGGCGATGGAAGGCAAGTTTCATACTTTTAATAAAATTGACAGGCATCCGCATACCAATATGGCTAAGGCAGCTCTCAACATGCTCACCCATACTTCTGCCAGCGACCTGGCTAAAGATGGCATTTTTATGAATGCTGTCGATACCGGGTGGGTCACCGACGAAGATCCTGCAGAATTATCCAAACATAAACAGGACCTGCACGATTTTCAACCTCCGTTGGATATTGTGGATGGTGCTGCCCGTGTGTGTGACCCTTTTATTGACGGCATCAATACCGGCAAACACTGGAGCGGTCAGTTCCTGAAAGACTATTTCCCGATTAGCTGGTAAAGCGTTTTCATCAAATCAGGGTACAGAAATAAAGCAGATAATTCAACAAAATGAATTATCTGCTTTTAGTATATACAATCCTGTAATGTCTGTTTTGCTGAGTTGAACGTAGTTGGAAGTATCACTCAACATTTAAAGTCGAATTATTCACAACGTTCAACTAAATAGAAAGATATACAGATTATTTATTATATTTGCACACCAAAATACAAAAAGTAGAATTGTAATACCGTAAAATTAAGTCTTTCCAATAATAATTTAAAAAACCAACTAAATGAAGAAACGTAATTTGATATTTCTGGTAGCCGCTACGTTCGGCTTATTCATTTGCCTGAGTAATGCTACCGGGCAAAATTTAAAGAGCCTGGTAAACAAGGTAACCGAAAATGAAACTGTAAAGAAGACGGTTACTGCAATTACAACAGATGAAACTGTAAAGAGTACTGTTGAAGCAGTTAAAACAAGTGTAAACGAAAGTATTAATGCTAAGCTGAATGAACTGACGAACCCGAAACCGGCAGTGGTGGCTGCAACGGTGAAAGCTCCTGCACAAGCCCTGGCTCCCGATGTGAAAAATGCAGTTTCCGAAATAAGGGCTTACACCGGCTTAACGGAAGAAGAGCTCAATGCTAAGATGAAAACACTTGGTTTTACTGTCGGAACAGACGACCTGGCATTGGGTGGAGTAGTCTACAAATCTAAAACTGCTGGTTATGTTTTGTCGGTAATCATGGGAACTCGCAATGGCTTGATTTATGTACGTGAAGTTACCAAAGCCACTGTAAGCAAGAAAGCCAATCTGGTCACAGTAAAAACCAATTTCCTCAAATTGGGGACTCTAACGACAGGCCTAAAAGCTCAATTCAGTACAGCCGGTATTGCAGCAACCAGTGCAAAGGGCACTAAGTTAGCAGTGCAAAGCGTAACCGACAGGACTTCTAAATTTCTGCCGGCATTGGATAAGTTCACTGCCAAAAAAGAGAATGGTACCGTGACTGACGCTTATTCCGAAACAGATTATAATTATGAGTTGAAATTGATTCAAACTACTGTCAAGGCGGTATCAACAGCCATTACAACCATTAAAGTGACTGACCTTACAGCAGAAATCTAAGTCAAACAGGTAGTATTTGTCTCGAATCACAAAAAAGAGTTGCACATTGTTTTGTGCAACTCTTTTTTGTGATTCTATTTTTCACTTAGGTTTAATTTCTAATTGATAATAAACATATTAGATTAAAACCTTATTTTCATTTTTCACCCTCAGTAGAAATATTATGTAAAAAAACAACTTGCCCTTATTCCTTTATTTGTTTTCAAAATCCATTTTGCAGGTTAATTTCATTTTTCTATCTTTTTTACACAGCATCCGAAACGATATGACCAGCTGTATTGTACGAATTATTTTCTCTTTAATTCCAGTACAGCAATCTCTGGTCTGCGGAAGAAGCGAAAGTGTGGAAATCGGGTACCAATACCGGAAGTGATGTACGATTGCATATCAGGCTTGCGTTGAAAGAGCCCGTAACTGTATTTCTGCCCTTCTCCTGATAAAGAAATACTTGCCCATAATCCATTATCGGAAGGAAGGATTGGAGCCCATAGTCCGAAGAACGTCACCTGGCCTCCATGCGTATGACCCGAAAGGGTTAGATCTACCCTATCTGTGTTCATCTGCCTGACATACTCTGGACGGTGCGTAATTAAGATACAAAAATCTTTTCGGTGTACATCATGAATAGTACTGTCCAAAACCTGAACAGATCCTTCCGGGTCATCAACCCCTCCAATTTTTATGCTATCCTTCTTTATTTTTACCCAATACGACTTGTTATCACATATCTTGATTCCGTTACGCGCCATCATTTCCAGTGTCAATTCGCCATTAACAAAATAGTCGTGATTGCCCATAACCCCAAAAATACCGTACTTGCTTTTCAGGTTTCTCAATTCGTCAAATACGGGTGTGATGTATTTATCTTCCCGTGAACTGTAATCCCCACCCAGTATAATGATGTCGGGTTGCAAGCCGTTGATGCGTTCTACGAGTCTTGTCACACGTTCCCGGGACAAAGCCTCACCATGATGAATATCGGATACGAATACAATCCGTTTCCCATCAAAGGATGTGGGTATATCGTGCGATTCAATGCTTACCCGGGTGATTTTAACCCAACGTGTTTCCAGGGAAGAATAAGAGAGTAAAACAATTCCTGCGGCCAGGATGATAAATAGACTTCTTGTTATTTTTTTAAGTTTCATGTAATGTAGGGGTTGTACAATGAAAATGGCAGTAAGAATTTAAATGGCCATTGTTACAACAATAACACACGAAACTCTCAGATGTTTTAACGCACATCTTGTTAATTTATACCTAAACAAACTGTTAATCCCTGCTACAGGTACTCTTGCAGGCTTTTATGGTTTTTTTATTCAAATCTTTTTGTCTTAATCCCTTTTGCAATAACAAGCCAGGCACAGAGATCAACCTTGGGTAAAGCCTTATTTGCTTATTACCATTTCGGTTCGAAGGGTAGCCTCACTCCATCCTCGGTGGTGTACTCTTCCAGTGAATTTTCTTTAGCCTGGATGACCATATAGATCATGGTATCGTCCGAGGAATTGCGGATACCGCGTTTCCCTTGCGGGGCAACCCGTATAACGCTACCTTCTTTTATGTCAAAACAGTCCTCATCAACCTGAAAAAATCCCGTACCTTTTAAAATGATATAGGTTTCTTCGTTTTTCTTATGGATATGAAAATAGGGTTGTTCTGTTCGGGGAGGAAGGGAATTAAACGAAATCTCGGTACCAGTTGCCTTGGTGGCATCCTTGATAAACACTTTGCCTTCAAGAACTCTTTTACTCACCGGATGAACCAGTGTATAATCCATGACATCCTCTAAATTACCGATGTTTACAGCCGTGTAATAAGCATTTTCCGATAGTTTTTCAATCTGTTTCATGCGTTTATTTTTTGTTGTTTTTTTAGAAGCATGTTGTCCGATACTTCCGAACATGACCTTTATTATTGTAAGCTTCACGTGGTTAGCAAAAGCTTAAATCATGACAGAAGTGGTCATCCTCAAGTGGGATTCATTGGGTATTGTATATCTTCACTCCCACTCCTGTTTATTTACGCACCAAAAGTACAAACTCTTTTTAACTCACCAAACAGTTGATAAAAGTATTTCATGTAAATGTAATAGTATAGACTGTTTAAATCAAAAAAACCTTCAGAACCTTGCTGTCTGAAGGTTTTTCATTTAAGCGGTGCAGGCACTGGGAATACAGAACCGCGGGATTCAAACTTCCCCTCGTTTCCCAACCATGAAGTAACTGTTTTTACACGTCAACGTCAAACGGAATGTAGTTAAATCGTTACAAACGACTGTTGGTAATCCCACGTTTGGAAACGAGAGGTAGAGTAATTTACTTAGATTGCAAATGACTGTATCGTGCAGAATAATCCTTCAGGACAGAGTCAAAACTGTTGTAGAGCCCCATTACCTTTTCCAGTACAGCCTTATGCGCATTGTACAGATGACTTTTGTTCACGGTTTCCTTCGCGTCATCCCCGTAACCTGTCGCACCGATTTTTTCTTCCGTGGTGCGATATCGGGTTATCATGTCCCTGGTTTTTGCCATCACATAATCCATTTTCTCCTTGAGTTCGGCATTGTACACTACCACGATATTCTTCTTCCAATCACCCAGGGCCTTGTTGTAACTGGCAATTTGAGCATCGCCGGCTTCCCCGAAGATGTACGGGTTGGAGGATGCAGGGTCATGATTTATACCTGAAGCTATCTGGAAAATCTTCAGCAGGGCATCTTTTTGCGGTAGGTATTTATTCTCTATCGTCATCAGCGATTCCGGCACTTCTGTCGGGTTGGGGTGTCCGATTATTTCTTCTTCAAGCTTGCCGGTGACATACTCCACAGCATTGTTCACCACCGTGTTATCAATGTCCCTGTTCACACGGGCAGCGGGTGCATTGTTCATCATGCCCTGCGCATATTGCATCGCCCATTGTTGTTTTTCGGCAGGCGTCATCTTTTTCAATTTTTCCGACAGTTCCTTTGCCTGATCGGGAGTCATGTTACCCATAGGAGAAGCAGCAGTCATCGAATTGTTTGCAGCAATCTGGGCGTACATCAGGTCTTTCAATGATGCCGTCAAGCTTGTCCCGATTTCTTTGTAATCACTGCATACATCGTCAGCACATTGGGTGAATTTATAACTGTCTTCGCAGGTCTTGATGTCAGGAAGACTCTTGAACAAATCCAGGAAATTCTGTTTGTAGGCATCCTGCCCGTGGAGTAAACAGAACTGGCACATAGCCAATACGAATAATAGACCAGTCTTTTTCATAAACTTAAGTTATTAAGGTTTATACTAAATAATGTGTCCGGTTTATTCCACTTTTCACCGCGGGTGAGAAGTGCTGAAATGATATCCTTTGTTCCTTTTCATCAGAAACTTAGAGGGGGCAAATATAATAAAAAACAGTATAATATGAAAAAATACTGATTTAAAATTATTCATTCAATCACACTCAATTGATGTAACGTGAGTGTGAATCAATATTGGTTTATACTTAAACAAGAACTTAAAACTATTTTTTTACACATTAACTCAACATATTGTAGGCTTGTAAACTATATTTATCTCCAGTATTTGATTTTCATGAAGTATATATAATTATTAAATCAAAATTCCTATACTAAAAGTATTCAAAATAGGTTGGTTCTATTTCTTTACTATTTTTGTTGTAAATTTTTCGTTGCCTTTTTGAATAATTAGAATGTAAATACCCTTTTCGAAATATGAAATATCTATCTGATTTGTTGACCCAATTTGGTTTCCAGAAATTTTAAATACCATTTTCCCTGTTATGTCAGTTATTTCAACTGTCTTTATTGAATTTTTTAACGAGTTTATTTTAAAAAGTCCATTCGTAGGATTTGGGAATACTAAATTACTTTCTTCTTTCAAAGATGTTAACTCTGTAGTTGTGTTCGTAAATACTCTAGCAGCACCAGAAAAACTTCCATTTTCAGCATTACCTGAAACACCTATGGCTACAATCGAACCATTGTTATTTAAACATACAGAATTCCCCGAACATTCCCCCACATTACTTCCATATATGTCTTGACCAATCTGTAACCAATTGTTTGAGCTATTTTGAAAAATACGTACACGACCAGTGTTATTTCCATTCCCATTAAAAATTGCCCAACCTATTGCAATTTTCGAACCATCTGCATTTAGTGCAAAAGATATTTCGCCATCATAAGACCATTCTTCTTCAATTTCGGTTCCTTGTTGAGTCCAATAACCATCAATTACTTTATAGATATTCACATATTGTTTATAATTCCTATAATTTACTATGCCAATAGTAGAACCATCAGCACTCAGACTATTAATATAATTGCAGGTAAATTGACCTAAACTTCCATTGTTCAAGTCATTGCCATACATTTGCCATGTACCATCTGTATTTTTATATACTGTGACATAAGAACTAACATTACTACCAAATCCTGAATGACCAAGAGCACCAACTGACAATATTGAACCATTGCCACTTAATGAAATACTTCCTCCTATTTCACAATATGAATTATCTCCTAGGATTTTTCCAATCCGTGACCAGTTCCCGTCTATATATTTATAAATATATACACACCCCGATGAAGTGCCATTTCCACTATTATAAGGAGCTCCAACAGCCAAGATATTGCCGTCAGCACTAAGACTTACTGAAATGCCAAATTGGTCGTCGCCAGAATCGCCACTAAGACTATTTCCAATTTGTATCCAACTATCACTATTATTTCTAAAAACTCGTACTTGATTTGAATATTTTGCTCCAATTGCCACTGTAAATCCATCAGCACTTAAACTTATTGCACTTCCAGATTCGTGATTTCCCATCAATCCATCTATATCGCTTCCTATTCTATTCCAACTTCCTGATTCATTCCTATAAATGCGGACTTGTCCAGTTTCATACCCGCTGCCACTATTATAAGGTGCTCCAATGGCTAAAATTGAGCCATCAGCGCTTAAACTAATGGACGTACCTGAGTGATCTTCTGCAGCTTCTCCAATTATACTTTTACCAACTTGTATCCAAGCTGTCTGTGCTTTTATACTCGAAAGAAATAAGAAAATTAAAATAATACCAAATACATTTTTTTTCATTTTAGAACTTAAGAATTAAACTTAATTTATATTTTTAATGCACTGTGTAATTTTATATAATGCTGTTTATATGATAGTTGCGATTCATAATAATTCTGATTTTCATTTCAGTTCATCTGAATTTATCTTATTTCTTTGCCAAATGATTGCTAACGTTGTTTTAATTTACAATCCTTTATTTAAATTGTATCCACAAATATACTAATTCCTCTTAACAACCCATCATTTTATATATTTAATTTAAAATAAAGATAAATCCATTGAATTTATATAATAAAAAAAACATCCTGACTGTAACATCTGAATGGTTTTAAAGATGTGATTTTCAAATTGAGTCCTAACATTGGGCCATCGGTTTTACGTTTTCACCCTCGGTTATAATTGCAACGGAATAAATCCCATTGCTACAACAATGGTCGTTCCTACGGAACTTCCATACTTCATGAAGCCAATGCCGTAGGCAATGACCGATTTTGTAACCCGTGGTTAAAACCACGGGTTACAAAATAGCATGGTCCTGCCCTTTTTTTTCTTACTACCGACTACTTTCTATCGACTACCAACTAATATCTACCTACTAAAAACTACCTACTAACCCACTCTCACCACCTTCCCCGTCCCGGCATATTTCACAGCTGCAGGAATGTTAGCGGGTCCCACTTTGCCAAATTCGATGCCAATGCACAACAGCAAGGTTACTTCGTTGGGGATCGGGTTTTCATCCAGGGGATAGTGCAGGGTGACGTGCATCGGGGGGTTCACTCCTACCGCAGGCATCCACTCCGATTCGAAGACTCCCTTTACCTTGTCGCAATAGCCCGGATAAGGCGTTTCCCATTTATCATCTTTGGAAGTGATCATCATGTCGCACACCCCGCTCAGGTTGGCCACCAGGCGGTAGTACGGCAGGTTCCGGAAATTGTAGAGGTACATATCGGTATTCACTGCCGGCAGGTCGATGTGGGCTTGCCCCGTTGTGCGGTCCAGCGTGGTTTCCATGGGTACGCGCAGCACGCTTTCCAGTACCTGCTTGCGGGAGAAGGAAAACCCCAACAGCTCTTCCTTGTGTTGCGAGAGGTTGATGGAGCGACGCCCTTGTTCGTTCTCCGTATCCATCTTCTGGATATCCTTGCAGATGGCATTCAAGGCTCCTGTCACCGGATAATCCTCCAGGCGGTTCATGGCCTTGAATGACCAGCGGATATCACTTGCCATTTTGGTACAGCCCGCCCATTCGCTGTTGTTCTCACGCACCTTTTTAAACTCGGGCTTCGTCTTGATTTGATTTTTGTTGGATCCGCGTTTCGTGCGCACCACAATCTGGTCGCTGCCCGGTAACTTGTACATGGTTACATTGGCCAGTTTCCCTGTTAATTGAAAAATTCCTTCTGTAATTGCCATAGTTGTAATTTTTAATAAATGGTTAAACGATCTATTTTGAAAATTCGAATTTACTTAGGACAATATCTCAAGTTGCTTTCTGCCTATACTTGTATTTCACTCATTCAATGTACGTTCACAGTTCGTTCTTGATTCGGAATGGGTTCGTTCCGAGTATAAACAGAATACAAATATACGTATTTTTTATTTAATACATACATTAAATAACTTTTTAATGATATGGGTTAACTATGGGTAAACCATGGGTAAAGGTAGGGTAAACTATGAATGAACCCACTCCGAATAAAGAACGAATCCTGAACAAATCAAGAACGAATCCTGAACGAACAGTAATGTTACGAAGAACCTGTACGGAACTTATATATAACGGAATAACCCGGAAAACATTTTAACAAGCTGTAGAAAAACGTAAAATTATTCTCTCGTTTCACCACGGACCTGACATCGTCGAAGACATGTCAGCGTCAAAAAACAAACGAAGCATTACATCCACGACCGAAATGAAAAAAAAAGAGAAAAAGCATCTGATTTTTGATAACTTCACCCAACTATGAGGAGTCTGAGATAAATATCACATTAAAAATCAACACATTAATATGGGAAGCAACTATATGATACTCACAGGAAAATTTTCAAACAAAGTCAGATAGCGGGCATCTGAAATAAAAAAACCGCCCTGATAGTACAATCAGGACGGTTTTCAACACATGTGCTCCATCGACTTTGCGGGTCTGGAGTGCAGACTAACGCTGCTTTTAATTCATCTTCTTACATTCGCGGATTATAAAGCAGTCATTCACTTCAGTTGATGCAGCAGTTCTCGCCTTCACAATAGCAATACTTGTTTTCATATCCGACAGAGCAGTGACACCATTGGTACTATCGGGAGCGTGGCTTCGTTTGTTAGCGAATGTCGCGGGACTTGATAGTACTGTATTCTACGCACCCGGCCTTCTGCACCAACAGAAATGCTACAAACTCATCAGGGTGAACAAAAAGCCGGGATTGATGAATATATTCTACTGAATGATCACTTTTTTCAGGGTACTTTTTCCTCCGGCAGTTACTGTCACCAGGTAAACCCCTGGGGCAAATGACTTGTTTATCACCGTGATGGTTCCTGTAGTGAGTACATTCACCAGCTTTTGACCCGCCACATTGACAACCGTGATGTTGGCCTGCTGATTGACTACACCCCGGCGATTAACGACCAGTTGGTTAGAGGCATTTTCATACACCAGCACTGATTGATCGTCAAGGTTAGCAGGTTCAAACCCGGTTAGTATACGTTCCAGTGATATTTTTATCCTTGAACTTTAATACAAGTTCAATCAACTCAGCAAAAATTTATGTTTTTCTTAATTTGAATTTTTAATGTGTTTCTTTTAATTGATTATTAATTTACGGGTTGTGATTTTGCCATTGGTATTTATACTTACAAAATACACACCTGGATTAAATGATTTATTTATTACAGTTGAAGTACTTGTCATGACTTGACTTTCTAACTTCAGGCCAAAAGCATTGTATACCGTAACAATTCCTACTCCGGCAATTTTCGAAGAACAGCTTACTGTAATTTGACCGTTTAAATTCCTGAAAACACGTATTGCATTGTCATCATAATCCATGGTATTGAGGTCAGAAACAACCGAATTTGTCTTGAAAATGACAGTAAAGCGGGTTGCAGCTGAAGTAGCTTCCGAAACAAAGTTGTAGGGTTCACCGCCTGTAATATCCTGCTGCACGTTTAATAAATTATCTCTTAAAATGATTTTTGTATCCGAATCAAAGTTGCTTACCTGGCTCGCTTTAATTGAAAAAGTGTTCGATTCACCTGTTGTGAACACCAACGGTATTTCCCGGGTGGCGATTAAACTGCTCAAACCATTAATAACAAGTTGTTGATTTCCTGCAAGGGTATAAATTTCAGGGATAGCCACGTTCTCGTTCGACATTTTCTGAGAATCGTAGGCATCATAACTATCCAACGCATTTGGATTAAACAGGATAATGGCTTCGTCTGTATTCACGGGGTTAGAAACTTGCAATCGTACTACTTGTTGGATAGAATGAATAGCGGCAGGAGCTTTCAAAAGGTTTGTACTTCCCGTGTTGTGTGAGCGCATAGAATTATTAAAAGCAAGAGTTCCTGTACTTTTACCTTCCGATACCCGCACCCAAAATCCCTGCATAGGAGGTATTAGAGTAGTAACCACCGTACCGTTCAGGTCAGTGCCCACATGAGAGGTTCCATTATAGGTATCAAAAACATAAGCTGTGTTTGTTGCATTTTTTGTGCAATACCACATGGTTGGGTCAACATTAGTTTTGGTTGCCATGTCCCAGCTTAAATACGAAGGATATGGATTCCCTACCAAATTAAAGCCCTCTTTAGTAATCCCGGCTGTTCGGGTTAAATCAATTGATTGGCTTCCTGTATTCAATGTTCCGAAAAATGATTCCCTTGTGGTTTCCGAAACATATCCTTTCATAGGTTTCAGTTCCTCCCACTCGTTTACCCACCCTGCTGTTGACTCCTTATAACTCTTCACCCCAATGCCT
>Ga0302271_10004408_pt1 | contig 11278 bp, 8 predicted proteins | sample III_Bog_N1_1_FD_198767 | JGI IMG/M metagenome (GOLD analysis project Ga0302271, IMG submission 198767) | Peat permafrost microbial communities from Stordalen Mire near Abisko, Sweden - III_Bog_N1_1 | ecosystem: Environmental > Terrestrial > Soil > Wetlands > Peat | place: Sweden: Abisko... | reverse complement strand
ATAGAGAAAACATTCCACCGCTATTTCCTTCCATTAAGGAGTGCGATTTTAAAAAATTCTCGTCTTTTTAATAAGCTTCAAGTTGCTATTATTGTTGTTGTTTTTGTTACAGCTTTGAATACTACTAGTCTCCCTGTTCCTATAAGCATTCTTACTCAGTAGACTATTGATAATTATAGCTGTCACTTGTCATCATATCATTTACACATTTATTATACAACAAAGAGCAATCTTCTATCTTTTCAGCACTGATTTTTGCTTGCCTCTACAGTGCCCATGCATTTTACTTAATCCTATGTTGTCTCTTATTTGGCATGCTAGGTTGCAAGAATAATGATTTTCTCAGATTTTGGCGCTGCTGCGTATTTGATTCTAAAAAACATGATCGAAGTGCAAGTATTTCTCTATTAGGATTCAAGTGAAGCTATTTGCAGGTGGATATTGAGTGCCCAGGGGATTTACAAGCCGGGCAATTACGAAATAGCTGGTGATTAAGGGTGTTTGCTTTTGCATTTTCAGTGAATAATAAATCATCTTTTATCTAGCAGAATATCTCTCTGTCTTGGCGTAATCCATTGGTCTACATTACTCCCAAGAATAACTCACGGGATAGCTTTTTCAAAGTTTTCAAAAGATGTTTTGTTTTTTTTTTGTTAAAAGATAAGGAATTGTGTGTTTCAAGAATTTAGTTGTTACTTTGAAAATAGACGCTTCTTTCAAGCATCTTGCGAAGGATTCTCTTGGTTATCCAGTCAAGAATCCAAGCTCACCGAACTAAGAGCCAGAGTAGATTGTTTCGAACACCAGATGGTTCTTTTCATCGTTGTCGAGAAACTTCTCAACTACATGGAATAACTCAACTGGGGCAAAAAACAAAAATAAAAACTAATTGATTTCAAGAAAATATAGCATTTTTCGTTTGTAGTAAGTTAATAAGTTAATGCAGTTTTTGGAAGGTTATTGACTATGGTTTACTCGTTCCTTCTTCTATGAAATAAAGATAATCATCAGCTGGTTCTCCTTCGTAATAAATAATTTCTCCTGGTGAATATGTTTGTCCACAGAGGTGTTTTGCTACTGCTGAAATACACTGATTTGTGAATAATGACATGATTGATGATTATTTGAGTATTTTAATGTTTGTTTCGATCAATAATTCTTGTCTCAAAGAAGGTGAGAGTTTCCCATTTATTGCATGGATAAATTCAACAGGCAGTTTAGTTGAATTCTACGATTAAGAATTGCATTCTAAGAAATGGCAGACTCTTTAGAATAAACACTCCGAAATCTAAGTTACAAGCATAGGAGAAATCAACAGAAAGTTAGTAAATTAAAATAAAAAAATATTTGAGAATAAATCAAAACCTGTTTCTTTGCGAGGTACGAAAAGATGTAGCTCTCTGCCTGTAATTATTAAAGCGTATCTTAAGCTAGAGTTTAAAATAAGTCAAGAAATATTACATTTTACAGTGGTTGTTTAATTGGATTATTTTATCTAATCTTTCCAATATAAATCGATCTCAGAAGAACCATCATCGTCAAAATAGAAGAAATCTGAACAATTGACATGAATAGCTGCTCATATGGCGTCAACTAACGCCAACCTTGCAAAAGCAAGTGACTTATTATTGTTTGAAGTGATGCTATATAACTAGGTTGTTTTTATTAAACAAGAAAGAAACATTATGAAAAAGAGATAATAAAGCAACATTAAATGCTTGAAAAATATGTTTTTTTCTTTTATAAATTATATTATCAACAAGAATTACAGAATCTGAGGAGAGAAATTGAGAAGATTTGACATAGAGGAGGAAGTAGATACTGATACTTACTAAATCCAAGAGTATTTTGATTCTTACAGATGCGTAGCTAAAATGATCCAACCAACAGCTAAGAAATGAAGGATAATCCCTAGAAATATTGCACGAGAGATAATTTAATAGATTACATTCATCCTATGGTATCTTAGCAATTTACTTGATAATCGTTTAAACGCTGAGTAAAAATTTGGAACCTTACATAATATTCCTAAAAGGATTAGAGATATTTTAGAACTGTTCGTTTGATCGAGAGAAAAAAGCACCTAAGCGAGGAGTGCAAATATATCAAAAATAAACATTTTAGCTAAATATTATTCGATAACTGCAATGGGTTGCTGGATAAGCTCGCCTTGAAGAAAGAAACAAGTTGAGAAGCCAAGAAATATGTCAATGCATTAAATAGCAATTCCGATATTTGCCAGTTAAGAAACGATCCAAGCATACTAAGGAAAAGCGAAAACTAGAGTGATTAAAATAAAGAGAGCAGAAAAGTAAATGAGGATTATTGCATCGAAGGTGATTCTTAGTGTTGACCATGGATGGATTGTTGGCATATTATAATTCAAGAATCCTTGAATTTGGGTTGCTTTTTTTGAGAAAAAACTCAATACATTCAAGCAAAAACATGACTTATTGTTTTTGTTTTCTTCTCTAAGTTGCTAGAATCCATCAAATATTTGATTTCGGTTTGTTTTAAAATGGTTTGATAGGCTAACGATACTCTGAGAATCGCTTGTGAGAATCGACACAGGCATTTTGCATGTTTTTTATTATTGGAGTTAGGGTTTTTTCAAAATATCACAATCACCTCGTTCATCATAAGCCCAATCATCAAGTAGATTCAATTAAAACCTGGTTCTGTTTTTATTTCTAGTTTAAAGATTGCCTAATAATTACCTACAGAACTTCAGAATTTTATTATCCACTCGCTGTCCCTATTATCCATAGCTATTTGCATTTTACAACTCTGCTGACAATGCGAGTTATTATTTTTAATTTGGCGTAAATAATCGATCATCTTAGCTAAAATCCTTTTCTTTTTTGATATTTCTTTCAAAAGCAGCCCCAATTTTTTATACAAATCTACTATTTTGGTTTTTCTCTTTGAAATTTAATTCAAGATTTGTGTTATTCCCAAGAAAAAAGAGATTCTGTGGTTGTGTTGATTTAATCAAATTCTAATAAGGCATTTAGGTGTCTACTGATTATCCTTGAGATATTCTTTAGATTTTATCATCGAAATCGCAGGAAACACCTAAAGGATTTTTCCAAATACGATTTATCCTTATGCCTCCTTCCACCGAGATGTCTCCTTCGAATTACCTAGCATTCAAAGCTGGCGGACTTCTTGGGAAAAAACTCTAGGAAAGACTTTGGTTGACTTATTCTTGGAGAAGATTTTTTTCCTTTCTTTGAATCATTTATTTTCTAGTTTCGTCTGAGCTCTATGAATTTATCAATATAGATCCCCTTTATTGCTGTTGTTTTTCTCCGCTAGCAAGCTCATTGCATTGCGTGGAATCAACTTAATGCATGTGAAATCTTTTAAACCGCTGCCGATCACTAGTGATGTTTAAACTTTCTTCTTCATTGTCGAATAAGGGTTCTTCTTGGAGATTCTTAGAGAGCATCCCATTAAGATCTTTTTGATCTTCTAAACTGAATAAGTTAGGTTTCCTCTGCCATAACGAATTACCAGATAGTATTTCTTCTTCTTAGCCTTGAGGTAAGATCATAGGAAAAATATCTCTGATTTGCTTATCAGTTTCTTATTTTTTTCTTATTCAAAATTTTTTGAGTGAGAGTGTAAGAAAAATCTGTCTTTTTTTGGTGTTTTCTTGACTTAGATTTACACAGCAGAGAGATATAAATATTCAATTTTAGTATTTCAATTCTAAGTCAAGAATAGAAATTATTTAGACTCTTGTTTTTCCCCATCCTTTATCTTAATTAATCTCTTGGAAGAAAATTATCATAAAAAAATATAGTCAAATATTTCTTTAGTTTCAATGTAACCTTTAAGATATTTTGACTCAACTCAGCTTTTAACTAGTCAATCGATGGTTATTAGGGTAAAAAGAAGGAAAATACTAAATTCTTAGAGTTGATTTCTCAAGACTTGCAATTACAATCTGAAGAAAACAAAAATACACATCTATTTTTTACCTTCTTGTAAAAAAACTAATTTTAAGTATGTCACTCTTTAAAATAAAAATCAAATATCTTGCTTTCGAAGCTGCTACTTTCCACCCCATAAAGCAGATAACTCAGATCATATTTCATTATCTTTTGTCCTAAAAAATTTTCAATGTGACTATTATTAGAAATCAGTTGAATCCTCTAAAATATTGAACTAAAGAGAGATATGCATTTCATAAATGAATTGATTTGCTATTCCTGAAAAAATCTTGCAGATTTCGTTGGTTTAAAGCGCAAGATTATTGTTTTGTCTTGTGAAATCTATGCTTGTAATTTTTTGAAATATCTCAATTTCTCCTTACCTGACAGTTTAGTATTCAGTATCTATCCTCCCCCTCATAAGGGCAATCATTAGTTTGATAAAACTCCTTATTAGGTCCTCCCCCACCACCACCACAATTCATTTTGTTATTTGATATTGAAAATTATTATGATTGTAAGTACTTGAAATTTTTTTTTCCTATATTCTTCTACTTGTTATGATGGAACAAATAAATACAACTTACTCACTTAATTATTTTTCAAATAATCGTATTTTTGAAGATCAATGTAGAGTCTTCATTAACTTTACAGTCTTTTAAATCTTTCTCTTTCTCTTCCTCTCCCCCCTTTTTTTGTGACTGCTGCAAATTTTCAAGCTTCAAACCAAATAATTAAAGTCTTGTTTTAATCTTAATTGGCTTTCATTTGATAAATTATTCAGACAGTTTACATCTCATTTCGATGAAATAATATGACTATTTAAGAATTATTCAAATATTTAGATAGATAGATTTTAAGTTTGTAATATATCTTCCAAATGACTACTCTTATTTTTTCTTCTTTTTTCTCCTCATTTTTGCCGAAGCAGATATTAATAAAACCCATTTCCTTCACAAGTTCTTCTTCTTGCTTGATGTTTTGTTTATCTGTGAAGCATGGTGGTAGCATTTTCATGTGGTTTGTAGTAAATAAATTCTTCCATTGATTCTAATTGAAGAGATTATTAAAAAGTTTATTATTATTATTATTATTATTATTATTATTATTATTATTATTATTATTATTATTATTATTAGAGAGGCATTTCCCAAGGTGCATCTTGCTAGGCATTTTTAACAAATTCAAAATTGCTTTTGTCATAGTTTCCTTTTAACATTTTAGAAAATGCTAAATTTTTCCACAACCTTCCTTCAATTTTCTTAAGGGTTTCAAGGTTATTTGATTTTGTCGAATATCTCTAGTACTACCCATGAAGGCTCCTATCTAACTAAGGACTATTTGAGAAGTCTAAGTCATTCATCTAGTCTTTTTTACAAGCTTCAAGATATTATTATTATTATTATTGCTGTTTTTGCTGCGACAACTCTAAATGCTACTAGTCTCCCTGTTCCTACAAGCATTCTTAATCAGTAGACTATTGATAATTCTAGCTGCCACCTGTTATCGTATCATTTACACATTTATTTTTCAACAGAGAGCAATCTTCTATCTTTGCAGCACTCCTATTTACTTACATTTTGATTGCCCAGGCATTTTGCTTAATCCTATGTTATCTCTTATTTTTCATGCTCGGTTGCAGTAATATATCTTTTCTCGGATTTTGACGCTGTTGAGTATTTGATTCTAAAAAACATGATCGAAGTGCAAGTATTTCTCTATTAAGATTCAAGTGAATCTATTTGCAGGTGGATATTGAGTGCCCAGGGGATTTACAAGCCGAGCAATTACGAAATAGCTGGTGATTAAGGGTGTTTTCTTTTGTATTTCCAGTGAATAATAAATCATCTTTTATCTCACAAAATATCTCTCTTTCTCTGCGAAATGCGTTGGTATACAGTACATCCAGGAATAAATCACGGGGAAGCTTTTTGTTGTCAAAGTTTTCAAAAAAATCTTTGTTTTTTTGTTGTTGTTTTAAGTTAAAGAATTATTTCATTCAGGAAGATAATTGTTACTTTGAAAATAGACGCTTCTTTGTAGCATCTTGCGAATGATTCCCTTGGCTATCCAGTTAAGAACCCAAACTCACCGAACTAAGAGCCAGTTTAGATTGTTTCGAATACCAAATGATTCTTTTCATCGTTGTTATCATATTTTTCAATTACATGGAATAACTCAACTGGGGGGGGAAGAACAAACAAAATATAATTGAAATCAAGATAAAATATCATTTTTCGTTAGTAAAAATTTAATAAATGTATGCAAACTATAAATGTTATTGCCATTGATTTACTCGTTCCTTCTTCGACGAAGTAAAGATAATCATCAGCTTGTTCTCCTTCATAATAAATAATTTCTCCTGGTGAATATGTCTGCCTGCTGAGATATTTTGCTATTGCTGAAATGAACTCATATGAGAATAATGACATGATTGGTGATTTATAGAGTATATTTGTGTTTGTTTGGAACAGTAGTTTTTATCTCAGAGCAGGTGAGAGCTACCCATTGATTGCATTGATGAATTCAATAGGAAGTCTAGTTGAATGTAAAGATTAAGAATTGTATTCTAAGAAATGGCAGACTCTTTAGAATAAAAGCTCTGAAATCTAAGGCACGGAAATGGGGGGAAATCAACAAAAAGTTAATAAAATTAAAAAAAATAATATTTGAGAATAAAGATAAAAACCTGTTGCTTTGCGAGGTAAGAAAAGATGTAGTCCTTTACCTTTCGTCAGTAATTGTCAAAGTGTATCATTAGGTTAGAGTTTAAAATAAGTCTAAAGGAATATTACATTTAACAGTGGTTGCTTATTTGGAGTATTATCTCTAGTCTCTCCAAAAAAAGTCTTTCTCAGAAGAACCAATATTATCCAAATCGAAGAAATCTAAACAATTGACATGAATAACTGTTCATAAGGAGTCAACTGACGCCAACCTTGCAAAAGCAAGTGACTTATTATTGTTTGAAGTGATGCTGTATAACTAAGTTGTTTTAATTAAACAAGAAAGTATTATTCTTAGAAGGAGATAATAAAGCAATAGATTAAATGTTGTGGCTGTAAAAAATATTCTTGTAAATTAGATTTTTAGCAAGACTTACAGAATCTGAGGTGAGGAATTGAGAAGATTTGATATGGAGGAAGAAGTAGATTCTGATACTTACTAAATCCAAGAGTATTTTGATTCCTACAGACGTGTAGCTAACATGATCCAACCAATAGTTAAGAAATGAAGGATAATCCCTAGAAATAATGCACGAGAGATAATTCTGTAGATTGCATTGATCCTATTGTATTTTAGCAGTTTACTTGATAGTCGTTTAAAAGCTGCATAATAACTAGGAATCTTGCAGAAGAATCCTAAATGGATTAGAGAGATTTAAGAAATGTTTGCTTGATCGAGAGAAAATAGCACCTAAGCGAGGAGTGTAAAAATATCAAAAATTAACAATTTAGCTAAATATTATTGGATAATTGCACTGGGTTGTTGGATAAGCTCGCCTTGATGAAAGAAACAAGTTGAGAAGCCAAGAACTATGTCAATGCATTAAATAGCTATTCCGATATTTGCCAGTTCAGAAACGATCCAAGCATATTAAGAAAAAGCGAGAACTAGAGTGATTAAAATAAAAAGAGCAGAAAAGTAAAAGAAGATTATGGCATCAAAGATGATTCTTAGAATTGACCACGGTTGGATTGTTGGCATATTAGAATTCAAGAATCCTTGAATTTATGTTGCTTTTACTGAGAAAAAACTTATTTGATTTCGATTTGATTTAAAATAGTTTGATAAGCTAAAGATACTCTGAGAATCGCTTGTGGAAATCGACACAGACGATTGGAAGGTTTTTTGTTATGGGATTTAGGGTTTTTTCAAAAAATCGCGATCACCTTGCTCATCATAAACCCGATCATCAAGCAGATTCAATTGAAATCTGGTTAGGTTCCTATTTCTCATTGACAGATTGCTTAGTAATTACCTAGAGAATTTCAGAACTTTAGTATGGATTCGCTGCTGCTATTTATCATCTAAATTACAGGAAGCACCAAGAAGATTTTTCCAAATCTGATTTATCCTTGTGCCACCTTCAATAGACTTATCTCCTTCAAATTACCTAGCAGCATTCAAAGATGGTGAATCTAAGCTCATAAAATTGATCAATGAAGACCCTTTTTATTGCTGTTGTTTTTCTCCGCTAACAAGCTCATTACATTGCGTGGAATCAATTTAGTGCATGTGCTATCTTTTCAACCGCTGCTGATCACTAGTGATGTTTATACTATCTTCTTCATTGTCGAAAAAGGATTCTTCTTGAAGATTCTTAGAGAGCATCCCATCAAGATCTTTTTGATCTTCTAAACTGAATAAGCTAGGCTTCCTCTGCCATAACGAATCACCTGATGTTATTTCTTCTTAGCCTTAAGATAAACTCATATGGACAAAATATTTCTGATTTACTTATCAGTTTCTTATTTTTATTGAATTATTAGAAAACTTTGAGTGAGAGTGTAAGACAATTTTCCTTTTAGTGTGTCTTCTAAGAGTAGATGAAAGCGCCTCCTTTCTTTTTAAAATATGTTTTAGAAATTGATTAATAATAACATTTACTATTTTTCCATTGTACAATATCTAAATTAATTGCAAATAATTAAAAATATCTAAATTAAAAGAAAATAAATAATTTTTAGTTTATTCCCTGATTTATATTTTTTAATTAATAAAAAACAAATCCTTTAGATTAGACACATATCAAAAATACATTAAGACTCCTGCTTCTACCCCTTCTTTATCAATAATTTTTCTCTTAGAAGAAAAAAAAATTGACAAAAAGATATTTCAAAAAAAATTATGTTTGAATGTAACCTTTAAGAAATGTTGGCTCAACCAAGTTTTAAACTAGTCAATCGCTGGTCGTTTGGAGTCAAAAGAAGGAGAATGTTAAATTCTTAAAATTGTTTTTTTATAATTTGAAGCTACATTTTTATTAAAATAAAAGTACACATCTATTTTTGTTCTTATTCGTTCCTCTCCCACCACCAAAATACAATTTGTTGCTTGAATTTGTAAACTACTATGATTGTATTTGTTATGACTAATCAAATACTGTTTACTCACTTAATTATTTGATAATAGTATTTTGGATTATTAATGTAGAATATTCATTAACTTCGCAGTCTTTTAAATCTTTCTTTTTCTCTCTTCCCTCATTTTAGGGATTGCTGCAACTTTTGCCAGCTTCGTTTCATTGAAATATTAGAGTCTTGTTTTTTATGATAAATAATGACAGTTTTACATCTCCTTTTGAAGAAATAATATGATAATTTTAGAATTATTCAAATATTAAAGCATAATTACTACTACTACCATAACAACATTCATAAATAGATGTGTTTATTAATTTTATTCATATTGAATCTTTTCTTGGAACAATACTCTTCATCCTATCTTTTTCAAACTCAAAACTCGAGATCACCTGCAGGCAAGTTTATTCCTTGATTCTTGCTGTTATTTGGGTTGTTAAAATACCCTTTAGACATCACACTTTATCTAGTATTATTAGTATTAGATTTTTACTGTGGTCTGCCTCCTTGATTCTTATAGAAATTCTACGATTTTTATTATCCATTGCTTGTATTCATCTGATCGAAGCTACTATTGTGACTATTGCTGTTCGATCTAAACTACTATTATTTCCCAAACGCTGAGGAGGTACCTTCATTACCTCTCACAGGACGTGAAGAATAGTTGTAAGTTGATTATTTTTAAGTATTATTATTTTTACTATTATTATTGTCTTACTCAAACCCTTATTGTGCTCGCTCGATGTCAGCAAGCAGTGCACTGGAGTCATTCAACAATTCAAATGCTTGGTTAGCAGATGTAAATTCTGTATCGCCTTGCTATTGCTGTTATCGTGGGAATTTGGAGAAAAATTCAATATCCTATTAGTAAGAATCTTCCAAAATGCTTGAGGCTACTCGATTGTTTTTATGCGCATTCTATTATTAGAAAGTCTATTGTGCGAATAGCTGAGATTGTGGCTGGAAATTATTAGAACCATTGAAGTTTTAGAACTATGATGCTCCCTGCTGGGCTTAATTCTAAGTAGCTTTTCGAGTTTTTTAGATCGATTTCTTGACAATATCTACCTTTGGTTGAATGTCTTCAATATCGTCTTACTAAGTTACAGCCTTAGTTTGCACAGATCGTGGCTTTTTAACATATGATCTCTTTCCTTGGACGCTCTTATTTCCTGTCTCTAAGGAGTTCTCTTTTTCTGGGAATAAACCCTATTATTGCTAACGAGATGTTGCAATATCCTTTGGAGGTCTACCTCTTCTTTTTTCAGGTGCTAGAATGCCTTAAGTTGCTCCAGCTTCGACGTCCATTCTACCTGTGGAGAAGTTATTCGAGTGCCTCACGTTGAATGGTTTTTAGTCAGAGGATTGTAAGGAAGATGCAACTGGTGCTGGCTTTGCCGAATCGAAATATCGTGTGTTTCCACTTCTTTCAGCATCTTCTGAAAGTAGTTCAAGTGGTCTTCTGACTTCCATTCTATCACGGAACGATTTATCGCAGAACACACAGCCCATGAACTTGTATCCTTCTTTTGTCTCAATCTGTGAATAAAGCAAATATGGTTAAAAATAATTTTAAATCAAATTTGTAATAATTTACTTTGACTTAATAGCAAGTACAGCTTGGGCATTTGACTGTTGAGCGAATGAGGGACCCGTTTTTAACTAAAGCGTACTGCATGTTACATCCATTGCATGACATAGTTTACTCTTCACTTGTTGGCCAATCTAGAACAAGTCTTCCTCCCTTGAAAATCATGAATTAAAAATTGTTATTTAGTCTAATTTTAAAATGAAATTAAATGTAATACCTTTGACTCTTTGCAGGAAGTGCACTGCCCAATTTCGTTGTTGGGCATGGAGAACTAGCATGTTTTGTTGGTGCACAGATTGCAAGATGTACGTGCGTATCTCTCGTTTGGTTTGTAGTCCTCGATTTCAGGGGGTTTCTAGAAGCACAACGGGCAAAGTGTAAATGTTTTAATAATTTGAGTGTTGGGGACAGTTTATGACACTAAGATCAATTAGAATCCATCCAGGGGACAGTAGCATTCTCCAGGGATGCTGAATTTTGAGTCTCTCGGCAATCCATACATGAATTTACATCGTTCACAGAACACCTTCCCCACTTTATCCAGTAGCTTCATGTTCGTCTTGCATCTTCCGCATTTCGTGAAATACTAAGATGTCGCGATAGATGCTTCGATCGACTGATACAAGGGATCGAAATAATGATCTAATTATTGGACTTTACTCACA
>Ga0302271_10004407_pt1 | contig 11283 bp, 5 predicted proteins | sample III_Bog_N1_1_FD_198767 | JGI IMG/M metagenome (GOLD analysis project Ga0302271, IMG submission 198767) | Peat permafrost microbial communities from Stordalen Mire near Abisko, Sweden - III_Bog_N1_1 | ecosystem: Environmental > Terrestrial > Soil > Wetlands > Peat | place: Sweden: Abisko... | reverse complement strand
CATAGATGTTTCCCAAACAATGCAAAACAGCTCAAATATCCCCAGAAAAAAATAAAAAGGGGGATGTAAAATCATATGATTTAAGATTTTACCTCTGAAAGCGGTGAGTACTGAAGGTTCTTCCAATTCTTAATTAAGCCTTTAAAAAGAAAAATTGATTTGATCAACAACAAAAAAATTATCTATGTTTTAGAAGAATTTACAAAAGAAAAAAGAATAAGAACAAAAGAGATTGCTCATTCAGTTTTCTTTGAAAATTTCATTAAAAAAATAAATTACTCCTTTTTATTAAATTCCCTTTTTTTTTTATTAACTACCTTTCTATCTGTTTCATTATTAACTATTCTAAATTACTATGTGTCTGATTGAAGGATATTCAGGTTATAATGCCTAATTCAAGCCATTTATTATCAACGCTAGACTTGATTTTTAAAATTTAACAAAATTATTATTCTATTTATTCTGTTTTTTAAAAAATAGCTATCAGTGGCTAACAATAAATAAACCAATGCTTTATTATTTTATTGATTATTTCTGAATTATTTTAAAAGTAAAAAAATAAAAAATTATCAAAGTGAATGTGATAATACGATTAATGCTTGGAGAAAAAATATGGAAATTTTATTAGAACTTATCTGCTTACGAATAAGGAATTAGCGAAAGAAATCTAGTGGAGAGAATTGCAGATTAAAAACAAGTTATTTTTGCAAGGAGCAGGTTATTATTATTACAATCTAGAGAGAAGGGAAACAGCTAGTGGGAGTAAATTAACTTACCCAAAAATTAAGCAAGCAAGAACCAGAGAACAACTGAAACAATAGACGTATGAGCAACTCTGAATTACTGCTAAGAAATTCATCGATTGTGGGCATTCCTCGTCCTGACATACCTGCAGCTGATCTCTCTATGATCAAAGAGAATGCGGAGCTGATAAAAGAAGATGAGTTAACGAATAAGAAAGTAAAGTAGAATCTATTGGAGTAGATGCTCCAACATTCCAAAGCCTTGATTAATCAGCAAGCAAATGATGTAAAAATGTGAACATAATTTAATCAGCTCATACATAACTTTTCTGGCTTTTTTCTGAACAGGAATTATGTAATCGCATGTCGAATATTGAAGATCGAGCATATTTGAGAGCAACTCAAGGGACGAATCAATATTTCCATGCTCTTTTCGCGTAGTTATATGAAAGCTAACCTACTATGCCAGTAAACAAATGACAAAATAGTTTTTGCTTTTTGATTTTTGATTTGGTAATCCATCTCAAGGAATCCAAGCAGAAGATCGATGCCATTACATAGCGCATTGAAGAGAAAATCCTCACAGGAGATATTCAACTCAACAAGAGAGTAAGGGTTAAAACAATTTATTTAAAGACAAGTTTCTATTAGCATGATTTGATGTTTTATTCAGCAAACTCTACTCACAAAGGAAGAAATAAATGCTTTGTCAAAAAGCCCTGAACCGTTTCGTTCAAAAAAACGAAATACTTCTAGCAAATTAGGGAATCTTAGTAGCAATGTTAGCTACAGTCGATATGAAGGATCAGTGAATTCACCAAGTGGATTTGGTTCAGTTCACTCAAGAGGAATGAGAACACAAAACAACAGTCTCCATGATATTGTGATTAATTCTGAACCAGAGCGTTCGTCTTATGATCCATAAGCATTCCTAAAGAAGCTCAAATAAGAACAAGAAGAGGCTAGAGCAAAACATGAACTCCACAAATAAAAAGTAGGGAAACATTAAGGATCAATTTATGTATATTTAAGATCAAGGAATTATGCTAAAAACAGATAACAAACTTAATAACTTATAACAAAAACAGGAAGAAGAGTTAAAAAAGCTGCTGCAGTAAAAAACAGAAGAAGAAAAACTACTTTAGAAACAGAAAAAGCACGATGAAGTTTCTGAGAGTCTGTAGCAGCTGTAAGAGACTAAAAATAATCGGCATGAACTTATGAAAAAGCATCAGTTGGAGTTTCTTTAAATGAAGCAAATCACGAAAGTGCAGAAACCACTTTTTTTAATACTTGAAGAGGAAGATAAAAAGTAAAAGTCAGATATAGTTGTCGTACAGGATAAGCTGAAAGAGCTGAGAGAGCACTACAAGCCACATAAAGTGGAAGACTTCGAGGAACATTCTAAGAAATATCAGTAAGAAATTTTTCTCACAGGAAAACAGGAAAAATCTCAGTTTTTATGGGTGATATTTGATCAAAAAAGGAAAGAAAAAGACCTTTTGAAATTTACCATTTTTCTTCTTCTTCTAATTATTTGTGAAAACAATCAGGGAAGTACTGGAAATAAAATAGCAACGAAGACATGCTGAGTCTACAAAGAATTTAAACAAGGAATCCCATGTATGGAAAGGAAAAATGCAGAGATACATAACTGAAGAAATGAAAAATGAGAGATTACAGCGCAGTGCTTCAGATGACAGAAAAGCACAACGATCTCGACTACGTACATATGGAGCGATGGTGAAAGCTAATTTTTCACCATAAGTAGATGAAAAAAAGGTTAAAGAATCAACATCCAGAAAAGATCAAATGCTACAGCCTAAATCGATGATAGCTCAGCTGTTAATGAGACAGGAAATCATTGAAGAACCTAATTTATACAGACTAGGGAATAATAATTTAGAATCCGCTAAGAAGTATGTCTCATTGCATAAGAAAATCGAGCCAAAAGAAACAGATCGAAGTCAAGAACAATCCGAGAAAGAATCCTTCATGAAAGAAAGTAGATACAAGAATTACATGCGAGAAGAACGATTCAAGGGTTAACTTAGAAAAGATGATCCATACAAGCAGTGGGAATTGAATATGCAGAAATTTTAAGGTGCTGAAAAAGTACAATAAGTTCTCATGGCTGCACAGTAGCTGGACATCAAAGCAAACAGGAAAGAGTAAACGATAAGGAATCTTAAGAAAGAAGATAACAAAAAAGAAGATTTAATCGAAGATGTTGATGACTGTTACGTGAATTCAATCAAAGCAAAGATTGCTATTCTCAAAGAAGCAAATCAGATTGAATGAACAGAAAGATAAGAGCATACCTTCAAACAAACTAGCATCTTTGATTGAAAAGATTTATCAAAATTAGCATCTTTGATTGAAATGATTTATCAATTTGATAAAGAATATTTGCAATGTTCATTCTTAGCTATATTTTTAGACCATTTCTCTAATAAGAAAGTCTACTTGACTTTCGTAATAAAACATTAAATCGTTGAGTTTATTGATTGTGTGTGTGTTTGGTTAATATATTATTCTCTTTTCTTTGAAAGTGATTGCCAATTTGAGAGAGAGAAAAGGGATGAATTGGAGATTATTGAACGATTAATAGAACTTGTTGATAATTTCGAAGGAAGATAGTAAGTATTGATTAAGCTGAAAAGTAAAGATAATTGTAAAACTCTTTTAGTATTTCTTTTCACAATGACTGCGTCATCATCAAAGTAGGAATTGTTGAAAAGTAGTTCAACTTTAGATTTTCCAGGGGCTCATGAGAGTCTACTTTATCTTCCTAAGCTAGAAAGTATGCATCCTGTTTCTAAGCACAATAGATTTTTGAAAAAGAAGCTCGATTAGATTAGGGAAAGCTAATCAAATATTATGAAACTTGAAGAACTATATCAGCAATCAGGCTTGTAAGATGCAAGCAGTACTTTCATTTAGATTCCTAGTTAATTAGCAAATTAAGCTAAGTTTTTCAATAAAATCACTCATCTTCATCAGTTTCATTACAAGAAGCATTAGATGCCTAGGTAGCATTAGAGTTCCACAAAAGTTCTTTTAAATCAGTCAAATCGATCATCAGTATCTTCATAAAATGTGCAGATGATCAAGGACGACACAGAAACAGCAATTGCAACGGCTGCAGCGAGTAAGTTTGGATCACAATAATATGAACAAATCAAAGAAGATATTACAACTAGCAAACCAGCTTAATAGCAAGGAAAACACCAAAAATAATTAGCTGCATTTTTAAACCCTCCGAAAATTCAGCTAAATGCATTTAAAACTAACAACAACAGCAAGAGCATCATTAACAACATTAACAGTATCCTTTAGAACTAATCGATTAACCAATTGCAAGGATTTCATCATCTGCATCACAACAACAACGATAACAGTCCTCTCCATGGCGATGCTTCATCTTTGAAGTTTAAGAGAATGTCCATAGTGAGTCTGAAACCCCTAACCAACAGTTTAAGTAGCGAAGAAGAATAGTTTATTCAAAATAACTCCGAATCCTGCAGGGAGTTTGAGTTACGTACAGGAGAAACACTTATATTTCTGTTCAAGAGTCTCATATCAAACTTGCAGTCCTTGACAGAATTCAAGAGTGATAAATATTGTACTAAAAACATCAGCAAATTCACATCCTACAATTAGAAATTAAAGAAACTTATCGACATTGAAAATACTTCTCTGAAGGATTTCACTGAAGAACTGCTATTGTAGAGATATCTAGCAATCGTCTTTAAGTCTCTAAAAGAATCAGCTAGGCTAAATGAAACTGCATTGCATGGACATAAAACGTAGGATTCATCTATTCATTCACATAATTTCTCTTAATCTTAGCAAGAAGAGAAGCTTCACATCAAAAGCAATAATTCTAATTTAACCAAAACTAATAATGCCCTCTCAAGCCATCGAAAATAATCAAGCAACATATAAAAGACTCGTGATAGGATTAGTATTCATCCCACAAGCTCAGTAGGACACAAAGAAAACTTTCAAGATATTTCTATGCATGCAAAAGATGAGGGTACTCAACCAAGAGCGGCTATTGAAGAGCACAGCTTGATTTTGGTTCATGATAAGTAATTCCTAGAGAATATACTTGACTTGAATTCAAGGATAGAAAACTGGGTGCTGCAGATGCAAAAGAGTAAAATATCTAATTTCCAAGAAGAACTCATCAATCTTACGGAATCAGTATTTGGTAAATATTGAAATCAAACAGAATCAAGGTTTCTTGAGAAATATTTTATTTATGCAATTTCTTCTAACTTTCACCTTTAAATAGTATTTTTGGTATTATTTTAAATATAATTAGATATGGAAGTGCAATTTCGTTAATAGCTGATGACAAATTAAAAGAAGTAGAATTACCTTGAATTGAATAATCTCGTACGGAATAAATACTAATTGAACATCTAAGTAATGAAAAGCTCTCTCGTTTCGTAGATACGTTCTTGTGAAGAGAAAAATGGAGAAGTACGATTTATTGGTAAACAAAATGCATATCGATCGGAATGCATTGATAAAGTTATAACAGCTCTAGAGAGGCTAGATGTCAATTGATTCTTGGGAAAATGCAAGTTTGAGAAGTACAAATAATAAGAATTAGAGGAAAAAAAGTGGAATGCTGGAAAAAATAGACTTGTTAAAATGAAGAGAAAGACATTCAAATACACAAAGTTCTTTAATTTTCTCCAATAAGGCATCCTTTCAATTTTATGAGATAGTGGTAGCCATTCCTTTTTGTCTTCCTTATTTTTCAGTATGTTTTATTAAAAATCTACTAATTTGTAAGTTCATTTCAAATAATTCACTCGCTAAGGCGCAAAAAATTTTAAATTAATCATAAAAACAAACAATTAACACAAACTTCTAAAAAATTAGATCACAAACTATGAATACTTCTTAGCAATAATAAAATAGCTTTCAATCTGCTGAATTCACTAATCTAAACAACTCTGATATCCAGGAAGCTAAAGACACACTTGAAAGTAAGAGGAATTTGAAAGATAATCAATCTTAACACCATTTCTCATTGTTTTTTGTTGATTTTTTGGTTAGTTTTATTTGACATTAATTAGATCCTGAATTGTGGGTTAGATAGACAGCAATTATCAGTGCTGATAAGTCTCTGTGAAAATGGAGTCAACCCTGAAGCATTAGCAGCTGTAGTCAAAGAATTGAAAAAGGAAGCAGCTGCTTTAAAAGTAAAAAGAAAATGCTGATTTTATAAAATATTTCAAATGTCATAGGATGTGGATATCTTATTATTTATGATTTTTAGAACTCAAAAGCATGAAAGAGAAGGAGAACGCGAATTAAGCGGAGTAATGGACAAAGAAATAAAGGGACTAAAAATATGGAGAAAAAAATGTGAATATTTGTAAATATGATAAATTAAATTATAAAAATACCTTTTTAAAATGGATTCTTAAGATTATTTTTGAATGGTATTTCGAAAAGAGTTATGAATTGTAATTACAATTGAGATAAGCATAGAAAAGAAACCAATTTAGCAAGTGAAAAATTTAAAATCACAAACGCAAAAAAATGCACTGCCTTGCCTATTCCGTTGCTTTTGAGGAGAAAAAAGGAATCCTCAACAATCAAATTCTTAGAAATCTTAATATTTTTTATTTGGATCCACTTTTTTAAATCATTTTTATCTCATCGGATCAAAGAATCTTGTCTTGACTGACTCAAAGAACCCATATTCTGGTTGATTCTTTAAGAAATCTCCTCCAACATCGAGCCTAAGCACTCTTAATGCCCATGGACTTACTTTAATCAAGCCAAATCCTGCAAGGAAATAGATAAAACTGGATTTCAAGAAGAATGCCAGATAAATGTTGTCAAGGATAAAGAATAATGAAGCTCCAACTGGAATAAATGCGCAGATTCCTTGCACTATGAGTCGTAAAATCTAGTTCACAAAAATCAATCAAAAAAGAAGAATCAAATGATAAGTGAAATTGCTAAGACAGTTTTGTATGATATCTTGAGAAATTCACTTATTTTTTATCTATTTTTTGTTACTTTTTTGACAATTGAAAGTGATGAGTACATTAAACTCCAGTTCTCAGGTTGATACAGTCCGTTACTAAAAATGGTTGTCAACAGAACACTAAAGATTATTGAAATCACAGCTGAATCTAGAAGACACTTTTTGGTAAGGAAACTATGAGAGTCTATTTTTACGGATGTACAATATGTCTTAGACATTATGTTATTTGCATATTTCTGCTTAGTCTCATCGGAAATGCTGTTATCAATACCAGCAAATGTAGCAACAGCTAGTACGACAAAGCAGAAATAGCATGTTAATAGCTTGATAGAGTAGTTTTTGAGTTGTTAGAAATTGTTAAATTATTTCAAAGTTATTGTGATAAGGATGGTTTCTAAGATTTTATCAGCCTTTTCACGATAAATCACCATGAAAATAATTCCATATGCCCAGCCTAGGAGGACTTATCCAAAAGAATGCACTCCGAGCACAACTCTACTCAAGCCGATTAAGAATATTAGTGCTAAATATGTACCAAAGTAAATTTTATTTGAAAGAAACTCATCTGTTGCTCCATCCACGTCAGAGTTATTTTTTTGCCTTTATTTAAAACAAAAAATTTAGTTCATGAACGAATTAATTAAATTATGTCAGTTTGGTAATATCTATTACCTATTGCTAATTGAGGGAATCTCCATGGACGCATTTTGGATGATTACAATATCAGTCAGTTCTACGTTTTATTCAGGTTTTTATTCAAGTTTGGTATATTTCTTATTGATGAACGAGTCAAAAAGAAGGAAATAAATGATCACAGAGACCATAGCATGTCCGGAGGGTTTACCAAATTCTCTATCACATCCGATGCCTTAGAGATCGATGAACACGAAATAAGGACGAGGCTCATGGTAGAACATTTTCAAGAGTGAGAGAATGTATGAGCTAAACACAGTTGTGAGGATAACTTTGAGTCCTTGGATTTTGTTAGCGAAGAAAAAATATCCGATTACCATGAAAGGGCCGACTGCTTCTTAGTACCCTAAGATAGAGATGATTCGAAAGATCATAAAGCGAAAAGAACTTGGGGAAGTTTCGCTGTTTTAAAACCAGAGGGCTACATGATGATTCCATTCGAAAAGATCATCTTGCAAAATCAAGTCGATGATTATCCAAGCGATGGAGACTAAGAGTAGAATGATACTGCTTCGTTTCATTGGATTTTATTGTTTACTATTACTATTATTGCAGATTCTTCTGATTTGAGTGTTTTATGTGTATTTTTTGTTTTGCTTGATTTTTTATGGAGATTTCTGATTTATCTTAGGATTGTTCTTTTGAATTGTTAATTTGATTCTAAAAAGTGAAAAATAAGATAAAAATAAGAAATGTTATCTTTTTCTTGGATTTCTTAAGGAAATTCACAAAGACTTAGGAATTATTTTTTTAAATTAAACTGTTGTTATTCAGTGAATCGATGCATCGATGAAGTAATTAAAAGGAATAGAAATAATTTAAAAAGTGAGACTACAATTAGAAGTTTTAGGTGTTGTTTAAAGGATATTTTGAAGATGTAAACAATTCAATAAATAATTTACACACATAAATGCATTCCAGGTTGTTTATTTTTAAGCTTGTATGAGGATGTAGTGGCTGATACAGTTACTTGAAACAATAAGTACATTAGAATCAATACCAATACACTCCTCCACCTTCTCCTTTTGTTACTATACAAATTATTAATTAATAAAAACTCGGTGATTTTTCTATGATTTTGTCACTTATTGCAAAGATAATGATAAAAGGGCCTAAATTACAAAGTATGCAGGCTAAAAGTACATTCCATTCATAGATAAATCAGTTAATAATAGTCTAGATTAAGAAAAGAAGGAAAGTATTTATCAATAAGCAGAGAGAGAGAGAAAAGAAGAACTAATGTTGAGTTAAAGAAAATGGAATAAATCTCTATTTTCACTAAATTGAATAAAAAATTCTGAAAATGTAGCCCACTTAATAATGAAAAGATAAAGAGTTCACAAAGCGCTAAAAGATTGTTTTGGATATGCAAAGGGTAAAAAATGTGAATACCAAATCAAATCAGATGTTTATTTGAAACTCGAAGCAGAGTCTCAATTCATATTGAAAGATAGTACCTCTATTATTTAAATTTATTAGGGAAGTTATTTGGAAGGATTTTTTAAATTGTAAAAAATAATTTAGCAAAAAAAAGTAAGGAGAAAGAGGAAGGTTGTTTCAGAAAGATTAATTTCTTTAAAATATTGGGATTCCTATTATGAGGACGAGAAGATACTTCAAATACAATACTGAAAGCGAATTCATTGAGACAAAAGATTTGATCAGATGAGAGTCATTAAAATAAAAGTAGGGATTTTTTGTCTAAGATACACTGATAAAAGATAATAAACTAAGGAAATAAAATAGAATTAAATGAGTAAAAGAAGAGTTGGAGGAGCTATTAAGAAGGGTAGAGGAGCTAAAATAGCTTTGAGGGAAGAAGAGGTGGAGGAAGAAGTCGATGAGGATGTTGAAGATACTAAGAAAGCAAAGGAACCTGTCAAAACTAAGCCTATTGCAAAGAAAGGAGGAAAAGCTGCTGTTTAACAGGAACAGATTCTGCTCGATATCGAAAATGAAAACACTACAAGACACATCAAGGAACTCTGCGAGAAATTCGAGCCTCCAGCATGCAAACAATGTCCCAACAGAAATGCAGATAGAGTCTGTGTATGTGAGGCTTGCGGGCACTAAGACTATCTCTCTTTAATTTGCGGCAAATGTCACATTACGAAACACACAGCTGCCAAAGAAAAACCTGAGCTCGACGTCGAAGAATTCTTCGTGAAGTTGGGCACTTTCTTGAACGAAACCAAGAAAAACCCGAGCTTCAGCGAGTAGGGAATAGACGTGGAGAAGCTTCAAGGAGCCTTCGCGAAGATTGCAGAGTTTGAGTGTAAACTTAGAGAAATCGAAGAAACTTTCAGTAAAGAGATCGCAACTTACAAGTCCCCTGAGGAAGTCGAAGGAGTTCTCGCTGGAAGTGTAGCTAAGGCACTAAGCGAACCAACCTACGCCAACATTTAAGAACAACTAGCTGACATCAAGGGAGCAGTATTGTTCGACAACAACGATTTCAAGTGGAACAGCATTCAAGACAAGGCAAAGCTCTTACGAGACCAAGTGAAGATTATCAAAGAAGAAAGCAAGGACCTTCGACACACCATAAACTCCTCCTTTGTAGGTGGTAAAGAAATCGACTTTTCTGAAATAGAACTAAAAGCAGGGTTAAACTAATAATTCAATAAAAAAGCTGCTAAGATTGGTCTAAATAAATAAAACGGCTTAACAATACAAACTATGGCTGGTTCTTAATATGGACAATACTATATTGATTATGAAATCGATTCTAGTAAAAAATACACTCTCAAATTTACTATTACTTCTTCTACTAACCTTCTCTTTGTCGGACTAATTCGTAAAGATTAAACCAGTACATAATACATGTTTTCTGGTACCAGTGGACTCTTTTTCAAGAGATTCTCTAGCACCTACCCAACTCAAGACTGCTCTAAAGTACTTCAAGGCAACTTATTTGGTGACATTGTATAATCAGGAGACAGTTTCGAAATGAGATTCTGCATTGAAGATTAAATCCTTGAGTTCTCAACACTTCCTGAACATGGCAATGTAGTTTCCAAGCTCGACGATGCGATGTTTGATACTTCACCTGATGTTCATTATGTCATCACTCTGAATTCTTACAATAACGTAGGAGTATCTTTTGACTCGCTTGAAGAAAGCTTTTTCCTCCCATCGTATTGCTGACAACAAATAGCAGCCAAAAATAATAAAAAATGTATTAATCATTGTGTATTTCTTAGTAATTTTACAATAAAAAGTATTGATCTGAAAAGATAATAAGAAAAATTGTTTATTGAAACAAACGCACATTAATCATTTAAAAATCAAATACTAATAAAGCAATATTTTTAAAAATCTGTTTGCTAACATTTTAATATTACTATTAAATAGGGTGGCAGGTAGATGAATTGATTTAACTAAATATATGGATATTTTTTATTTATCAGAAAAGTTCTTTAATTAACAATTCTAAATCAGTTTTCGTAGATGAAGAGTGGAAGAGTCTGTCAATGTTTAGTTTTGTTCAACTTGCAATCTTGATATCGGGGATTGCCTAACATATTAAGCAATTTGTAATGTGTCAAATTGAAGTGAGCCATCCAGGATTTGAAATTTTACATGGATTTTTTGAAACAAAAAATTGAGATAACTATGAGCTTCTTTATTGATATTAATGATTGAGAAGTTATTATTAGTTTTTAGGTTCAATACACAGAAAAGATAGATAGATAACTTAACCAAGAGAAAAGAACTGATGGATACTTCTTGTTTTGTATTGTCAGGGAGTTGATTTATTACATAGTAGATAATGTTTACTTTTTTATGAAATTATCATATCCCAAATAATTGTAATAATACAACTTT
>Ga0302271_10004406_pt1 | contig 11285 bp, 10 predicted proteins | sample III_Bog_N1_1_FD_198767 | JGI IMG/M metagenome (GOLD analysis project Ga0302271, IMG submission 198767) | Peat permafrost microbial communities from Stordalen Mire near Abisko, Sweden - III_Bog_N1_1 | ecosystem: Environmental > Terrestrial > Soil > Wetlands > Peat | place: Sweden: Abisko... | reverse complement strand
CCAAACAATAGTCCTCATAAGTAGGTACTTTGAAGAATATGAAAAACATACGCACTAATAGATATTGTTTTTACATCGTGATTTAGTTATTCAAATAGTAAGACTCTCATTGTAGTCTGTGTATGTGAGTTTATGGAAAGGAAGAATAAATTAAAAATTTAGGAGATTTCTGGTGAATTTGGTAACCTTATTAACAAATTAAAAAAGAAAAAAACAAAACTTATCAAAAATATATACTATTACAAGGGAAGACATAGGAACGAGGACTAGCAGCAAAATTGCTTAGAGATACTATATTGTTTTCACTCTATCCCCTAGGTTTTAGAATCCTGATCCTCTTTGATGGCAGAGAAGAAGGGTAACAATAAAAGAAATGCAATATTTCACAGGTATATTTAGCTATTTTTTTTAAATTTTCTTACAAAAGGAACGTACTGGATTGACAAGCTAAAAGACTTGTTCAAGGAAGAAAAAATCGATGAAGAAGATGATAGTTGGCATTAAAACACAGGCAGTGTGTCTGATAATGAATACTTTGCTAATTTTTCAGAGGAAAATGCTTCACGAAGTGATTCTCAAGATGGAGAGGAAATCTCTTTCTTAGCAAAAGATTCAAATCAACAAAAGGTAAGTCATTTTTTAATTAAACGCTTCTAGCATGGCTGAAGATATAGGAAGTCAAAATAAAGGTTATTTTATCGTTTTTACACTCCTACATTTTTTTTTCTTAATTGATTATTTCATTTTTTAAAGGACCTAAATCGGCAAATATACTAAAAAATTGCGGATGCTTTCATGCATGAAAACTCCACTTTCATCGAGAAAGAAGAAGAAAGCGACATAGATAATGAAGGAGAGATTGCTTTATTGTAAAAATAAGAACTTGCTAAAAAAATTGCTGTAAAAGAATTCGATGAGGAATTTATCAAATCTAGAGATATCCTCAAGTTGAATCCATAACTTGACATCGTAGAGATGAATGTATTTGATAGAATAGCGCTATATTAGGATCATAATATATGGCAAAAAATATACAAAAAAGTCTGGTACATCAAGTCGTAATTGCAAATTTTTAAGAGATTTTTTTATTTTTTGAATAACACTGTTATTTTGTAAATCTATTTTAGAATGATAACCTTCATAGCACTGAAGATTGTCAAGAGCAGACCATTTGAAGTAAGTTCTTTATGTGTCATTGCGTTCAACTCTGTTATGCTTGCTAGAGATGACCCAACAACAAACACCGATAATAACGCAACAATTGATCTAAGTTTGCTGATCATCTACACAGTTGAAATGTGTTTCAAGATAGTTGCTTTAGGATTTATCTTCAATAAGGATTCTTACATGCGAGATCCATGGAATATTGTGGATATTGTGATTATTGGAACTGGATATCTACCTTATATTATTTCTGGATCGAGTTTTAACCTCTCCGCGCTTAGGTCATTGAGGGTTTTGAGACCACTGAAATCTGTCACTAAAATCAAGGCTTTGAAATAACTGCTGACTGCGCTGTTCAGTGCTATTCCACTGCTGAAGGACTCTATTATTATTTTGATGTTCTTCTTTATCATTTTCGGAATCGCTGGACTTTAGTTATTCACAGGGTAACTGAAAAGTCGATGTATTGATCCTCTAACAGGGATCATGACTGGCGACGATTAATCAAATGTTGTCGTGTGCTCCACAGATACCGATTGCACTGGGCATCAAAATTCACTTGGTATAGCTTATATATGTGCTAAATCTATGGTGAGTCCCTTATCAGATACGATTTAATTCGATACATTTGGATGGTCGGTTCTGAATGTTTACGAGGTTGTCTCCCTCGAAGGTTGGACGAAGATCATGAACTTAATGCAAGACGGATTCAATGTAAGAATTATTTTTGGGAGAAAACTGTTCTGTTTGGAAACAAGATTCATTTATTCATTTTTTTCATGGATTTTTTGTGATTTTTTAAAATCTAGCAATTATCTGTGCTTTATTTCTTCTTAGCAGTGTACATTGGTGCTTTCTTTCTTCTGAATCTAACGATGGCTATTATTGGTGTGAAATATTCCGAAGCGATTAGTGACTAAAAAGTAAAAGTGGCTGCTGTAGTTGAAGAGCCTGGATACGATATGAAATAACTCATCGAATGGGGGTTGTATAAATCAAATAAGATCTATTATCAAGAGCTCGAAGAAGACAAGAAAATCAAGCGATCTTTGTTTGGGTTTAGTTTCTTAAGTCTTTCTAGAAATATGAAAAGTTCGAAGAATTCTCAGAGGAATCAATCATCTGAACTACCACCACCTGAAAATGCAGCTCTGTTGCCTTTGATTCCTCTGCAGGTTGCATTGGGTGGTGTGGAAAATGCAAATGGATAATAATAAATTGAAAATAATTAACAGTTAATTCTACCTCCACCTTAACTTTTAAATAATTAATCAGCACTTCCCAATGTGAATTTAAATATTCGTCCAGTGATAGCACCTTTGATGTTGAACAGTGCAACTCATGATAAATAGTAACCTATTTCCCCAAAGGACTCTTCTCCGGTTGGCAAAAAAAGAGGATAAGAAAAAATGATGTCGAAACTTGAGGGTCCTGGATAAGAAATTCCTAAATTATCATAAATGCCTTCGTTTAAAAACAACGCAGCTTTTGGGTCTTCCATGCGAAGTTTAAGAGGAGGGAATCTTGCTGGGAAGACGAAAATTCTTACCAAAAGAATTATGAAAATAGACAATGGAATGCTTAAGAAACTTCCGATTGCTCCCAAAAAATTATCGCCCAAAAACAGTGACAATTCTCAACTAAATCACAATAATAATAGCTCAGATAATTTCCCTCATTCTTAACATGTGAATTAAACTGAAGATAATCCAGAACCAGATTCTCAGGAAGATAAACTATCGAAATCAGCTCACAGCAGTCATCACAACAGCACTAATCTAATTCTTCCTCACCTTTTAGTTGGATAGCTTGAGCAGATTAACAAAAAAAATGGTAACATTTACTGAAAAAAAAAGTTTTAAAAAAGATAAAGAAATTCAATTTATCTAAGGATAATAGTTATTGTTTTTCTAAATAATTTTGGTTTTTTTTTCCATTAGATTAGGGATTAGTTTTATCAAAAGAAAAATCAAATCTAACGAGTATTCGCCCTCCTTTAATAAAAAACTCATCAAAAAATCAGGAGGCTGATGCCCCATATGGGATTTAAGTAACTGAGGGTGATCGCAAAGTGAATCTTGTACCTCTTCAGAATAAAAATGTTAATTTACTCAAATAGAGCTAAAAAGCTTCACGATTAAACTAACATCACATTTCTAAGAAGCCAAGTGGGATTTTCTAGCCTATTGGTAAAAACTCCGGTTAAACTCAAATAAACTCTAATTCAAGTGGAACTTACTTACAGAATCCTAATGATAACGATGGAAATTAAACTGTGTTGGGATAAAATTATTTGAATCCTTCTGGTGGATTCTAATTAGGATCTAGAAAATCGGTTCTCGGTGCAACTTAAATCATGAACGCTGGTGTTCGAAGAGGATCTAGAAAAAATGCAAGGAGAGGAGAACATTCTAATATTATTCATTCTACAATGATTGGAGGGACTACTACTCCGGGGAATCAAACCCATGTCTAAAATATTTATAATGATGACTGGATGAACGATGATTTTCTAAGGGAGATAGAAATTAAAGAAAAAGCTGAAAAATCCAAAAAAGCTGCTGCTGTTGCAACTGGAGGGAATATCAATGATAAAAGCCCAGTAGGTTCACAAACATAACTTTCTGTTATTGAAGATATGAAAATCGAAGAGAATTATTTTTCAAATTCTATGCCGATAAAAATGCTAAAATAGTAAAAAGATCCACTTTAGATCACCAACCTTAAGAAGAAATAGTCTAGTCACCGAGATGGCAGCGTTAAACCACTTACTAAGAAAGAGAGCATTGAAGTAGGAGATGGATCTTTTTCGCCTAGTAGGAGAAAGCATGGTCATGAAAGAACCAACAGTAACACAGGACGAGCGTTGTCAAGTAAAAGGATGAGAAATTAAAGTAACAGTGGTGCGAACTATAGCAATAGCAAGACAAAAACAATAACATAATTCGATTAGTTATCTGAGGAATCAGATATTTCGATTAATAAAGCTACTCCTGCTAATGGAAATAATTATAATAGCAACTTTCCATCAGGAAGCGATATTAGCCCAAAAGGAAAAAAGAACCGAGAAGCATCGATTCTGTTTAATGATGGTGAGTTTATGGAGATATTTGGAGGGAAGAAAAAATAGTAAATGCGAGTTGTTCCGTTGGATAATAGGAAAAAAGATAGGAAATCAATCAGACAAAATATGACTTTGAGAGAGTAAAAAAGCAGTTTCAATGAGTTTAAGAGACAAGAAAGCAGAAACATTACAAAAGTTGTGAATAACTATGGAAAAATCGATGATAAATTTGACATAAAAAAGGAAGAAACTTTGCTGTTATTGGAAAATGCACACTTAAAAGCAAGAGTTATTTACGATTAACCCTAAGATTATGTAGAGGACATTCAACCCATGAAGCGCAAAAGAATCAAAGAAAAGAAGAGACTAGAGTAGCATAATAAACTCAAAAGAATGAAATTCGCTATTGATTACTCTAATTAGAGAGGAGGAAAGAAGAAAAAGTACAAAACAGTCGAGAACTTAGGTAGACTTAGGAATTCATTTTTTTATTATTTTTTTTTTAAACTGTTTTTAGCTTATTTTAATTATTTTTGGTGTGAATATTTTGACTGTTTTTAGACAAAGCTAGGACATTTCCTGTGAGAAGATCTGAAGTAATAGATTATTTACTGAACGATAATCCTTTTGCAGCCTTAGGAAATGAAAATCTAGATCCGATTTTAAAAGAAGATGGGATCTCCAAGAAAATATCATAAGCTGGTGATAAAAACGGGATTTAACAGAATCAAGAAGGACATAGTTTCACGAATCCTCACTTCAACAAACTAACTGTGAATTTGGAACCGTCGATTAAGGGATTAAACAGCCTTTAGAACATCGAAAAGGATATCGAAAATAGTGAATAAAACCATTTTAACAATCGAGAGTTGCCCAGCGGCAGGAAACTAAACAAAGTTTTTGACTCGAAATTACAAAGCGAAGACAATCAAGGTAGCTTTCAAGATATTCAAGCTGCAATCGTTGGGAAGGATGGTGTTTCGTTGGCTAGATCAGGAACAGAACATAAAATTATTGAAATGGAAATCGATGCGGGATCAAAGCAACTAAAACACTAACCTACTCAGTAAGGTGCGAATAATTCCATTCTCGGAGGTGTTGCGAGTAGTGGTCCTTCAATGCGCTAAATGAAGCTCCCAAACGAACCAAGTGTAGCAGTTTCACGCAGTCGTATTGGGATATCGTCCATGAAGAATTCTTCTAGAGGAGCAGCTGCTGAGAAAGGAGGGAAACAAAAGAAAAAGGGAGATGCTGAAGTTAAATGGACGTTTAGTCTTGCTTAAGCCCGTATTTTCGCTGATGATGAAGCTACAGATGTGCATTAAGAAGTAAAAAAACCAGATGAGTTTTAATTTATGCGCATAGGGGATTTGAGCAGTAAGGAATAATCGAAGATGACACTCATAACTCTCTAAACAAAAGATTCCAAGATAAGTGATGGATCTGAAAGTATGAGTAAGCTGAATTCAGCTGGTGTTAGCTCAAATAACTCTATGTCTCGTGATTCTGAAAATAATGTAAATGCGGTAAATCAATCCTCAAACTCCAAAGAAGAAGATGGGAAGGTTAAAATCGATGAAGTATTTGCTAATGAACCTGTGGAGGATAAGTTCATGAAGATTCGCAAGAACGAGATAAAAAATCTAGAAAAGAAGGGAAAAAACTAAGTCAAAACGGAATGGTCAGCATCGTCCATTTTACCTCTTTCGTTGTACTAAAAAAGTTAGAAATCTATCGACAGAATGCTCAAAACAATCAATCACACGAAATATGACTCTGAATAAAATGAAGGCGGAATCATTGGAATTATCTAAGCTTTCCGAAGAAGAGTTAAATATTTTGTGTAATCAAGTGTTTTCGATAATTCCATTATGTTATGCGTTATTTTGAACACAGTGATTCTCTCGCTAGATGGAATAGTTACAAGCACTCAAGGTAAGAAATAGGTGTTCATATGTTTTTTGAAAATATTTGAAAATAATTGAATTTTGATTTTTTATTTCTGTTTTGAATTAGGTCAAGATCTGATGACTTAGTTTAACACAATCTTTACAATCATATTTGCTATTGACATGGGTCTGAAAATAACAGGTTATGGGTTATCAGAATATGTCGCGGATAGGATGAATATCTTCGATGCATTCATCGTGTGTCTTTCTCTCTTTGAAATGATTTTCCTAACTGGATCGGGAAGTTCGTTCAGCGCATTTCGAGCTGTGCGTATTCTCAGGGTTTTTAGAGTGCTGAGAGTGACTAGACTAATTAGGTCATTGAAGTTCATGAAGTTGATGATTACAGCATTGGGTTCAGCCATATCTTAGTTCATCTACATCTTCCTACTTCTATTACTTTTCATGTTTATTTACACACTCCTCGGTATGAGCGTTTTTGGTGGTAATTTATATGTATCGAATCCTGCACCTCCAACTCGGATGAATTTCGATGATTTCTTCGCTTCAGCCTTCGCTGTCCTCGATCTCTTGACAGTCGAAAATTGGAATGATCTTAAAACTCTCTGCATTAGATCAACTGACGTCAATAATTACATCTCCGTAGCTTATTTGATATCTTGGATTTTCATAGGAAACTATGTTTTTATGAATCTCGTGCTTGCTATTATCATGGACTCATTCGATTCAGATGAAGTCCAGGAAGATAAATTAGACATCGAAAATCAATTTGAAATTGTTGCTGATCTTGACCTGAATCATTAAAGTGTTGGAACGACTTTCTTAGGCTAGACAACATCGCTGAACATGGGTTCGACGTTTAATTAATCGAAATAACATGGAAGTTTAAATCGCTCACAGACTAGTCTCTCAAAAGGTGTTGGAGGATCAGGGACTAACCTTAAAAATTCTCAAACACAACTGCAATCATAGCAACTGCATTAGAATAACAGCAACAACAACGATTCACTGTCCTAGAGATCCGGTACTATGAAACGAGATTCTGACTTGCAAGAAAAAGACAAACTGAAACAACTAGAAGAAGAAGACGAAGACGGGCAAGATAATGATAAGAAGAAAAAGGGGAAACAGTTTGTTTACTTTGATGGAGTTTATTGCTAAAAATCGTTCTACATATTCTCGCAGAAGAACTTCTTCAGACGAATCCTCTATCGATTCTACAAGCTACCGATCTTTGAGTAGATGGTTTTTTTGTAAGGAAAAATTTACATGCATTTTTAGGATTAAATTTAGATAAAATAAACTTTGACTGTTTTTTTTCTATTTTTCAAGGGCAATCGTGTTGAGTTCTTTAAAACTAACTATCGACACTTATGTCAACGACAATTCATCAACTTTCTATATTGTTGGGACTAAAATTGACATAGTCTTCACAGCATTTTTTACAGCGGAAAGTTTATTAAAAATGATATGCTTGGGGCTGATCATGGATAAAGGATCTTATCTAAGAGATGAATGGTCGTAGCTGGATTTGTTTATTGTAATATGTTCCCTGATTGATGTGAGCGTATCCTCTATTGATCTTTCAGTTATTAAAATCCTTCGATTACTGAGAACTCTTAGGCCTCTCAGATTACTGAACCACAATAAATCCATGAAACTCATTGTTACAGCACTCATGGAATCTGTCGGTGGTATCTCAAACATGATCATCGTCGTGATACTCATATGGTAACAATCCAAAGAATTATGAAAAAATACTAAATAATTTAAAAAAATGGACTTTCATTTTTTGAGCATTTTTATTAAATCTAAATATTTGATTAATTTATGATTTCTAGGCTAATGTTCGCTATTTTGGGCCTTAACTTGATGAAGGATAAGCTAAGCTATTGCAATTTCAACTCCTCCATCAATTACGATCCCTATACCTACCATCAAACAGAAGTAAAAATTATTATTTTAAAAAAATGCTAAATATCTCTTTGAAAATCTAACATTAATCAGTGTGAAAATATACCAGGAGCAACTTGGTCAGTCTATGATATTAACTGTGATAATATCGGCAATGCGATGCTCTTTTTGTTCATCTTGTCTTCCTTTGAAGGATGGCCTGCTTATGTTTATAATTTCATTGATGGAAGTGACACTGGGCCAGTTCATGCAAATAGCTATTATTTTGGGCTGTTCTTTGCAGTATTTATCTTCGTTGGTAGTTTCTTCTCGATCAACTTGTTTAGTGCTATTATGGCGTTTAACTTTGATATTGCTTCCAAAAAAGCAAAAAATGAGTTCCTAACAGATCAGCAATCACAATGGATTGAACTGTAGCGTTTAATTGTCTAATCAACTCCAGATTTCGCGTCAATGAGACAACCTACCAATCGATTTAGGTTTTTCGTAAGAAAAGAAAGAAAAAGAGCTAGTTAACTAAAAATTGCTTGAATTTAATAAAAAATCTGTATTTCTTTTCTTTCTGTGAAAAATAGCTTTGGAAGATCGTGACATCAAACAAACTAGAGGTGTTCATTATTACATGTATTATGGCGAATATTGTCACTATGGCTATGGCTTATGACACTTCTCCCAGCAGCTATGATGCTATCCTACAAGATTTGAATTATGCATTCACAGGAGTGTTTGTCTTAGAGTGTATCCTGAAGATCATAGCATTTGGTCCAGGGGGCTATTTCTTCAGCTCATGGAATAAATTTGATTTTTTCGTTGTGTGCGCGTCTATCGTTGACATTGTCACAGCATAAATCGGTAAATAATTGTTTAGCTTCATGAAAGCAGGACCTTAGCTGATCAGAGTCATGAGAGTTATGAGAGTATCTCGTCTGCTGAAGCTCATAAAATCATTTTAGAATCTGCAGAAATTAATTTAAACTACGATCTTTGCACTGCCGTCACTGCTGAATGCTACTGCGCTGTTCTTGCTATTCTATTTCATCTTCTCGATTCTCAGCTGCTATCTTTTCTAGCATGTCACGTAAAAAGAAGAAAAAAGATGATTTTTCAATAAATAATCTTTTTTTTGTTGAATTTTTTAGAACCGGAAATATCGTGAATTACCTGAATAATTTCACCAATTTCCACAATGCCTTCATTATTCTCTTCAGATGCAGCACAGGTGAAGACTGGATGACAATTATGTTTGATGTTGTCAGACTTACGAATCACTACTCAATCTTTTTCTTCCTCTTCTTTATCGTCACTTAATCCTACATTATGATGAATCTCTTCGTGCTGATTATCATGAATGAATTCGAAGAAAATTACATTGATCCCGATAATCCTCTCCAGAATTTCAGAGAACAAGAGGAAAGTTTCAAATCACTGTGGGTTGTTATGACACAAAAAGACTTTGGTGTCAAAATACATGAACGGTCCCTGACAGATTTCTACTTTGCTCTTCCGGAACCTCTAGGATATGATTATGAAAGCAAGCGGAAGTAATTCGCTGAGAATCTCAAACTTCACAACAGAGGCATAGACGAAGAAGAAATATAACTTAAATGCGATAAATTCAAGGTGAAGCAAAAACAAGAAGCAGACAAGCACATCATGCAGATGAACATCTACTGCGACTATGAAGGATACATTTACTTTAACGAGTTGTTCTTCTTTTTCTTTAAGTTTTCCTTGGAAGAAAAACTCAACGAAGAAATACCAAATCGACCAGCGGAGAAGATTTTCCAAGCCTTGGTAATTGTTAGAAAAGAAGAGATAATCTCCCTGAAAAAGATCAACTTCCTCAAGAAAAAGGTACACCAAAATAGCAGCATAATTGAGTGATTTTGCCTGATTAAACTTTTTTTGGTATTGTCTCTCTTTAGTAATCTCAACTGATGAAGCAAAAAATTACCCATAAAAGGAAGGAAGGAGTCAATCCAATGGTGAGGAAATTATTCGTGAGTATGTGCTTCTCGAGTTGGCTTACCTACAGCAAGAACACTTAGAAAAAGATTAACCAAATGAACTTTAACAATGAAGATATTTCCAGTGAATCAGACACCGATTCTGATGCTGAAGGAGAAAATGATCAAAGTGATTTCTTTAAAGCTGACGAAGAAGAGGATGGAATTCAATTCCGTCTACCGAATGGGAAAAAAGCAATAGTTTCTCGAGAGCACACGATCTTCTAACGTATCAAAGGCCTCAAAGATCGGGAAGCAGATAATCTCATCGAACATGATAAATACATTTTCCTTCCGAATACGGAAATCTACAAAGATGACTTTGTTTAAATGGGTGAAGGAGCGAATTATTATAGTCAGCGAGTATTTTCAACTCCTGTTGACCCAAAAGTAGCGAAATAAAATGATAAATCTGATAATATTAAAGCCTCAACACCTGTTCATAACCTTCTTAAGGATTCTAGAAATGGATCTATTATTGTGAGTGGAGTAGGATTGAATTCTTCTTTGAAAAACATCCCATCTGATCAGTAATAGCTATTAGGAAATGAGACAATTAGTCCAAAGAATTTAAGAGGTGGGTCATTCAAGCCAAGCATAAGGTTAGTGTCAAATTAAATTCCAGATTCTTCAGAGGAATTGATACTTTTAAATGGAAGGTAAAATAAAGCTGATATATCGAAGGAAAGCAATTAGCAAGGAAGGAATGAATACATTAGCAGTGATCCAAAAATCCAACTTAGCGAGCAGTCAAATCAAGATAAAGAAAATCATGAAGAAAATGGAGTTAATATTGAGAAAATAAATCAAAATGGATTTCGTAATCTTGAAGAAACAGCTGCTATCTTAATTAAAAGAAAAGAATCGAAACCAGAGTGATTCATAATATGGAGATAGAGATGTTAAGGTAGGACTTAGAAAAATAATGATTATGCATTCTTTTATTATGTTCAGGTGTTAGGTTTACTTGAGATTTAAGTTTTTTTATTAGTGATGAGCAAGATAAACACAAAAGCTAACAATTTAAAGAGATTTTATTTGCTGATTGTATTAGTTTAAATTCATGGTGCTATTGGGTAATAATAAATTTATCGGGAGAATGAAGGGGTTTAAACGAATTATTGGTTTGATTTGTCTCTTTTAAGACTGAGGGGTTGGGGTTGGGGTTGGGGTTGGGGTTGGGGTTGGGGTTGGGGTTGGGGTTGGGGTTGGGGTTGGGGTTGGGGT
>Ga0302271_10004403_pt1 | contig 11287 bp, 7 predicted proteins | sample III_Bog_N1_1_FD_198767 | JGI IMG/M metagenome (GOLD analysis project Ga0302271, IMG submission 198767) | Peat permafrost microbial communities from Stordalen Mire near Abisko, Sweden - III_Bog_N1_1 | ecosystem: Environmental > Terrestrial > Soil > Wetlands > Peat | place: Sweden: Abisko... | reverse complement strand
TCGCAGTGTCTAGATCTCTTGGTTGCATGGCTAACCTCATTTGGTCCAGAGCTTTCGGTCTTGCCATCGAAAGACCCGGTTCAGTCGATCTCAAGTGGTTCCACGACAAATACAGAGAATGATTTAATTTTTACATATTGTTTCTAAATCTCATTATCCCATTCGATTTCCAAAACTCTGTCTTTTCGAGAATCTCAACCAAAAATAATCTAATTGAATGTCAAATAAGAAAAAAATAAAAACAACAAAACATTTTAGATATTGAAAACTTTTCCCATTTAGTTTCTAACAATCAATCCTTCATTCGAGCCACTAAATAAAAAAATCTTATTTTTATTGATTTTCTTGAATAAAATTCCTATTTTGGGAATAAGTTAATTTCTTCATTGGTATTGAGTTTTTTGCTTCTTGATTTCACACAGAAACTACCCATGAAGCCAAACAAAATTCAAATGATAGATTCAAGATTCATCACACTTGCTATGGAAATACAAACCGAAAGCAAAGAAATCATTAATATCCACTAAAATTGAATAATATCACTTCAAAAACTCTCATAATTAGTTTGTTAGTTTTTCATTACATTTAACTCCAAAAAATACTCGCACTTCTACACATAAATACATTACTTTATTCATTTAAATATATGCTATGCAAGAGAGTTATCCAAAGGCCTTGTTTAATTGAGTGAATTATCATGATCTCCAGTATCATCTGCAAATTACGCTCTTGGTCCTTTCTACTACATTGGTTCTTGAACTCCTGAGAGAAGATCTTTAGAAACCATTTTCTTAACTCCGAACACAACACCCTTTGAATTAAACAAAGCAATTCAATTTTATTAATCAGATCGTAATAAAATGTTATCTTTTAAGAATTTACATAGAGCAATGGAAGATCTCTAGTGTTTTTATCTTCAATGATTTTGAGCTTTTTCGCAATGAAGTTCCTATCGAATGGAGGCTGCTAAGGCTAGCCCGTTTCAGGAATGAACACAGAAAGGGAATGATGATAGTTATTGAACTCCATGTATTCACGAATCAGCTCATTGACGAGCATGTTTTCACTAGAAATTGGTGCTTTCTCTGAACCCTGATCGTTGAGGGTGCTGAAAATCTCGGCTCTTATTTTTGCTCTAATCTTCGAGAGAACTCCCTTTTCTTCAAGTGTTTCCTTAAGCACGTCTTTAAGTTCGTTCACAGAAGCCATTTCTCAATTAATTTATTAGATATTTTGCAGTATTTTTTGTTTAAATCAAATTTTGAGCTGAATAAAGAGTTTTAAAGATTAAAAGCTGGATTTCAAAATTGGGTATTATCTTTTTCCTTCTAAAGCTTGATAGCTACGAAATAGTTTAAATGGCTGACAAACCCTTGAGTTAACCCTCTTTTCACAAATTGAATTCTCAATAAAATGTAAATCCCAATTAATTCCCAAAAAACATACAAAAACCAACTTCAATCGCTGTTCACCTAAGACTCATCTGAATCAGTGCAAACTACATTGAAACGTGGTTTCTTAAGTATCGATTTCTATCCATTGCTATCTGACCTTTGAAGTTGCTCTATTCTTCTAGAAATTTACTGTTGATATTTGTATTTATTATAATTAAATTAAAGATATAAACTGCTAGTTTTGTTTTTCAAAATTGTTACTTTAGAAGCCTGTGCATTTTAGAAATTATCTTAGGGATTATTTTAATTGTTGCTGTTATTTCTTTGATTCCCATTTTGATACTTTTATGATGAGACATTCTAATTTTATGACTGGCTTTGCATTGTTTTGAGTTATTTCCTAAGACTCTCTACTTTCTCTTCAAGTCTCTCGGTTTCCTTGGAACAAGAACAAATAAATCAAAATAAACCCACAAAAATCAATATGAAATATTAATACAAAATCTCTTCAATCCCTTACATCTGATTGAGTATCAACAAGGAACTAATTTTATCTTTCTAATTTATGAATAACACCCTTTTGAATTATCTTAGCATCATCTGCTTAAGCTAACTCTTTCCTCGTCGCTTCTAATTACTTTATTTTCTCCATCAACTCTTCCTCCAAAAGCACAGCTTTAGCTTCAGAACTTCTTAATCTCTCACTTAATCTAACTTATTCTTCCATTAGTCTAGTTTGCTATTATCAATCCAAAATGAACAAATATTGAAATAACTTGATATTTCTAAATTCCAAAAATAAATCTTCACTTCGATTTTGTCTGCAGCTGCTTAGTCTGATATCTGCCTATGGGTGCTTTTCTACTTTTTCATCTCTTATTCCAGTTACTCTCTAATAAACAAAAAAGTCAAAAACACATTTAAAATCAAGAATTAGTATTAAACAATAAATCGTTTTTATTAAATACCCAAGCTAAGTTAATTATGTATTTTTCGCTTAAAGTTATGCATACTATCTTTAAGCTTAATCAAGTGCTAGATTCAGACTACCATTCTATGCCACAGACGCTTTTAACGCTGCTTATTACTCATCGATTTACGTTTATATATTCTTAATCTCAGCTTTAAGTCCTTGAATATTCTATTTCTTCCTGATTATTTCCTAATCCTTTTCTTATCCTAGAATACTAATCTCTTCATTATGCTTCTACTTCTATCGTACAATTTTAGCTTCCAAATCAATAATCTTCTATTCTTGATCTTTCAATCTATTCTCAAATATTCCTTCTCTGACTTCTAATTCCTTCCTTAAATTGCACTCCTCGATGAACTAACCGTTCAAAGCTGCGTAATTTTAGATTTACTCGTTCAACTCTCCCTACAATGTAACTTTGTTATTCTTTTCGTTTTCGAATTCGTAAACTAATTTCTCTAAACGATTCTCGGTATCAGCTAATTATATCTTGTGACGATCTAATAGCTCGCCTTCTTCTTGCAATCGACTGAGGAGATTTCTTTTTTCTTGTTCTAGACTCACTATCTCATTTTAATTCTTTCTCTCCGTTCGCTCGCTTTTCTCTCTGTCAAAAGAAAACATTATTACATCTTTTAAAATGAAAATCATTTGTCTTTTCTCAAATTATTTTTGTCTTACAACACGAAAGAAAATTCTTATTGTTTTTTGTTCAATTTGATATTCTGTCTTTCTATGATTTCCTTTAATTCTTCTTCATTTCTTTCCAGCAACTATTCCTTTTAAACCTTCAGCCTAATTATCTCTTAATCTCTCGCAGATGATTCTCTTAATTAATCCCTTTGATTTTCTAAATACTTCGCTAGCGTGTTCTTTTCATTTAATTCACTTTCAATATACGCAATTTAACTTTTGAGTTCCACATTTCCATCGATTAATTCTTTCTTTTCCCGTTTTAACTTTGTTCTTTTCACTTTTTACAATCTATCTTCATCTTCTAGCATGTCTCGTAAACATTATATTCTTCGTTCTTTCGTTTTATCATCAGCTAGACCTTCCTCAAATGATTTCATGAGCATCTCACGAAGGTTCTTAGAACTTGATTCAATCCCTGGAACATACTTATCAATTGTAGCTGTACTTTTTGTCTTTTTTTCAAAAGGAAATTTATTATTTTTTTATTTTTGGGAAATTTATCAACAAAAAAAAAAACAATTACTTATTCTTTTTTAAATGGATCTTCTTGCTAGTTGCTGAATCTCATATCATCATCGCGTAGCTAAGTCTCTCCTCCATAGTAATCTCCATTTTTGTGTCGTTAGTACTAGCTCATCAATGATCCAAAATCTTCATTTGAAGCAGCTTCTCTCAGCAAATAAAAAACAATTTTTAACAAATAACTCAAAATTTTCTTTACATAATCTTGATTTCCCAAGTGCTAATCTTGCTGCATCCTTCTTAATTGCTTCCAGAAACCCAATGCTTTCTTGGATTCTTTGATTGACAGGTTCAAAGCGCTGTTGTTCTTCAGGAGATAATTTCTGTATGTCCTTAAGTAAATTCTTCAGTTCATCTTCTCTGTTATCAGCCCAAGCGAGAATTTCTTCTTCTTTGAGTCCTTAAGTTTGATCGGAGAAGCTATATATGTCCTTCAAAAGTGCATCTAAATCCTTTTCGATTTCTTCAGGTGGAGGATTGACTTTACGTCGTTGTCTTTTAAATTTATATGTTCCATCTCGCTAGGAAATGTGAGTTTGATCATCTGCAGTTTAATTATCTTTGAAGAAACCACTTTTATTATCATATGGAAAGTTATTTCCTCCAGAAAGTAACGCAGCGATGTCTTCATCTTAGTTCTTAGTGTATTCATCGACATCAACAAAATATTAGTCTATTCGTTCCTTGATACCTGAACAGAACTTTTTAGAATAAAAAACAAAATAAATTACGTAAAAAATACCTGAGAATACATTCTAAAACAAAGCTGCTATACCTGCAGACAATCAACAGAAGCTGTGAGATGATCAAATGAGCCTGAAACAGCAGTGATTAAAACGCAATGGTTATCAACTGAAGCATTCAGCGAATCTCCCAAATGATGAATCAGTGTAGAATTTGAATAAGCTGGTACTTCATTAAGATTTGCATCTTTTCTTGTTGAAATATCAGTCAAATAATCAGCAATGATTTACATATCAGGCATCTTGGATTTCGAGAAATCAGGACACTGCACAAAACTAACACTGCTTAAAAATCCACCTTGCGGACTGTTTATCCTGAAATTCTTCTGCTAGCTGTTGCTATTCGTTGTGGTCTATTTCCGGTAGATTTAGAATTTATAAATCAAATAGAGTCTTCGAGCTGTTTATTCACCTTGACCTATTCTCTTTATTCTCTCCTGCGATTTGAGGTAATGCTTTCTAAACTCACCAGGGAAAAGTAATTCGATTTCAGAAGGAACACTACTACTAGTATCTTCAGTATTTTCATCGCCAAGTAAATCTACAGTTTCGTTGTTCATCACAGCAAATATCGAGCACGTTATGGATATTCCACGATTCTTAGAAGAAACCTTCATTCCTGAGCCTTACGTTTGGAGTTCACTTAGCTGCAATAGATTTTCCATTGCTCGAGTTACAATGCCTTTATCAGTGTTCTCTCCGCCCTTCATAATGAACTTCTTTCCTGCTCTGATAAGTAAAAAAATGCAAAGAGTATTTTATCAAAGTTCTTTCATGTTTTTCATTTTTGTTATCAAGAGAAACATTTGAAAATAAACTTCAATTTTTTTTTGAAATATCTTCATTTCTTTACTTGGGAGGTCCAATAACAATAAATGTCGAAGATATCCCCGCAGAAACAGCTTTTTAAACTAAATCTTAGCACTGTTCTTTATATAGCGTGTGATTGTTGATCGCAGGAGAGAGGGCTTGATCGAATTTAAAGATATTTGCATTTTCAAGAATGGAATGCCGATATTGAATTATGTTCTTATCTGTTTTGACGTAATCATTGAGAAGTTGCTTTTTGATAGGGTTTCCACTTGCAGCAACATATGTGGAGATTTCTTTCGTTGAAGAAGCAGTAAAAATGCATACTTTACTGTCTTTTTAAAGCGAAGATTGAGGTGTGATAATTGTTGGCATAGCAGCAGAAGGAGATGCTTTTGAGATCTAAGAAACGCTTAACTTATCCATAGCTTCTTATCTCTATCCAGAAGCAGCTAGGTGAGTAGCAGCAGAGTATGTTTCAGTTATGTTAGAAGGACGAATCCTAGCTATAACACGTACTTTAGCACTCATCAAATAAAAAAGAATTGATTTATTTAACTAACTTTCTTGATCTTGTATTCTGTTTGAATTGAAATTATCAAAGGACTAGGGTATTCGATGTGTCGATGGGTATCTTATTTATTATTTTATTGCCTTGTTCATTGGGTAAATTAACCAACTTTTCTTTTTTAAAACCAGTAAATAGTTACTCATTTTTTTTATCTTAGATTCATTTATTCTTTCAAAATGGAGGAATAAGATGAATTTAACACACAAAATGAACAAAAATAGGGATTTTAAAATGGAAATATCCCTTTAAAACAAGAATAGTGTTAAGAAGATAACTCTAAATGCATGGATTTCTTCCAAAAGTGAACTCATTTAGAAGCAAGTCAATTAATTTTAAAAAAACTTGGAAAAAACAGATCCAACTTTTCCAAGGAAAATAGATCAATAATATTATAAATATTTCGAAATTATGCCAAAAGGAGAAGATGTTTGGCTGTGTAAAAGGAACTTAAATTCATTTAAAAGTCAAATTCTTCCAACCATCTCACAAGTCTATCAACTACATTTATTACGCATTCAAACATGGCATCTATTTTTATTTATTTTTAATGTTTGATGCTACTATTTATTCATTTTCTCTCTTTATTTTATGAATATTAATATAAATAGCTACTAATCACATGTATCTTGTTTGAGTTTAGTGTAGCTACATATTCATCATTCTTTTTTTATCAAATTGTTTGAGCATATAATTGTTTCTTAGATGATTTCACTTTCCACAGCTCATTACGCCATATGGAAGCTACATATCCAATCTAAAGTATACAGTATTTTCATAAATATTCTTTTGAAAACTTACATACAATACTATGGTGCTTTATTCAAACAAAGATGCTGTATTCACGAGTCCTAAATTGTGTTGCAACCTTTTCCGGGATCTTAAAAACGATCGATTCCTATTTAAAAACTAGCATTTTGTTTATTCAGCGGCATATTACTCTTTTTCCTTTTAGAAAAAGCTTGCTTTATGCTTAGTATTTTTGATTTGAAAAATTACTAATTAATTTCGTTCCCCTCCCTCATTATGATCTTTTTGTTTTTTATTTGCTTTTTTAAATTAAAAATTCAAATAAAATCTAAGATCCCCATATGTTCTTATTTGCTTTTTAAATCATAAATAATTACTAATATTCCCTCCAAATATCACTTGCTATTCCTAATCATCCCAAAGCACTCCAAAATACAAAAATTGATTGTCATGTATTAGATCTATTATCACAATATAAACACCTTCATGCCTCACATTACAATGAAGAATCCAAAGAAAACAATCGTTCCAACAAGAGAACAGAAACTTAATGCTGCTCCTCCATTTTTCGATGATTCTAATAGATTAGGTTATGCTAATATAATATGAGCCTAAAAAGATTGCGGTGATTGAGCTAACAATGTGTCTTCCGAAGATAAAGTCCTTAATCTGGCATTGGCACCTCCAATATTGAGATTATATTAAAATAGTGCAGTTGAAGAAGGACCAGCTAAGAGAGTGCTCACAATGATCGAACCTGCATTGTCGTTTTGCAAAACCTCTGAAACCTACGAGAGATCTCGCACTAAGTTATCTGCCCTCATGAAAACATGCTGTAATTACAGCGATTTGGTGTATGATTTATCCTTGAAACTGAGCTTAACGATGAGGTCATCGCCAATCGTTTTAGTTATCGTCTAGCCTTGGGGGAACAGCTAAGTGCAAGATGGATCTTAACAGATACTGCCTTCGATATCTAAATCTACAACAGTTGCTTCTTGGCAATTCTCATTAAAATTACCATTACAGTATGTTTAAGTCTAGAGTGGATCAGAGTCAAAAAGGAAAGAGAGTGTCCCCGCTCCATCAAGAACAAGTAGCAAATCGAAACGATGATCTCTCAGCAGCATTTGTGTATTTCCAGCAAGGAAAATGAGCGATAACGTGTAGATCGTCTGAGAATATTAATTGGAAGGTTAAATCAGAGAACTGAATGACTGTGCCTACGCTAAAGGGAAGGAAATCGTCAGTGTGGAAGAAGTAGGCTCGAAGGAAACGAATTGGCTTGGAATCGTACCAATTTGAAGGTTCGAGTCTACATAGAGGATCTTTGCAGTTAGAATACTCTTGCATGGCTAGGAGACAGTTGTTTTATTGTAGAGAACTTAGACTGTCGTATTCACGTAGATTTCATTTGTCAATGTCTGGAAAACTGTACTGTTTTTTAAGAATAACAGTAAAGGCGCTGCATCTTCGATCTCAGAGTCGCATGCAGTGAAATTAGATGCATTGCTTGCTGTTGGGACTACTGGATTTCCAACTACAACATCTGGGCAAGACCCGTCGACGGCTAATGAACCTAAAAATTTATAAATCAATTTTGATGCCATCGTAAGAAGACAATTAACATATTTATGCTGAATAGAAATATGTAATTTATATTCGTGTGGGTGGTTTCCTTACCAATGGAGCATTGTGTGCAATCGAATTCAGATGCGCCAGTGCATGCTAGGCAGGTAGGATGGCAGAGTTGAAATGAGGAAATTTAGAGATTTCTGATCCCCCAGTAGGTGCCGGTAGTGGTGTTATGAATGGAGACATTCAGGAGAAGAGAATTAGCTGTGTGGGCTGTTGAGATATTGAATTTCCAGATGAGGTCATTATTCGGGCCATTACAGAGCTATGTGTTAATCGATGCAGTGCTTTATGTGAGTTGATATGTTGTAGCACTGTTGTCGATGGATATTGATATTTAAGTATCCGGAGATGTAGTCACTGTGTCAATGGAGTAGATATGTAAAGCAACAGATAGCTAATAGTGAGGTAATAGAGATGTGAATAAACTAGAGATTTGATTGAAATTCGTAGTTAAACCACCTAGCAAGCTTATTTGACCACATATTATAGAGCTGGTTATTTGGGCATATTCGTTTGTGTTGCCTACAGGTGCTAGCCAGCTTGAAGGTGCTGAATTAGAGAAAGAGAAATACTAATCTGTTAGTTATGTGTTTAAGCTTGTTCCAGCAGCAAGCACAGCAGAAAAAATGAAAAACAAGAGAGATCTCATGATTCCAAGGGTATTTTTGTTATGATAACACATATTTTTAATAAGAATATTTTATTAAATAATTCTAAAATTATTTAATCTACTAGTTTAGGTGAAAAATATCAACTTTTTAGATTGAGTTCCCATACGAATAATTGATTCCCTACACATTGCAGTTACTCAGCCATTTAAGAAAGAATAACTCAGATTTATTGTTCCAGTGCAACAAAAAAGAATTGTTCAACCGTTAAATCTTTAAAAAATGATTGTTTCTAATCTGCAAGACGACAAACAACGTTTGTGTCACAAAAAAATGGGAGGAAAAAATATGAATTTTTTGCTTTTTTTCAGAATTGTTAGGAAATTAGACATAGCATTGATATTGATGGATTAAAATCTTAAAAATAGAGATGAAGAATTAGAATGTTCATTAGTCACAAGGCTTAAAGTTTATTGCTGGGATGATGGACAATGTTTTAAAGGATTATCCTCTCCAGTGTAGGAAAAACAGTTAAATTGAATCATAACGGCTCAAAAATGACTTTTATTTAAAAAACTTTGCTTGCATTTAATTGATTTTTTCAGATTGAAGAAAAGGCAAATAGAACTAAACATTTTTAGGGTTTATTTTTCAAATTTCTTTGTATTTCATATAAATTATTAGGTTCTCTTGATTTAGTCGTCTATTTTCGTTAAATTAAGAAAAAAACTAAATCATCAAGGAACTCTGTTACAAAAAGTACGCACTTTCAGTTTTCAAGAAACTAAATATTATCCTTTATGGGGAATGCAGTTTTAAAGATAACTTGACTTCGAACTACTATTTGTTGCAATCAAAAGTCATTAAGCTTGCTTTTTAAACTGTATATTATTATATGGGGGGATCAGATTTGGCCAGGTGTCAAATTAAACGAAAACTTAGCCTGAAAAGTGCAAAAAGCAGATGTTAGATATCTATTTCAATCAGATTAACGAAAGAGTGGGATATTATTCCCTAAAGAAACCTTCTCAAATTTCTTAATTGCAATGAGACAGTACACGATTAGCTTACTAGATTGAGAGAGAAAGAGAGAGAGAGAGTTTAATGATATTGTATTGGCTAAATTAAAAGTAAAAGATGTAAACCAATTATGTAAAGTACAATGTAAATTTATGAAGAGAGTCACAAACAAACAGAATATCTTTCATTTTGATGGCATATTGATGTGATCTTTTGATAGATCGTTTCATGAGTCATAGCCGTTTTTGTCTTTACCTTTCGAGATCATAATAAATGCTGCTTTAGACAAGAAAAATGTCCAATATGCATGCATTATCGCTAATGAGGAGAGCATGAAAATCATGAATACTGATGGGAGATACAAGATCTCATCAAGTTTGACAACTCTAGGTGCGAAGAGTTCCGTGTATGCTGAATTAAGGACGCAGGTTGTGAACACAATGTTTCTCGTGTAGACCCACACAGAATATGCAATAATTGCTAAAATCACATTGACGACTACATTTCTATTCTTCATATCAGTGTAGGCTCTTCCGATAATGAGGAATACATCACCGGGGTCATGGACGAGTAATACAATGACGCCGACTATTACGAAGTTCATCATGTAGGAGAACCACAACAAGAAGAATGCGAGTCCATGGTGAAGTGCGTATTCGTAGAACTTAGGATCGTTGTATTTTATCACGATCTAATGTACGAACGTGTAGAGATGTGTGCCAGCTTGGATCAAGTAAAAAACCCTCAAATAAGGGATTTCCGGAATCTAAGGATATCCAAGAAAGACATTATCGCAGGATCCAGATCCTCCAAGAGTAGGAGGTAAAAAGTTCTAATCTTTAACAATCAGATACCCACAAATTGTCGTCAGCGAGTAGTAGCACACGTCGAAGAACCATTTGCAGAGCTGGTCTGCTCTTTTAAGGCCTTCTGCAGCTGTTTTTGATCGTTTTTCAGAGAGCAAACCAACTACTCTGTGAAGAAGGAACTTTCTAATTAAATATCTAAGAGATCCAATAACTGCGGCTGCGACAATCGAAATCCAAAAGTCATAAATGCTACCTTTTGGAATATCCACTGTCGATTCACTGTTATGGAAGCGATAGACTCTTTCCGATGCTATCACACCAACTACCAGGAGTACTGCAAAAATCACACGCCACACATTCTCATAGACTGTCATTTTGTACTCGACTAGCGAACCATTATCTGTGATTTTCAACAAGGATTCCTTCTCGTTTATCGCTGTAGCCGTGGGGCTCTCTCGCTTCTTTATCAGCTAGCTCTTCTCAGTGGACTTCTCCATGATGAGGATGTTTTTAAAATTCTTTAGTTTTTATTTATTATATTTCGAGTTTTAACTTTCCCTTCCCAATTCCAGTCTTAAACCCAAGTCTTTCGCAGCAGAAGTAATTTGAGAGTTGTTACCTATTAGTAATATTATTAAGGTTCTGCAGTATCTTATTTTGTTTGCTCTCCCCTTTGATTTGATTGGTTTCCCACCCAGAATTTTAAATTGCTATGTCTTTTTAATAATATTCTTAACTCAGCCCCCACGGTTTCAT
>Ga0302271_10004402_pt1 | contig 11289 bp, 6 predicted proteins | sample III_Bog_N1_1_FD_198767 | JGI IMG/M metagenome (GOLD analysis project Ga0302271, IMG submission 198767) | Peat permafrost microbial communities from Stordalen Mire near Abisko, Sweden - III_Bog_N1_1 | ecosystem: Environmental > Terrestrial > Soil > Wetlands > Peat | place: Sweden: Abisko... | reverse complement strand
CAATAAACCCACATATAAAATATAAAATAAATCACACCATCCCCCCCCCCCCCCCCCTACAGTTGTCTTTCTTTGATAATAAATCTCTCAATAAACATAACAAATTCTCTAAATATGTTGACTCAAGAGGAGTTCATAGCTCAACTGCTTGAAAATAGTTCTAATCTGGCTTTTTCAGATATTGAAAATTCTAAAGAAATCCTTACAAAAAACTACTTAGAAGCTGAAGGATATCTTGGAGTGGGATCATATGGAGCTGTAATCCTTACGCGGAATACCTTATCTAAATGTCAATCAGCAGTAAAGATCATCAAACTAGAAAATCCAAACGATAGAACTACCGTCAGATAAGAAACTGATGTTATGATGGCATTCCGAACCAAATACCTTCTGGATCTACAGACAATTTTCTTTAGCAATGATTTTAACTTCATCTATTTGGTATTGCAATTCTGCCCTAATGGAAATCTTGAGACTTTCATGAAGAATAACATCATTTCATCATAGAGTACCTGCGTTTTCTTACCTGACAGACAGATAATCGAGATTTTCATTGGGATATGTAAAGGGTTGGTGGTGCTCTAAAGAAATAAGATCATCCATGCTGACTTAAAACCAGCAAATATTCTTCTAACTAGCTTGAATTCTCCGTTGCTAGCTGATTTTGGAGTATCAATGCAGCTTTTAAGGAACCAATCAATAGGGAAAAATAAAGGCGGATCACCTGCTTACATGGCTATGGAGCAAGTTTTAGGAGAAATAGTCATAGAAACTGATTACTTCGCTGCGGGAATGATTTTATATAACCTCTGTGGTTATGATAATTATGGAGAAATGTTGGGAATGAAGAGTGGAAGTTTTCCAGATATCGCTGGGAGAAAAAGGTAGTATTTACTAGAGATAGCCTTCAGCATGATGGGAGTTGACCCAAAGACCAGAGTAGGACCTAAGAAAGTTATTAAATAGCTTGAAGTGATCATATTCCCAAATCCGTAACAGAAAAAAAAAGGAGGGGGGGGGGGAGAGAGGGGAAGGAAAATAGAAGAAAAAGAAAAGTTACAAATAATTGTTGGAATTTAAACAGACTAAGCCTTTAGATTGTAAAGCCAAAGGAGGAGGAAGGAGAAGAGCTAGAAAGTAGCATCATAATTAGCGATGGTCAAGGTTTGATTTTGCATTTTGGATGATTTGGTTATTTTCTCTAATAAAAATCCAGGAATATTTTCATTTTAAAATGGAGATCGGTTTGAAGGAGAGTTCAAAAGCGGTGCTCTAAACGGTTAAGGTAATTATTAGCTAAAGGGCGATAAGTGATTCTTTATTTTGTATTTGTTTGATTTCCCTCAATAAAATAGGGAAGTATTTCTTCAACAATGGAGACATTTACGAAGGAGACTTCAAAGATGGAGAGAAAAATGGTCAAGGTATTCCCTCATTTTTTTATTCTATCTTAAGTTGTTTGATTTTTTCTCTTTTTCAGGCAAGTATTTCTTCTAAAATGGAGACAAATATGAAGGAAATTGGAAGCAAGGAAAGAGAAACAATCAAGGTTAGTTCTTAAAATTATTTAAAAATACGTTGTTATTTAAATGTTTTGGGTCTTACACATAAGGGAAGCAACTCTATTGCAATGGGGAAACTTTTGAAGGAGAGTGGAAAGAAGATGAATTTAGTTATGGTAAAAAGAGATAGAGAATAGCAAAAAGATATCCCTTTTTTGGTTTCTTTATGGAATTGTTGGGATGGTAATTAATAGGAAAATACTCCTTTCTTGATGGTGAAATTTATGAAGGAGAATGGAATGATAGAGAGTTTAAATCTGGCAAAGGTGAGCAATTGTATAGGGGTTGCGGCCTTTTAATTTGTTTCCTTAAAAATAGTGAAGGAGTTTTATTGTGTTGGAGATTATTATGAAGGCGAAAAACAAGAGGAGTAGTTAAGTGGCCAAGGTAAGTGAACAATTGAGTTTTGTATCATTGAAAATCTACAACAATAACGAATGGATCTTAACTATTTTTTTGTAAATAGGCAAATATTTCTATTTCAATGGAGACAGATTTGAAGGCAAATTCAAGAATGGAATAAGGACACATGGTATGAGATGGTTATTATTAAAGTTAATCTATTATTGTTTTTCTTTAAACCTGCTAGGAACACACTTCTCAGTCAACGGATAGATACTAATAGGAGAGTTTGTTAATGGATTGCTAAGTGGAGAAGGTAGTCAATTTAAGATGAGCAAATGAAGAAAATTATTAATTTAAATACAAATTCTTAGTTATTTTTCGTAATTTGAAATAACAAGGTGAGTTAATTTGCCCTGATGGAAGCAGATACAAGGGAGAGTTTAAAGGAGGAGAACTTAGGGGGCAAGGTAATAAAGAAGGAGATGAAGGAGGGAATGTCATACATTATCTGATTTTTTAGTTAGTTTAAATAAGTTTATTAGCAGTTAATCTTTTTTAAAAGGCAAATATTTCTATAGCAATGGAGACATATATGAAGGAGAGTTCAAAGGAGAAGATGAGATTTGTATTGGTAAATTTGTCTCTTCATGGTTTAGAATCTATAAATTCACATATTTTGGTCATGAGAACAGGCAAGTATTTGTCCCGCACGGGGATCTTTATGAAGGAGAATTTCTTGGTGAAGAGCCGTATGGACAAGGTAAGTGCACTTACAGTAATGGAGATACCTATGAAGGAGAGACAAGAAACAATAAACATCATGGTCATGGTAATAATAAATAATGAGTGGCTTTAGTTTTTAGAGAGCTATTAAACTGGTGTTTTTCTTTTTATGATCTTAACATAAAGGTAAGAGGTGTTATGCAAATGGAAGCTTTATTGAAGGACTTTATTAAGATGGAAAGCTAAACGGATATGGTAAAGTTACTTCTGCTGAGAATTTTAAGTTATTTATTTCCACTCCTTCAAGGCTAATATCAATTAATCACTGGAGAAAGATATGAAGGAGAGCTCAAAGATGGATAACCTTCTGGTTAAGGTATATTTAAAAATAAACTTTTAAAAAAAGATCCTTAAATTAAGATTTTGATCTCTCTATGATTCAGGGAAGTTTTTTCTAACAATGGAGAATCTTATGAAGGCACTTACAGAGAAGGAAAGAAGAATGGTTAAGGTAATATTGTTGTAAAGATTTTAATTATTATTGATGATGTGCTTGAGTATCTGTTTTCAGTCTCAAGAATCAAAAACATAACTATCAATATGAAATCTAGGAAAATACAATATGAACAACGGAGATCGGTATGAAGGATAGTTCTAAGATGATCATCCATAAGGATATGGTACCAATTTATCTTAAGATTATTTTGCAGTTATCTGTTTCCTAATAGGCATGCTTTCATTGTTTGATTTTGCAAATCTAGGAAAATTCTTTTTTAGCAATGGGAGAATCTAAGAAGGGGAATCCAAAGGATGGAATGGGACTGGATTAGGTTATAAAACAGATTTAATTCGTTTGAGTTCAGTTTATAAATATTTTTCTTTTAATTCTAAGGTGTGCTCCTATTCAGCAATGGAGACAGATATGAGGGAACAGTTAAAGATGGAAAAATGAATGGCAAAGGTAATTAGATAGTTTAAAAAAAAGTAAAATATTTGTCTTCATTTCCTTGTAAAGGTACCTTCATCTATACCAGCAAAGTCAAATACGTGGGAGAATTCAAGGATGACAAGAAGCATGGCTATGGGAAGATGATCAATGAACAAGGAATCGTGAAGGAATAGGGGATTTGGAAGAAGAATTTTTTATTGTGAAAATGATCATTTTGGTGTTTGATTATCCATGTGATTTTTGCAGTTTGCTTATTTTAAAATGATTGTGTGTGCTATTATTTTTTTTATTACAGAAAGTTTAACATAAAATCTATAAAAATAAAATAATTTCTTTTGAATTTAGAAAAATGAATGATCGATTTTTTGTTTGTGTTAACAATACTTGTATCTTGCTCTAATGAATAAAAGTATAAAAAATAAGAATACACAAAAAAAAACTAATAAATGTGAAATCTAAATGTATTAACTTCTCCCTACTGATTCTTGTTATGGATATTGATATTTTAAGATCTTTGTGACAGAGCTAATATTTTATCCTCAAACAAATGCTCTGAAAACAAAAAATAAACTTGCATTTATTTTAAATAGAACAACGATTCATTGTTGATATCGTCAAGGGGATAAAACACTAACTAAGTATGAAACTATTAAATTCTGTGGCCAAGATAAAACAGCTAATTGTTATTATGCAACTAGAAGAAAATCTAAATAATATGAGATTAATTTGAAATATTTCAACATTTTTATTTTCTTAAATTGAATTTAATATTTTAGTGTTAACAATAATTATATTTTTCATACAAAGATCTAATTTTATCTTTTGAATCATCTTCATTCGATTAGATTACATTATTTTTTTTTCTCTGGGAAATCCATGTCTTTTTTATTAATAATACTGAAGTGCTTATTTTTTTGTAAGGTAATAACATCCATACCACAGCAGTAATAGCAGTAGTGGTATCTAACTCCTTTAGCCTCACTTGATGATCCTATATTTACATGGATATTTAAGTCTCTCAATTTGCCTTAGCGCCTTGATATTTTCCGCGTAGTATTTATTTATAATATTCTCTGAATGTATGGAATACTCAACATCTTCAAATCTGTAAGACAACTCTTTTTAGATGAACATTTCGATGCTTGATATTTCATTGATATTCTGCCTGTAAGCAATCAGATTCTGTAGAGAATCTAGATCAACGTCAATTACATTCATCAAAAAAATGTATTCTTATCGCTGTGAAATACAGCTTTTGAATTACTCTGGCACATCCATTTTGAATGTTTTTCGTGAGATTCTCAAGGGAAATCCATCAAAGGTTACTATGTTAGCTATGCTTGAGGTTTAATCTGGCTCTTAGTTTTCTTGAGATCGTTATTTAATCCCATTAATCGATTCTTGAATTATTTCCCTTTTATCAGGGATCAAATCGACTTTCTTGTGTCTAAGATAAATCATAGCAAGGGAGTCTTGATCTACCCCAAGTAATTATAAGAAACTAGCGGAATAACCAGCGTTATGGAAGTCTATGTCTTGTTTCTTCAGGTTGATTCTCCCGATCGCATAAGTAAACATTTAAGAATTTTCTGTTTAAGAATTGTCCGCTTATAAAATGCCTGCACCTTACCAGCAGCCGGTATCGAAGTGAGTTGGTGAAGGTGGAGAAGAGGATGATCGGTTATTTTGATGATTATTTTCATTTGAAAGATCATAGGCTTGTTTTACTTCTGCCTCTTCCTTCACACAATTCCAATAATATTTATTCAAATACTCAAAGCAAAACGCAGTGAATGCTTCAAATTATTCATTTTTCTCTTCAATAAGCTACTCTGAGACATTAATTGCACTGATTTATTACTTAATTCTTTATGCTCTTCTATCGATATTTTGCAGCACATCTAAAACAGCCATTGCTTCAGGCAACTACCAAATTAGCTTTAAACCATCGAGAGTAGGAAATTTATGAATTTATGTAATAGGTAAGAATCTAAGGTTGAAGATCTAAGAAGTTTTTAGATACGAGATTTGATCACAATCAGATGGAAAATAACCTAAATTCACATTGCATAAGACTGAACAAAGTCGCAATATTCCATCTGCACTGATAGATAGATCACCGAATAATCGCATGTTATTGTATTAACTGCAATTAGAGGCGATATTGGATATATCTGCGATGCTGCAGAAACTAGTTTGAGGGGGAATTTTCTTATTTTGGAGTTCATTTTCATTATCTTTGTTTGCTCTAGTTTCTGAATTCATTGTCTCCATAGAAGGAGGGTTTTCTGTGAACAAACTACTCGCTGTGCTTGTAGAATAATTCTAGGATATTCCAGGCTATTAAAGATGACACCTTGAATCATCCAAGTAGATATGATGTTATTAAAAAATCTGTGAGTTTGGATATTTTAGGTCTGTTTCTAGTTCCATTTTGTCTGTTTGATAAATAAAGTAACTAATCTTGATTGATATTTCTTTTCTTCTTTTGGTAGTTTCTTAGTTTTTGCATGCTATTCCTCCTGACATAAATACAGAAATACACAAGAGTAATTTATCTATTAACAAGTTTAAATCAAGAGGCAACAAAAGAAGAAAAATGTTCTTAATCTAGAATAATTCCTTTTTCTAGAAGAATTCTCTTCAAAAAGACAATTTCCTCTTTATCAAAAGTAATTTTAATTTTCTATATGAAGTTTCAATCTCTTTCTTTCTATCACTCTCTTTGCTCTGATCCTTTAATCATCGTCTAAATAGAATTTATCGTTTATTACTCGAAAATTTATTTTCATAACATTATTCTTCAGTGGGTAATGATACTCCTGCAAGAGACTTCTTTCTTATCTTCAATAAAAAAATGAATAATAATAAGTTTATTTAAGGAAAAAGTGGTCTTGGCTTGGCTTGCTAAATCGGAGGTTTTTTTTATTCTGCAATTGCTAATGGATCATAAACTTCATATTTGTCGTTTTCTTAATCATAATAAATATCAAAAACATAAAAACATGAAATAAATTGTGAAAAACCATTATTTTATGTTGTGTCTTTTTTCTTAAGAGCATTGAGTTCATTTTATAACGAAATCACAAAACAACTTCAGCGAATTTTAACGGAAATAATTGCACAAGACTTGCTTTCAACAAGCAGTTTAATAAAGGAAAACTCTTTAACTAAATTTGGACGAAATCGTGTTTTTTTTGGCAACTTTTAGAATCGAACTGTTCCTTTTTCAATCCGGGAACTCCAAAACGAAGTCACCGTCTGCACAGATAAATCAACTGGAATCATCTTGTCAATAGTTAGCTCGTCAAAAAAGAATCCCATAACAAAATAAAAAAACGAAACATAAACTGTTTCAATAAAAAAAAGCAATCAAACAAAACTTTCATCTTCAATTTTTACTATCAATAAACTCTCTCACTCTCATTTTCACTTCTAACTTGTTATTCTCATCGTATCTGAATTTTTTCTAATTTGATTTTCCATCCTCGTAATACGTAGCTTTAAAATTGCTATTCTTTTCATAGTCAACATAGAAAGCTCTCTTGATATTTTTAATTCCTTCTTTTTCTCTCAACTTGTCAACCCACTTGTAAACTCTTTCACAAAATTTTAATAAGAAACTATTCTTAATTATTTCTTTCCATTCTCGTAGAATTTCACTTCGAATTGTTCTGCTTTCTTGTTATCAATACATTTCACTAAAGAAGTTTATTCTGTAATCTTCTTCCCCTCACCAGCCACGATAATCTGATTTGGCTTAACTTTCTGTTTATTTTATGTGTTCAGTAATTTAAATCCCGCTTGAACATACCTCTCAATGATTTCATTCTCCTTTTCAATACATACATATTGGTCCGTGATTATTATTTGCTCTACTAAGTTTGTCTTCAAATTCTGCAAGTCTTCTTTGCTTTTCGATCTGAGAAAGACATGAAATGGATCTAATAATAAAAGCCTATCTCGGATATGCTCTTACAATCTCTTGTAGATACATCTGTCAGTCCTACCAACATAACCGAATTCTTAGCCTAAATCAATGAAATAAAACTAACAAATAGATTCTACTTCTTCAATTTCGAGTTCTTCGTTACTTGTTAATAAATATTTGTGGACGGGAATCTAGCCACGATATTTCTTTGCTAGCAGATCAATAAAGCTAACCTTTTCGAAATTATCTGACCTTGTAATTGCTGTAAAGATTTCATTCATCAACATAATATTTGCTTTACAAATTTGAATATTTTCTCTAACAGTCTCGCCTTGGATCGAATACATAGTCCTGCAAAACCCAAGACAGAAGTTATTTTTTAATTGACTGACACTTAATTGATTGAATTAACTTGGCTCAGAACTGGAAACTGCTCGAAGATATCAAATACAGAATCGTTTAGACAAGATTTAATTTCATTCATTCTTCCGATACACTCTTATAATTCTAACGCCATCTGAGTGTAAGATTGATTTCGGAACTGAGTAAAGATAGTAGGATAAACTTTCATCAAATTCTCAAAAGCCGCTTTTCTTTCTTCGAAATTCTTAGCACCAACTACCACAACAGACGATCCAGGAACTTTGAAAGCAATAATTCTATTGGTAATATCGCATTACTATTCAATAATCTAATAACTGATTTGCTCGCTTACTCTAATCAGAACATCAGAAATATCAAATTAATCATCGTTTAAGATAATAACATTGGCCTAAAATTCCGTACTATCGCATTTATTTTCAGTAGACTTCTAAACAATAATCTCTACAATCTCATCAATTTTACCAGTCTCGAAGTATTCATACTTATCGAACACAATATCGAACTTATAGGTCTCAACAGCCTTTTTTATCATATTCTATTCAGTTATTGGGTAGATATGATAATTGTTAATAAAGAAACAGAGCGAGCCTCTTGCAGCAATTCGACGATAGATAACTTCCCCAAAAATAGAAAAGACATGCAATGATAAAATGAATGATTTACAATACTCAGTTATCTGTGATAATTTAATTCCGTCTCGATAATCTTCTCCGAAATGTTTGATCAGAGTAACTCCAGAAACAGCTGCTTTGTTTCTTGTGAATAATTTATATCTTAAAAAATCTGGCACGCATTCTCCTTTATTTGGATTCAACTCATTTGTATCGCCTAACTAAAATATTTGTTTATTAACATTTTACAAGTTAACATCCATCAAGCTTTATTTCGTATTGACTTTGATAACATCGATGATCTCGGCACTGATAATATTGGATAGAGAATTCTAACACAAATCTCTAAACTTTTATGATACAAAAACACCTCGAAAACTGCTCCCATACTAATATACTTATTCAATAACTATTATACAGTTTTCTTATCACCATCTTAGTCGAGTTACTTCATCACACCCATATCGACAGCAATCTAGACTTCAGTTATTTTCTTTGTCACCTCGCCTTATTCGTTCTCAATTTTATTTTCTATTGTCAATTTCACCTGGATTTGATACCTGTTTCGATTAGTGTTGTTAATTCTGTCAATTCTATCGACTTTCCTAACACCGATTCTCTTTCCTGTTAACTTGCGATAAATCAATTACAATTACTTTTAACTATTACCTCCTTTTTATTTAGATTGTTTAATTCGTCGATAACTATTTATGTGTATTTACTTCGATCATAATCAACCTTCTCAGCATAAGAAATCTTAAGTCTGTTATAGTAATCGTCTTTGTTGAAAATCAAATGAGGAAATAATAATTCTTAATAATTGAAATATCGTTGATTTTTTTATTTCAACTCTAATGGCAAGAAAAGATACTTATCTTTTGGCACCCGATTGTCACGTCACGAATTTATTTATTTATTAAAAATAAAAATCTTCTGAAATTAAAATTCTAGAAGGTTTTATGAGACATTTCATCTCAACAATTTTATTATTGTTCCTTGAAATCTATTTGAAAAAAGTAAAAACATCCTTCTTAGAATCTATTTTAACTGAAAATTCAGAAATTAATTTTAGTAGGCAAAGAAAGCACCAATATTCAAGTTAATCTTATTTTAAATTTTACAAATAGTGGGGGATGTTTAAAAGAAGCAGAGGGAAGGATTACCAATTTCAAATTTGTAATTGAGAATTTAAAAAAATCATAAAAAAAGGAAAGAATTAATATCTAAAAGGAATACTATTTGTGATCAAATATTTCATCAAATACAAATGAAAACTCAAAAATAAGAAGATTCTATTGAAAGGATTTCAATAACTACATAGAATCTACAAAAACTGATGGAGAAACTACAATAAACACCTAACTATTTAATAGATTCGATTCATTTAAAAAATGCTTGGAATTAGATAGGTGAGAATGGTGCAAAGAATTTAGGAGAAGGAATTGCAAAGTGTGTTACTCTCACTTCTTTAAATCTAGATCTCAGCGGTAATAGTATTGGTGATAATGGTGCAACGTATTTAGGAGAAGGAATTGCAAAGTGTGTTACTCTCACTTCTTTAAATCTATATCTCAGCGGTAATAGTATTGGTGATAATAGTGCAAAGTTTTTAGGAGAAGGAATTGCAAAGTGTGTTACTCTCACTTCTTTAAGTCTAGATCTCAGCGATAATAATATTGATGAGAATGGTGCAAAGTATTTAGGAGAAGGAATTGCAAAGTGTGTTACTCTCACTTCTTTAAATCTATATCTCAACAGTAATAGTATTGGTAATAATGGTGCAACGTATTTAGGAGAAGGAATTGCAAAGTGTGTTACTCTCACATCATTAAATCTAAATCTCTATCGTAATAGTATTGGTGAGAATGGTGCAAAGTATTTAGGAGAAGGAATTGCAAAGTGTGTTACTCTCACTTCTTTAAATCTATATCTCAGCAGTAATGGTATTGGTGAGAATGGTGCAAAGTTTTTAGGAGAAGGAATTGCAAAGTGTGTTACTCTCTCTTCTTTAAATCTATATCTCAGCGATAATAATATTGATGAGAATGGTGCAAAGTTTTTAGGAGAAGGAATTGCAAAGGGTGTTACTCTCTCTTCTTTAAATCTATATCTCAGCAGTAATAGTATTGGTGAGAATGGTGCAAAGAATTTAGGAGAAGGAATTGCAAAGTGTGTTACTCTCACTTCTTTAAATCTATATCTCAGCGGTAATAGTATTGGTGATAACGGTGCAACGTATTTAGGAGAAGGAATTGCAAAGTGTGTTACTCTCACTTCTTTAAATCTAGATCTCAGCGATAATAATATTGATGAGAATGGTGCAAAGTTTTTAGGAGAAGAAATTGCAAAGTGTGTTACTCTCACTTCTTTAAATCTATATCTCAGCGGTAATAGTATTGGTGAGAATGGTGCAAAGTTTTTAGGAGAAGGAATTGCAAAGTGTGATACTCTCTCTTCTTTAAATCTATATCTCAGCGGTAATAGTATTGGTGAGAATGGTGCAAAGAATTTAGGAGAAGGAATTGCAAAGTGTGTTACTCTCTCTTCTTTAAATCTATATCTCAGCGGTAATAGTATTGGTGAGAATGGTGCAAAGTATTTAGGAGAAGGAATTGCAAAGTGTGTTACTCTCACTTCTTTAAATCTATATCTCAACAGTAATAGTATTGGTGAGAATGGTGCAAAGTATTTAGGAGAAGGAATTGCAAAGTGTGTTACTCTCACTTCTTTAAATCTAGATCTCAGCGATAATAATATTGATGAGAATGGTGCAAAGTTTTTAGG
>Ga0302271_10004400_pt1 | contig 11292 bp, 10 predicted proteins | sample III_Bog_N1_1_FD_198767 | JGI IMG/M metagenome (GOLD analysis project Ga0302271, IMG submission 198767) | Peat permafrost microbial communities from Stordalen Mire near Abisko, Sweden - III_Bog_N1_1 | ecosystem: Environmental > Terrestrial > Soil > Wetlands > Peat | place: Sweden: Abisko... | reverse complement strand
AAGAACAGAGTTTAAGCTGAGAAAATGCTGGTTGAGTATTCATCCAACAGACATGAACAAACCCCTCACAGTATAGGATTTTTTTCTTTTCAATTTGTGTTTATTTATTCTTACAGGTGAGATCCAGCGAGAATTCTTCTGATTCCCATCTAATTTTCTTTTTGGAGACCTAGAAAGCAACATTGAGGTTTTAGCGCTGATAATAAGTCTTTTATCTCTTAAACATTTACCAAAAGTTTTATGTAATTTTTGAAGAATTTCGAAGTGCCTGCTTTTTTCAGCATAGCATTGACAATTTCTCCTGTATCTATGAGCTACTTTGTAGATTTTCTGTTTCGTGTTGCTCCCTTTTTAGCTTCCATTCCTTGAACATTGCTATTACTTTCTTCATCACTTGATTCGTTATCACTCTCTCCATAGTAATATCCCGTTCCATCGCTCTACAAAAGAATAATACAATCTTTCCAAAGTGGAAATAAAATCATATTACGTCCTAACTATCAGATTAGTATGCGATTTAGTAATCTTCTTCCTCTGATTGTTAGCTTTGCTGTAAGTTGGAATCGTAACGGGAAATACTATCCTGATTCATCTTTTAAATATGAAAAATATTATCATTGCTACATATTGCAATAGGAAGTAGTAAATATGGAGGGGGTAGTTTACTGTTATTCAGGAAGAGAAGTGCTTTCTTCGAGTTAAATATAATAACTCTAAATCTTTAATTTCTGTTCGATTTTCAGTGCTTTTTTCTTTGCAGTTAGCACAAATACTAAATCTTGATTTTAACTTTTGAATAACTCAATCTAGTAGTCTAAATTAATAGATCTTCTCTTTTGATCTTCAAAATGCTCAAAACCAATTTAAAGAATTAGCTCATGAGTCATTTTCGCATTTTTAATTTTTTGTGTGTCTATTTGACTAAAAAAGTAGCAGATGCCTTTACAAATATCAAATTATTCAATGTTAAATAATAATATTGCTTTAATTCCATTTGATTAAAATTTTGATTTCAATTATACAATTGAATGTCTTTTAAGGATATTAATGACACTAATATTTTGGTTTTCATAAATTGTATGAGAAAATCTTTGATTACCTTAATTAACTTTGTAAATAATTCAAAATTATTTAATAAATATAGCATATTTTTATTATGTATTCTATTCTATTTCTCTACCAATGTATCTATTAAAAGAAACTTGGGATAATTAGGTACATCAAAAGATCAAGCTACGAAGTTAAAAATGAAAGAAATTATTAAAGGTTTAAGAGAAGCTAGATACGCGCGGGAAGAAAAGAACAAAATTTTTCAAAAAAATCTGTTCCGGAGAAATAACAAAAGGATTCAGATAAAAAATCAAACTATCTTATTAAGTCTAGCAAAAAGATAAAAATGAAATAGTCAGGGTAGAAATATGCTTACTCGCAGTAAGAAGTAGCCAAGGTGATTGCTGTAAACTTCTCCATTATGCCAGAAGAAGAAATTGTAAAAAGAATTGTGCTTTTTACTCAATTCTTCCATTAATAGCTCTCTGTATTTCTGATTAGGAAAGATGGGCTGTAGCTGAAATCAGTAAGGAAGGAGGACCATCCAAAGAAGAGACTGGTTTCATCAACGATAGAAGGCTAGGTGTTGCTTCAGCTAAGAGCGTTTGCGAGACATGCAAGCAGAATAGTGAATGTTGTGGTCATTTTGGTTTCATCAAACTCAAACATCCTATCTATCACATTAACTTCATTGGCACTGTTAAGCAAATCCTTTTGTGCGTCTGCCACAAATGCGGAGAATTGAGGAGTCCTACAATCAAGGTACAGATTGTTATCATAAGTGTTTACAAAAGAATTTTCATTCTTTTTGATTTAAAAAATGAAGAGGGCGGGAATAAAGAGTTTTAAAGAAAAGAAATTCTCTCTCTCTCTTATTCAAAATAATTAATGTTATTTTTCAATTAAAAATTGGTGTGTCTCTCAATATGTATTGTCAAAGAGCTTATTTATTGTTTTTGGGTTGAAAAGCGAGATGAAAGGGGCGAACCAGAAGGTAAAACTGAATAGGCTAAGCAGTAAAAATTTGAGGAAATCAAAGCGATTTCTCTCCCAAAAAGGAGACTAAATGAGCTCTATAAAGCGCTGGGAAAACAAGACAAATGCTAATCAGCAGGCTGTGGATAAGAACTCTACACAAAAATCAGCATTATTAAGTTCTTGACACTCAAAGTCAGCACAAAGGTAATTCAGAAAATTATTATTATTTTGAGTTTGGGAATATTCAACAATTTTTGATCATTCAGAATGGGACAGATGAAGATTTACTAGCAGAAAAAGCTCTGGAAATTCTCAAGAAAATTAAAACAGTCACAGCAAGGACTCTCTTAGGATACAAAGGTATGATAAAAGTTGTATTCTTATCAGCTTTTTTAAACTAAATACGGTCTATTTTTAAAAGGATCTTCAAGACAAGGCAGAGATGAGAATGATTTCTTGATTCCAAGGGATTTAATCTTAACAAAATTGCTCGTACCTCCTCCTTAGGTGCGTCCTCCTATTGAAATGTCTTCGAATATGACTTGTCAAGATGAACTGACAAAATGTTACGAAGATGTGATAAGGTTGAATAATCTGATTGATGACACTAAAGATTACAAAAAACTTGTAAAAAATTACTGAAAATTTTGTTTCATCACACAAATTAATTGGTTTATTGTATTTTTTCAGGTAAATGACATCTAGTAAATCGTGGCAAGAATGATGGATAACGATAAACCTAGATTGGAAGCACTTAAAATCAAATCTAAAGTCGTGAAGAGCTTTTCTCAAAGACTTAAAGGAAAAGAAGGACGTTTCAGATAGAATCTCATGGGAAAAAGAGTAGATTTCTCAGCTCGTTCTGTCATTTCTCCAGACGCAAATCTTGCACTTGACGAGTTGGGAGTTCCTAGAAGTATTGCAGATGGCTTAACAGTCCCTGAAATTGTAAATCAGTAGAACCTTGAGCACATCAAAGAATTGTGGAGAAACGGAAAAATAAAGAGTATTATGAAGCCTAATCGTGAAAAATAAGTATTCGAGGCATATGATGCGATCATTTGCAGTAGCGGTGGAACTAATAGTGATAATATTGAGAATCATATCAATGATGGTAAATAAAAATGCTTTGAATAATTGAAAAATTATGTATGTTGATCATTTTTTTAATTATTTTCTAGGTGTAATAGTTGAAAGATGCCTTCAAGATGGAGACTACGTGCTGTTTAACAGACAGCCTACATTACATAAGATGAGTATGATGGGTCACAGAGTCAGAATCCTACCTTACAGCACATTCCGTTTGAATTTGTCCGTCACAACCCCTTATAATGCAGATTTCGATGGCGATGAGATGAATATGCACGTTCCTTAGTCATATGAAACACGTAAGACTTGCAGTTAAAACCCAATCAAACTTGTCTAAATTGCAATATTTTTTCTTCAAAAGGTGTTGAGTTGAAGTACATTTGCCACGTTCCAAGATAGATTGTGACTCCTAAGGCAAACAAGCCAGTCATGGGTCTAGTGTAGGATTCTTTGCTTGGAGTGAGTATGTTTACACTTAGAGATAAATTCTTAACAAGAGAATAAGTCATGAATCTCGTCATGTGGATTGATAATTGGGAAGGAGATCTACCTATGCCTGCTATTCTCAAGCCAGAACCGCTTTGGACAGGAAAGCAAATTATGTCCCTGATCATCCCAGAATAAATGACAATGACCAGATTCAAAGGAGATAAAGATGATGATAAATGGTTCCATCCTTAAGATGAGTAAGATATTGATTAACCTTAACAGAATTAAGAACTCAATCTGTGTTTTATTTTATATTTAGATCAATTTACATCTACAAAGGAGAGTTGATTCAAGGTTACATGAATAAATCAATTGTCGGAGATGGTCCAGGTGGTTTAGTTCATTTAATTTGGCTAGACATTGGTCACGAAGAGACATGTAATTTCATGACTAGATGTCAGAGAATTGTCAATAACTGGCTCATTATGTTCGGCCATACAATCAGTTGTGCTGATATTGTTCCAAGTGAAAAGTGCTAGATTGCTATTGAGGATATCCGTAGAAAAGCGTTCATCGGATACGACGAAGTTGAGCAGCATTTCCAAGATGCTCAATACATCGATGAGCACAACATGCACAAAGCAGGAAAGAAAATCTTTGATTCTTTTGAGGTGCAAGTCAATTCCATTCTGAATCAGCTTCGTCAGGAATCAGAAAAATAAGCTGAAGCCACCATTAAATTCAAGTAATCTTAATATAAATTATTACCAAACTAATTTTGGCACTTAAATCTTTAAAAACTCTTTTTCGGAAATTAAAAGCTAATTTTCTATTCTGTTTCTTCTTTTTTTTCAGATACAATTAATTCAACAAAATGGTGTGGTCAGGCTCCAAGGGTAAAGCTACAAATCTTGCTCAGGTTATGGGTCTCGTTGGTCAGTAGAATATTGAAGGTGCACGTATCAGAAACGGGTTCAGCAGAAGAACTCTTCCTCACTTTTGCAAAGATGATAATGGTATTATCGCAAGAGGCTTTGTTATCAATAATTTCTACATCGGTAAGTAGCTTCTTTTAAGCATGTTTCCAAAATGGAAAAACAATTTGGATTTACTTAAAAGTATGTATTTTTATTATTCTGTTTAGGTTTGAAACCATATGAGTTCTTCTTCCACACAATGGGTGGTAGAGAAGGTCTTTCAGATACAGCTGTGAAAACAAGTAGAACAGGGTATATTCAGCGTAAACTTGTGAAGGCTCTTGAGGATGTTATTGTCAGATACGATGGTACTGTCAGAGATAGCTCCGGTATGATTATTCAAACTTGCTATGGTGAAGATTCCCTAGCAGGAGAATATATTGAATGTTAGAAGATTCCTGAAATCGATTACAAAGATGAAGATTTCGAACGAGAATTTAGATTCATTCGAAGTGATAAAAACGAAGACAATGCGTAGTTTTAATATTCTAAGTTAACTCATTTTGAAAATCAAATCAGCCGAGAAGTCCTTGACTAGATTCGTGATGAATTCAGAAGGATGTGTGAAGCTTAAGAGGACAGTTCTTTCATTCTTGAGCAGGAATTCGAGCTATTGATTGAAGCTAGAAATTTATTCAGAACTGTGTTTTATTTCTACTCACAGGACAGCAAGATTGACATCAATTTACCAGTGAATATTGGTAGAATGATTGAAGCAGCTAAGATCGAGATGTCTTAAAAAAATAAACTTTATGCAAGAGAAGTTTCCAAAACAAACCCAATCTCTGTTTACTACTTAATTCTTAAGCTTTTTAAGGATCTTGATAACTATGCAACGATCAGAGGACTAGATAAGGAATCCCTTGTGCTCTTCAAAGCTCATATTCGTCTTCATCTTGGATCTAAAAAGGTTGTGCTCAAATACAAGCTGTCCCTGGAAGTATTCGAGAAACTCACAAATGAAATCTTCGACAAGTTCAAGAAAGCCATTTCTCATCCAGGTAATTTTTAAATTGATTGATAGAACACCTCTTGATAACTATTTTCTTCAAAAAGGTGAAACAATTGGTGCTATTGCAGCTCAATCTGTCGGTGAACCTACAACCTAGATGACTTTGAATACTTTCCACTTTGCTGGTGTGTCAGATCGTAACGTTACACTTGGTGTCCCTCGTCTGCAGGTAAAAACTAAAATGACTTTGAAGATAATTTTAAAGTTATTTTGTTTTTATTTTTTCAAGGAAATCTTAGACGCCTCTAAAAATGTTAAAACACCAGAAATGACTGTGTTCTTTGAAGGCGGATTGCGACTTAAGAAATACACAAAAGACACAATTGGAAAAGATTATGGTAAATTCAAAGAAGAATACGAAAGGCTTGCTTCTGAAGAAAAAAGTTAAATCATGAAACTCAAACAACTTATTGAGTATCAGACAATCTCAATCTACACTCTCTAGACAAGAATTATCTACAAATTTGACGAAGAAGAGGCTGGAGATGATAATATTTTCGGAGATGCTTAGAGTGATACATTTGATCCAATTGTGCTAATTATCTACATTGATACCAAAGCCAAAGCAACCCATGAAATATTCGATCTCTTAGTCAGAAGAATCAAAGAGCTTGCAGATTAACCGAAATATAAGCGTGGTGGTGTACTGAATGTTGAAAAGAAAGCTTTCGATATTGGATAGATCCATGTGAAATTCTTCCCTTAGAATGGTGGTGACTAAGAAATGAAAAACCCTGATGACACAAGTCTAACTAATGCCTACTCAATTCTGCTCATGTTCGAAACTGATTTCAAGGATACATACATTGGTGGTATCGAAAAGGTTCAAAAGGTTTATCCTACTCAAAAGAAAGAAATTCGTCCATGGATTGAGAGTGAGTACATTCCATTACCAGTTCCAAAGACAGTCGTAGAAAATGGTGTTTCTAGGATAGTCGATTTCGCTAAGGAGATCAGACCTTAAGAGAATATCTTCAACACATCTGGCAGTAATCTAAAGGAAGTCTTGAAGATCAATAAAGTTGATGCAACACGAACTTACAGTAATGATATTCAAGAAATTATTGCGGTGCTCGGAATTGAAGCAGGAAGGAGATCAATCATTAACTAAATCAGAGTAGTTATTGAGCCTTATGGTATCTACATTAATTATAGACATCTAGCTATTCTAGCTGAATGGATGACCATCAGAGGAAGATTGACTCCGATTAACCGTAATGGTATCAATAGAATTCCAGGACTTTCCTGTTTGAGGAAATCTTCATTCGAAGAGACAGTCGATATCCTGAATACAGCTGCTGTCTTCTTTGAAAAAGATTAAGTAATTAATTAACAACAACATCTGAGCAGATAAACATATTATTATCTTCAACTATTAAAATCCATTTTTATTCTTTTTACCAAACGAGTTATTTCAAAAAAAAACAAATTATTTTTTTTGTGAAGCTGAAAGGTGTGACTGAGAATATCATCTTTGGATAAAATTGTGATATCGGCACAGGATGTTTCGATCTTCTAGTTGATCTTGCAAAAGTTGGTGATTTCAGAACCAAACGTTAGAGTGATTAACCTGATGGTGTATGCTCGTCACCCTCTGAGAACGAATCACAAAGAATGGATGAATTCACGCCAAACGCAATGATTACTCCTCATCCTATGACTTGCTTCCCATCAAGCAGAGGATCAGTATATGGAGGAGGTGCATTCACACCATCAACGCCATTCTAAACCACTTCTCCAGGTTTGAAATAGAATTACATTATTTTCATTTTATTGTGCAATAAAAACTAAAGCGTGTGTAGTAAAATATTATTCTTTTCTTAACATCAAAAAGGATATCAATCGCAGACACCTAATTAGTTCACTTCAAATCCTTCTTATTCTGCTAGAAGTTCTCAATATGTTCCTAACACTGGCAATGTTTCGCCATTCGTCCAATCTCCAAGTATCATTTTTTTCTTCTAAAAATAATTATTTTTTTAAATATTTCTCTGAACAAAACTAAATTTTATTTCCTTTTTAGATTACTCTCCTCCCAGTCATACACCAGCAGGTCAAACAAGCCCCTCTAACGCCAGTCCTTACGCAAACTCACCTCAATATAAGAGTGCAGTTAGTGCAGGAACTCAATCTCCTTCTTACACATCACCCTCATAGCTTAAGTATTGCAAAAAACTCTTTATCTTTCACACATTTAACTTTTCCTTGTTTCAAATCTATTTTAGGTTTAACTCCCCAAGTTACTAGAGCCCACATAGCTAAAATCTGGCATCATCAAGTCCACACGATCGTTAGAAATCATCTTACATAGGTGGTGGTTCTTCATAATCTCCACAATACATGAGTTCTCCTCATTACGATTTCAAGAGTACTCCAACTCTCCCAAGAATCCCAGAAAGATCAGAATAGCCTTACAAAGCTCCAGAGGGAGAAAGTGAAGAAAGTGAGAGTGACGACGAGTGAGCTATTCCAAAAAAATAGATTTTATCTAGTAAGAAGATTACCAGGTTGTATCTTTACATTGATATGATAATAAACTAGCAGAAGATAGATGTGTATTAATATTTGTTTAGATGAGTTTGAGTTTTATAAGAATATTATTAAAAGTTAAAGTAAATTAGAATGGGGAGGTATTGATAGGGTTTGACAACTTATCTTCTAAATGCTAAACTGTTAAACTGACCAAATCTTTTTTTGTAATTTCATTGAAAGACATTAGAAAGATAATAAAATTATTTTATTGATTTGTGTTGAAAATTATTATTGACAAGGAACTAACCCTAAAGCTTTCCTCTTTATGGTATTTAAAAGGTTAGATTAACAGACTAACCCCTTGAAAAGTTTAATTGTCCTAGTGAATTCACGTTGTGAATAGGTTTAAATGGATCGAAAAAGAAATAAAAGATGATTTCAAGGGAAAGTTAAAATAGTAATATGTTTGAGTTTTTCATATTGTTCTTTATCCAGTAAACAGCTGGTTTCGTCTCTCTTTTGAAGTTAATATGCATTTATTCAAACGATCTGATCGATGTTAATTTTTCTTATGAAGTATTATCGTGTGTGATTTTTTGTTGTTTTTTGTGATTTTAAATGTATTATTTTTTAGATTTCATTCAATCAAGCGAGCATGCACATTTATGTCATTTGAATATGAATTATTTATCATTGGAGAAAAGCACACTGGCAATGTATGTGAGAGATTACCAATTCAAGTTAGTTTATCAGTTTACAAGAATCAGAGAGGAAATAAAAGAGTTAATGAATAATTGCAGAATACTATTATTATTATGCTGAGACATAAATGAATGAGAACTAAACTGGCAATTTGATTTGAATCGGGACTTACGGAGAACGAAATAACATGAAAATATGAATAATAAAGAATGAATCTCACAGAAGAATAAGAAGATGCAGGAAAGAAAATTGGCTTGTAGTGTGGGATATGGCAATTGAATGAACTAAACTGTTCAATCTCAAGTTGTTGTTTTGCATTTTTCGCATTTAAATAACAACTTATCTATCTGTTTTCTCGCTCTTGGAAGGAAGGAACAGCCGCAAAGGAGGATATGGCTTGAATGTGTGAGTGTATTAACACCGGCAGAAATAAAAAACTTATGGCTTTTGTGCTAAAAATTGAGGGCTAACTTTCTCTTCCAACAGCAATTTATCTTAGGTTTTTTTCTTTCTAAAATTTTGTAATAATGAAGAAATATTTCCTTTTTGGCGTACTTTCTGGGGGATTCAATACACAGCTAACAGATATTTTCTTTCGTATTTTGATTTCGTTGAAGATTAAGATTTATTAAAGCAATTAATCGTAAAATTTATTAGCATTTGACCTTCAATGACAGTGGAAATTTTGGAAATGTTTTCCTTTCCCCACTTTCCAGCAGATTAATTCAAAGTATAAAAAAAATCAAGTTTAATTTGATATTTCTTGCATAAGTAATTAATTATTAATTGCGAATTACTTGACATCTCAAGGGATCTTTCCTTTATATTGATTTTTTTAACGGTCAATTTCACTTTTATTTAATTTTTTTTAGTGTTTTTTCCCAAAAATTAGCACTAATTTGCGAATAATTATTTTTTAGTTAAAAATGAATAAAATCTAACAATAAGAAGCAAAAAAGGCATTCAAGCTAATTTTCTCCTCTTAGCAATCTCCTATTTCATAAAAATGTTCATTTGACGATCAATTTGCATTCGAGAAAATTGTTGGAAAGGTTTAAATTATATTCACAAAAAACGCTTCTTTTTCTTCTAAGATTCATCCTTTTATCTAACTGATCTTGTTGTTTAATTACCTTCGAAATCAGTCATTTTATCATTCTTTTTTCTTTTTAAAAACGATTTAATGAAGCAAGATAGCCATATTTTTCAAGTTTTTTGTGAAATTCGATTGAAAAAATGAAAGTTAATTGTACAAACTAAAATTGATATTTTGATATTCTTCCACACTAATTTCCTCTCCTTGAAAATCAATAATAAAATCAAAAGATTTGAGAGCTTAAAGTTATTAATCCAAAATGTTGATGTTTCCATAAACATCACCATATTCTTCAAAGAAGGATAACATATTTCCATAGAATCATAACAAAATTGCTTTTTATGTTCAATTTTTGACAATTTTTACAAAAAACAAGCTAAACTAAATGATACCTTGCTACACAAAGAACTATTTTGATATTTTGCTCTGTTAAAGACCTTACCACAAGAAGAATCATTCATTTTATTGATGAGCTTCTAGACAATCAAATCAACAAACACAACATGATGGGTAGATATCAATTGAAGATATCATCTGTTTCTCTCAAATAGGTTTTGATTTTGCTATTTTCTAGCAGGCAAAGAGTGAGTCAAGAATATCACTATATTTAAGCTTCTTGATTACTCATAATACATGTTTATTTTAATATCTTTGTAGCGCACATAAACGTGTCAGTTATATCTGTATCACATATTGATTTCTTTCATTATTTTGTTTTGGATATTTTTTTGTGTAGTATTTTTTAATAACATTGATTTGGAAACAAGGAATATGAGGTGGATTTTGATTTTGAAAACAACAACAACAATAGAATTAATTGATTTCTTGAGGTTAGAGTAGCATTATCTTGTAACTTTGAGCACATACATAATAATGGGGGAGAAAGAAAATGTAGATTGATAGGATAATTCAATCAATTATGGTCAATATAAAGTACCAGAGAAAAGAGAAGGAGAGAAAGAATCACATAAATGAGAAGTAGAAGAGATAAGGGTTTAGATTTTTTTATTAAGATAGCTAGATTTAGAGTGAATTAAGATTTTCTCTCTTTTTCTTAGCTTCTTTTCTTATTTTTTGAAAGTCAGTTACCACTTTGGAGTTGTCTTCAAGGAGAGATCTATCTGTCGCATGGTTTGGGACAATCAGCATTGAATATCAAATCACGTTGTGTGTCTAGACATGGTTTCACCAGATAAGCGAGGTAATGATAAAAACTTGGAATTTATGGAAATCGTTAGTTAAAAACTACCAGTCAGACACACTAGTGCTGTGATAAACTCAAATGCTGTGCTTGGTTGTGTTCTTCATTGCAGTCTTCGCAGCAGGAATGTTTTCTTTCTTTATATTCGTTAATTAATTAGATCTGTTTTCCCTTTGGTTAGGACACCAAATTATCTTGGGGGGGGGGGGGGGGCGGGGGGGGGGGGGGGGGGGGGGGGGGGGGGTGGGTGGGGGGGTGGGGGGTGGTGGGGGGGTGGGGGTGGTGG
>Ga0302271_10004399_pt1 | contig 11294 bp, 8 predicted proteins | sample III_Bog_N1_1_FD_198767 | JGI IMG/M metagenome (GOLD analysis project Ga0302271, IMG submission 198767) | Peat permafrost microbial communities from Stordalen Mire near Abisko, Sweden - III_Bog_N1_1 | ecosystem: Environmental > Terrestrial > Soil > Wetlands > Peat | place: Sweden: Abisko... | reverse complement strand
AACAAATTCCTGAGGAACTTTTTTAAAGGTACTGCAGAACTTACACTTGATAACAATAATCGAATACTCGTTCCGAAAAGACTTATGGAGATGATTGGAGCAGACAGGGATGTCGTTCTTGCCGGCCAGGATGGTAAAATTGAAATCTGGGCAGCTGAGAATTATGATAAAGTGGACATGTCGGAAGAAGAATTTGGCAATCAGGTCGAGAAATATCTGGGTGTTAGTAATAATGAGTCTGAAAGATAATGGTTTATCATATCCCCGCTTTGCTCAGTGAGAGTATTGACGGGCTGAATATCCAGCCTGACGGGGTTTATGTCGACGTTACTTTCGGAGGGGGAGGGCATTCAATGGAAATTCTGAAAAGGCTTACAACCGGCAGACTAATAGCTTTCGATCAGGATGAAGACGCTGCCTCGAATGTTCCGCAGGATGGAAGATTCCTCTTCCTGAATCAGAACTTCCGATTTCTGAAAAACAATCTCAGATTTAATAATATCCTTTCGATAGACGGTTTAATTGCTGATCTGGGAGTTTCTTTTCACCAGTTCGATGAACCTGAACGTGGGTTTACTTTCCGACAGGATGCACCCCTTGATATGAGGATGAATAAATCAGGATCCGTTACTGCGGCTGACCTGCTTAATACCCTCGATGAGAACCCGCTTGCAGATATTTTTTACAAATATGGTGAATTGTCAAATTCCAGACGAATTGCCAGGGAGATAGTAGCAGTACGCGATAAAAAAAATCTGAAAACTGTTAATGACATTATAAATACGGTCGGGAAACTGGCACCATTCCGTCAGGAACATAAATTCTATGCCAAACTGTTTCAGTCCCTGAGGATTGCTGTTAATCACGAAGTTGATTACCTCGAGGAAATGCTTTTGCAGGCACTTGATGTACTTAATACAGGTGGAAGACTGGTTGTAATCAGCTATCACTCGCTGGAAGACAGGGTAGTAAAGAATTTTATGAAGACCGGTAATTTCCTGGGTGAAGAGAAGAAGGATTTTTTCGGGAATGTAGAAACACCATTCAGGATAATAAATAAAAAGGGAACAACACCAGATGATGAAGAACTGGCAATTAATAACAGGGCAAGAAGCGCAAGGATGAGGATTGCCGAGAAAATCTGACTTATGGAAGATAATAAGGAAAATATTAAGGAAGAGACCAAGGAAAATCCTAAGAAGGAGGTAAAAACCGGGAGTTTCATAAAGGAACTGCTAAGCGGAACTATGGTGTCGGAAAAGCTCATACTCAATAACCTGGGATATGTAGCTCTGCTCACCTTCCTTACCATAGTCTACATAGGCAACAGATTTCATGCTGAGAAAATAACAAGGGAATCGACCAGGCTTCAAAGGGAGGTTAAAGATCTGAGAGCAGAATTACTTTCAACTTCAGCTGATCTTATGTTCATAAGTAAACAGTCCGAAGTATTCACTATGGTAAGGGAAAAAGGATTGAATCTCGAGGAATTGAAGGCTCCGCCTTATAAATTATTGGTTGACAGGAAGTAAAAGAATGGCAACACGGGATGAAATAGTAATGCGCGGCGGGCTGGTATATCTGGCGATTGCACTTTTAGCGGTTGCTCTTCTTATACGCATTATTATACTTCAGTATGTTCAGCGCGGTAAATGGGCCGATATGAGTGAGAAGTACGTCTATAAAACAGCTGAAATGCCTGCTAACAGGGGTGATATACTAACTTCCGACAAACGTCTGTTAGCAAGTTCAGTGCCCTATTATACAATCTATATGGATACCCGTAGCAGCGGGATGGCTGCATCCACCTGGTCGAATGGAATCGGAGGATTGTCGGCCGGTCTGGCCAAATACCTGGGTGTACGATCCGCAGCTGGCTGGAGATCTTCAATTACCGAAGCAAGGAAAAAGGGTGACCGCTATTTCCTGATCCAGAGAAAAGTCGACTATGAGACACTCACTAAACTAAAAGAGCTTCCAATATTCAGGGAAGGTCAGTATAAAGGCGGCATGGTTGCACAGGCTGAGAACAGAAGAATACTCCCGAACTATGATCTTGCCTCACGCACAATTGGTTATCTGAACCTTGGAAGTGAAGGGAACATGGTAGGAGTGGAAGGTGCATTTGATAAGGATCTGGCAGGCAGGAACGGCGTAGCTATAAAACAGCGTCTTACTGGCGGAGATTGGATAATGGTTGATGGCCCGAATAGTGTGGAATCGAGGGATGGAAATGACGTGGTGACTACTCTTGATCTTGATCTGCAGGATGTTGCAACTACAGCCTTGCTCAATCAGCTAAGGAAAAACAATGCAGATCATGGTTGTGCTGTCCTCATGGAAGTATCAACCGGGAAGATTAAGGCAATTGCTAATCTCGGACTCCAGGAGGATGGCGATTATCAGGAAACATACAATTACGCTATTGGTGAAAGCACTGAACCTGGTTCGACCTTTAAGCTTCCATCACTCATGGCTGCTCTTGAAGACGGAGTGATTGATACCGGCGATATTGTAGATACCGGCAAAGGGATGATTAAGTATTATAATCAGACAATCAGGGATACAAAAGAACATGGTGTAATCACAGTCAAACAGGTTTTTGAGGAATCATCAAACGTCGGTACTTCCAAACTTATCTATGAGCATTATAAAAACAATCCTAAGGATTTCGTGAACAGGCTATATGCGATGAGACTGAATAAACCGCTGGGACTTCAGTTAAAGGGTGAAGGGGAACCATTGATCCGCTACCCCGGCGATAAGCTGTGGTCGGGCCTTTCATTGCCAATGATGTCACATGGCTACGAAGTGCAGCTGACTCCTATGCAGATACTTACATTCTATAATGCTGTAGCTAATGATGGCAAAATGATGCGTCCGTATTTTGTATCTGAAATAATGAGAAGCGGAAGCGTGATAAAGAGCTTTGAGCCTGAAGTTATAATCAATTCGATAGCATCACGATCAACAATAAGGAAAGCAAAGAAAATGATGGAGGGAGTGGTGGAAAGAGGTACCGCGACCAACCTGAGAAATTCCAATTATAAAATCGCAGGTAAAACAGGAACAGCGCAGATAGCAAAAGATAAATCGGGCTACAAATCGGGTGACCGGATTTCCTATTCAGCCTCTTTTGTAGGATATTTTCCTGCAGAGAGTCCTCTCTACTCTTGCATTGTTGTAGTTAATTCTCCTTCGAACGGAGTTTATTATGGAAATCTTGTGGCTGGTACTGTATTCAAAGAAATTTCCGATAAAGTTTATGCTACAAGATTTTTTAAAGAGTATAAGCCTGAAAATAAGGATGATATAAAACCATCCGCCCCTGATGAAGGTAATGGATACAGAGCCGATTTAAATGAAGTGCTTAAAAACCTTGATGTTCGTTACAAACGTACCGCTGACGATGACTGGGTAGCTACCCGTGAGAGCGGAGATACTGTCAGGCTCGCGGGAATAAAAATTCAGCAAGGCCTTATTCCTGATGTCAGGGGAATGAGTCTTCGCGACGCGATTTACCTGCTTGAGAATTCAGGAATCAGAGTTCAGTACAACGGCAGGGGCAGAGTACTCAGACAATCTCCCGAACATGGAGCAAGATATTTTAACGGAACAGTTGTTTCCCTTGAAATGAATATGTAAGATGATGAAGATTCAAGATATATTAAAAGGTATTGAGGTTGTTTCTCTGACAGGAACAAAAAGCCGGGACGTATCAGGTATTGAATTTGATTCCAGAAAAGTTCAAAAAGATTCACTTTTTGTGGCTGTCAAAGGATATAAATCTGACGGCCATGATTTTATAAGCTCCGCTATATCTTTGGGAGCTACAGCAATAATTTGCGAAGTTGTTCCGCGGGACATGGATAAAAATGTTTGCTGGATAAAAACAGATGATTCGGCAAAAGCTTTGGGAATTGCGGCTTCCAATTTCTTCGGAAACCCTTCACAGTTCCTTAAACTTGTTGGTGTTACCGGCACCAACGGTAAAACAACTATTGCTTCACTGCTCTACAGAATGTTTATAGGCCTTGGCTATAAATGCGGACTTTTTTCCACAGTTTGTAATTATATAAATGAAAAGGTACTTGAGGCCACTCATACAACACCCGACCCAATTCAGCTGAATAGCCTTCTTGCTAAGATGGTTGAAGAGGGATGCGACTTTGCCTTCATGGAGGTAAGCTCTCATTCCGCTGATCAGAAACGAATTGCAGGACTGCAATTTGCCGGAGGTATTTTCACGAATCTTACCCATGATCATCTCGATTATCATAAGACATTTGATAATTACCTGGCTGCCAAGAAAAGTTTCTTCGATAATCTTTCTGTAGACGCATTTGCCCTGGTAAATGTTGACGACCGTAATGGCCGGGTAATGCTGCAGAATTGTAAAGCGCATCATTACACATTCTCCATCAGGGGAATGGCTGATTACCGTTGCAGTATAATCGAACAGGGGTTTGAAGGAATGCAGTTGAAGATCCAGGGAGAAGAGGTTTGGACACGATTTATCGGGGAGTTTAATGCTTCAAATCTTCTGGCTGTTTTTGCTGCATCAGAACTTCTCGGCGCCTCAAAAAAAGAGATACTTACCATTCTCAGCGACCTGCATTCTGTCGCCGGAAGACTGGAAGTAATTAAGTCTCCGTCAGGCATTTCAGGTATTGTCGATTATGCACATACCCCCGACGCTCTTTTAAATGTTATAGATACTATAAATAAAATCAGGGAAGGAAGTGTGCATCTCATTACTGTTGTTGGCGCAGGTGGCGACCGCGACCGCACCAAAAGACCGAAGATGGCAGCCATCTCTGCAGAAGGAAGTGATAAAGTGATACTGACTTCGGATAATCCCAGAACCGAGAATCCTGACGCTATACTTGATGAGATGGAGAGAGGGATAACCCCCGACCTGAAGAGAAAAACACTAAGAATATCCGACAGGCGTGAAGCAATCAGGGCGGCAGTTATGCTTGCTAACAGCGGGGATGTAATACTCATTGCGGGAAAAGGACATGAGACCTACCAGGAGATTATGGGAGTGAAGCATCACTTCGACGACAGGGAAGAATTGAAAAATGCATTATTACTTAAATAAAACAGGGAAAAATGCTTTATTACCTATTCCAATATCTAGAGTCATTGAACCTTCCCGGAGCAAGGTTATTTACTTTTATATCTTTCCGGTCAGCTGCTGCAGTAATAACATCCCTGATAATCTCAATGCTGATAGGTAAAAAAATCATTCTTTATCTTCAGCGAAAACAAGTTGGTGAGGTCGTCAGGAATCTGGGGCTGGAAGGACAATACAATAAACAGGGCACCCCTTCAATGGGAGGAATCATAATTCTTGCCTCAATTATTATCCCGACATTATTGTTTGCAAAAATCGGTAATATCTACATTATCCTCATGCTGATCACCACTCTATGGCTTGGTCTAATTGGCTTTCTTGATGATTATATCAAGGTATTCAGAAAAAACAAGGAGGGACTAGCCGGGAAATTTAAAATTGCAGGTCAGATAGGCCTCGGGATAATAGTAGGTCTGACATTGTTTTTCAGTAATGAGGTAAGAATTGCCGAGAAGGTAGATGTCTCTGATCTGACTCTTCGCGAAAGACATGAGATAATAAGTAGTTCGGCATCAATACCTGCAAAGGGATTAATAACGATGGAAAGGAAATCGACCAAGACCACCATACCATTTATCAAGAATCACGAGTTCGATTATGCGTGGCTTGTTTCTTTTGTCAACGTGAACTTCAGGAGAGTATCTACATGGATAGTATTTGTAATAATTGTAATATTCATTGTTACCGCAGTATCAAATGGCGCAAATCTTACTGATGGTCTCGACGGCCTCGCAACTGGAACTTCGGCAATAGTAGGAACCGCCCTGGCAATTCTGGCCTATGTATCCAGTAACATTATTTATGCTAAGTATCTGCAAATTATGTATATACCTGGCTCTGAAGAGCTTGTTGTTTTTGCAAGTGCATTCATCGGAGCCACGATCGGGTTCCTGTGGTACAATTCATATCCGGCCCAGGTGTTTATGGGCGATACTGGAAGCCTTGCGTTAGGCGGTATAATCGCTGTATTTGCAATCATTATCAGGAAAGAACTTCTAATCCCGGTTCTTTGCGGGATATTCCTGGTGGAGAATCTGTCAGTTGTACTGCAGGTGAGCTGGTTCAAACGGACAAAACGAAAATATGGGGAGGGAAGAAGGATATTCCTTATGGCCCCTTTACATCATCATTATCAGAAGAAAGGTTATCCTGAGCCAAAAATCGTTACAAGGTTCTGGATAGTGGCTATCATACTGGCTGTTATTAGTATTGTGACGTTAAAGTTAAGGTAATAATATGAGCAGGAAGATTGTAATACTTGGTGGAGGAGAGAGTGGTGCCGGTTCCGCGGTACTCGCACAAAAACAAGGTTTTGATGTATTTGTGTCTGACATGGGTCAGCTGAAAGACAAATACCGTGAAATACTAGAAAAACACGGTATTAAATGGGAACAAGGAAGTCATAATGAGGATCTGATTCTTTCTGCAGACGAGATAATAAAGAGTCCGGGAATACCTGAAAGCGCGCCTATCATTAAAAAGATCAAGGAGAAAGGTATTCATATCATCTCTGAGATAGAATTTGCTGGCAGATATGCAAAAGGTATCAAGATATGCGTTACCGGAAGCAATGGCAAAACAACAGTTACAAACCTTATTTATCATATTCTTCAGAAGGCAGGAAAGAATGCTGCAATGACAGGTAATGTGGGCAACAGTTTCGCGATGGCTGTAGCAGAAGGATCATATGATTATTATGTGATCGAGCTGAGCAGCTTTCAGCTCGATGGAATGTACGATTTCAAAGCTGACATTGCTGTTTTGATGAATATAACTCCCGACCATCTTGACAGATATGATCATAAATTCCAGAATTATATTGATTCAAAATTCAGGGTAACACAGAACCAGGGAGAAGATAATTTCCTCATATACTGGGAAGGAGATCCGATAATTAAGACCGAATTATCAAAGAAAAAATATGGAATGACTCTTTTGCCTTTTTCTGATGAAATTAAAGAAGGCATGACTGCATATATAGAAAACGACGAATTGATAATCGATTACCTAAAAAAAATAAATCTTATGACCATTCATGATTTTGCGCTTAAAGGTCGTCACAACACCTACAACTCAATGGCAGCCGCCATTGCAGGTAAGATTCTAAACATCCGCAAGGAGGTAATCAGGGAAAGTCTGGCTGATTTTCAAGGAGTTGAGCATCGTCTTGAGCCGGTTATCACTGTGTGTGGTATCAATTTTATAAATGATTCAAAAGCCACAAATGTTAATTCAACATGGTATGCGCTTGAGTGTATGGAAAATGATATCATCTGGATAGTTGGTGGTGTAGACAAAGGAAATGATTATTCCGAGCTCTTCCCGATGGTGAAAAAGAGAGTAAAAGCAATTGTTTGCCTTGGAAAAGATAACAGTAAGATTATAGAATCTTTTAAAGATATGGTTCCGACTATTGTGGAAACAGGTTCCATGGAAGAAGCCGTCAGGTCATCCTATTATCTGGCAAAAAAAGGTGAAACAGTGTTGTTGTCACCCGCCTGTGCTAGTTTTGATTTATTTAAAAACTATGAAGACAGGGGCCGTCAGTTTAAACAGGCAGTGAGAAACTTATAGAAAGAATCGGATAAATGCAACAGGGCTGGCTTACAAAGACATTTAAAGGAGACAAGGCAATATGGGGCCTTGTGGCACTTTTTATGGTCTATTCACTACTTGCTGTCTACAGCTCCTCTGTAGGTGTGGCCTTTATGAAATATGGGGGAAATACTACATATTTTCTTAAGAGCCAGTTTCTTATGCTTGTTCTTAGCCTCGCTATAATTGTCGTTGTGCATTACCTTCCGTACAGAATCTATTTTTCTGTTGCAGGGTTGCTACTCATTGGATCAGCAGGCTTGCTGGTACTTACTTTTGCTCTTGGATCGAGGGTTAACGAGGCGATGCGTTCTATCGTTATCCCGGGAACAGGTTTCAGGCTTCAGACATCGGATGTTGCCAAAGTCGCTCTTGTGATTTATCTGGCACGATCACTGGCAAAATACCAGAAAGAGCTTAATAACTTCATCCTTGTAACAAAATATTTCATATTTCCTGTTGCCATAATTTGCGGTCTGATAATGCCTGAAAACCTTTCTACAGCAGTTATGGTATTCGGAATGAGCATGATAATAATGTTTATTGGCAGAGTCCCGGTAAAGTTTCTGCTTTCTTATGTTGGCATGGGGGTGGTTGCAGTTTTGCTATTCGCTACGCTACTGACTGTTATAAAGAAAGATAATAACCGGGTGCAGGTCTGGAAAAACAGGATAGAGCATTTTTTCGTATCAAAAGGGGATGAAGATGCTGACTATCAGTCAAACCAGGCAAAAATTGCTATTTCAACCGGTGGATTATTCGGGAAAGCCCCGGGAAAAAGCGCCCAACGGAACATGTTACCCCAGTCAAACTCTGATTTCATCTTTGCAATTATAATAGAAGAGTATGGACTTTTATTCGGTGCTATTCCACTTATCCTGGCATATATGATACTGCTGTTCCGAGGAATAACTATAGCCAAGAAATGCGAAACTGCTTTTCCTGCCTTCCTGGTGCTTGGCCTGATTGTAATGATTGTCATTCAGGCCATGATAAATATGCTGGTCGCCGTAGGTCTGTTTCCTGTGACAGGACAGACTTTACCGATGGTCAGCTGGGGACGAACATCGGTTCTGGTAATGAGTTTTTCAATCGGAGCGATACTTAGTGTAAGCAGGGTTGTCAATGCCAGAATAAAAAAAGAGGAACTACCCGAAGAAGAGGTGACTGATGAAGGAGATAAAATATATGAGCCCGCAAAAACATAAAAGGATAATAATAAGTGGCGGAGGTACAGGAGGACATATATTCCCGGCTATCTCGATTGCCAATGCTCTCAGGAAGCTGGACCCTGAGATTGAAATCCTTTTTGTTGGTGCTGAAGGAAGAATGGAGATGGAGAAGATTCCCGAAGCCGGATACAAGATAGTCGGATTACCTGTAGCAGGTTTGTACCGTAGTCTGACTTTCAAAAATTTCGGAGTCCTGATCAAGCTGTTAAAAAGCCTTAATAAAGCAAAAAAGGTCATAAAGGAATTTAAACCTGACGTTGTTGTCGGGGTTGGCGGATATGCAAGCGGACCGGTTCTGCGACAGGCAGGGAAAATGGGCGTACCGACACTGATTCAGGAACAGAATAGCTATGCCGGCGTAACAAATAAACTTCTGGCAAAAAGAGCTTCCACGATATGTGTGGCTTATGATGGAATGGAAAAATATTTCCCGGCAGGGAAAATAATTAAAACAGGGAACCCTGTCAGACAGAACTTCGATAATCTTACCAGCCTGAAGGAAGATGCTTTGTGTTTCTTCAACCTGAAAAATGAGTTCCCGGTAGTGTTGGTACTAGGAGGATCACTCGGTGCAGGGGCAATTAACAAAAGCCTTTCGGAAAACATAAATATGCTCAGGGATTCAGAATGCCAGTGGCTTTGGCAGACCGGGAAATATTACTTTGAAAATGTGAAAGCTCTTGTTTCCTTATCCTTCAGTGGAAATATTTCAGTTCATGGGTTTATTAACCGTATGGACTATGCCTATGCTGCCGCTGATATTATAGTTTCGAGAGCCGGAGCAGGGACTATTTCTGAATTATGTCTTGTTGGCAAACCTGTTATACTGATTCCGTCGCCAAATGTGGCTGAAGATCATCAGACAAGGAACGCTGAGGCCTTATCCAGAAAGAATGCTGCGATGTTAATAACAGATAATCAGGCTGTTGCAGTATTAGTTGAAGAGGCAGTAAAGCTGATTGCAGATAAGAAGAGAAGGGAAAGTTATTCTGAGAATATAGTAAAGATGGCCGAAAAGGATGCTGATATCAGGATAGCTGAGGAAGTGCTTAAACTTATTGTGAAATGATTGACTTTAGAAATATAGAAGGACTCTATTTTGTAGGTATCGGCGGCATTGGAATGAGCGCCCTTGCTCTTTATTTTGCAAAGGGTGGATATGCAATCTCGGGATATGACAGATCTGAAAGCCGGATAACACTTTCGCTGGTTGAGAACGGATGTACCGTTACTTATAAAGATGATCCCGATAATGTGCCTTCTCTGTTTAAAAACATTTCTGAAAAAAGTAAGGTAATTATAGTTTACACCCCTGCAATACCGGCAGAGAGTAAAATATTATCATTCTTCAGGGAAAATGATTTCGTGATCTATAAAAGATCTGAAATACTCGGTGAGATATCAAATAATACAGATACTCTGGCTGTTGCAGGAACACATGGCAAAACAACAGTTTCAACAATGATAGCGCATCTGCTTAAACAATCGCATGTTGACTGTTCGGCTTTTCTTGGTGGTATTTCCAAAAATTACAATTCAAACCTCCTTCTTGGAGAAAGCAGGTACACTGTTATGGAAGCGGATGAATTTGACCGTTCCTTCCACAGGCTGAGACCGTTAATTGCTGTCGTAACTTCAATGGATGCCGACCATCTCGATATTTATGGCAATCAGAGTACCATGATAGAGGCGTATAATGTGTTCTGTGGTAAAATAAGACGTGGTGGTGACCTTGTGGTAAACAGCAAGATCCGCAAGGATATTATTGTTCCTGAAGGTGTTACATGTCACACCTATGGCCTTGACAGTAAAGCCGATTTCAGATCGTACGATATTAAGAGAACCGGAGACTACTATAACTTTACCTTTAAATCTCCCTCAATCCTTATTGAAAATCTGCAGTTTGCATTTCCGGGAATTATTAACATTGAGAATTTTACTGCCGCAATTGCAGTCGCCCTGATGTGCGGTGTCAGCGAACAGGAGATCCGGAAAGCCGTATTTCTATTCCAGGGTGTAAGGCGCAGATTTGATATCAGGATAAATGTTCCGGGTCTTGCATTTGTAGATGACTATGCTCACCATCCTGAAGAGATCAGAGCATGCATTACATGTGTCAAAGAATTTTTTGAAGGACGAAAGGTCACCGGAATTTTTCAACCGCACCTTTTTTCGAGAACGCTCGATCATGCTGAAGGATTTGCCAGGATTCTCGATGAGCTTGATGAGGTTATAATTCTGCCTATTTATCCTGCAAGAGAAAAACCGATTGAAGGCGTTACATCAGAGCTGATCTTCAATAAAATGAAGTCACCTGACAAAAGAAT
>Ga0302271_10004397_pt1 | contig 11301 bp, 12 predicted proteins | sample III_Bog_N1_1_FD_198767 | JGI IMG/M metagenome (GOLD analysis project Ga0302271, IMG submission 198767) | Peat permafrost microbial communities from Stordalen Mire near Abisko, Sweden - III_Bog_N1_1 | ecosystem: Environmental > Terrestrial > Soil > Wetlands > Peat | place: Sweden: Abisko... | reverse complement strand
GTACCGTTTCGCAGTGTCAAGGACGTTAGGAGCTGTCATAACCTTCGAGACGGTGATGATCCTTTGTTTTGAAGCTGAATCGTAGTAAGGTGTGGAGAAAACTCTGTAAGTATTGTTGTCAGATTATTTCAAATGAAGTGCTTTCGTGTTGGAGTACCAATTGGAGTTTTGTATATCATAGTTGCTCGGGATACCTTCCAACCCCAGCCCAGGAAAGTAGTAAGTTGCTTAGCGGACCTCAAAACCAAAATATATCGCGAATATCTTTGTCACAAAGACATCGAACAATTACGGTTCGAGAACATAATTGAGGATATCCATCGCACTGTGAAGTTAAGCTTAGGGGATGTTGACTTAGTAGATGTCATCGCTTACTGTAGGAACGGTTGTAGTATTGAACTCATACCAGTCTAAGCATGTCATGCTGATTTCGTTATCGAATTTGATGTTTGTCTAATAAGGAAACGACAAAAGTCAAACAACAAATTTAATACAAAAACCTACTTGGAAAGTTCTTACTCCAGAGAAGATCGTACATCCTGCTCTGTTTGTGTCACCTTTATAGTGCAAACTCTTTGGTCCTTTGTAGGGGAATTAGCGGATTTCATTGAAATTATAGATTTTATAGTTGATTTCGAGTTTCGAAGTGATCACGTCGTTTAAGTAATCGAGTACGAATTCGTATCCAGAAAACATGTACTCAGTGGAGTTATAATATTAGTCTAATCCACTCATCAAGATGGTTTAAGCTTAATTGAAAAAAAAACAGATTACTTAATGTTTATGTATGTCGCCATCCTCTTCGCCCATTAACAGGGCAAACCCCAAAGTATGACATAGCGATTGGTGGAAAATTGAGAGAAAAAGAAAAAGAGTTTTTTGATATTTTTAGGGATAATCGTTCACTGTAACCATCTTTTTTTAAGGTGAGTAAGTGTGTTTCACCTTTTTTTTAAATATAAGCTTACCCTGATTCGTGATGGAATCGGAGATATTGCTCTTGTTTGTGAAGTGAAAGTAATAAGTCGTTGCAAATCCGCAGATCGCTACGACAATCGCGAAGATAATCGACAAGTAGTTCATCATAAGCTTGAGCTGATCTTCGATTTTCCCGTTATCACCTACTATCCATGTAATCAAGTATCTAAATATGCGCTTGTTGTTCTTCTCCCAGCGCTCTTGATATTCCTCGAAGATTCCCTTGGTCTTCGATGACACTTCACCTTCTTCGATGACTTCATCTGATTCCATCTTCGACTAGGTTTTCTTCTTTGATTGCTGCTATTTTCCAGCGTTCTAGCTGGTCAATAACTGAGAAGATATTGTATTTTCTTTCAGTGAAGCATCAGCGCCAGTGGTTGTAGTCCTTGGATTTCTCCTCCTTGAAAGTGAGGATTCATGATTCAGAGGTGCTCGAGGAGCGTCGAGGGCTACGTTTTCTTTCAGTTCTTCAATGATATCGTTGCTAGGATGAAGTTTACTTTGTTTTTCATCGAAACTCATGAAAATTGGATCCTCAAAAGTTGTAATAAATATTTTTTTTTTGGGAAAAAGTTTTTTAAATTGCAGATTTCCGAATAAAGAGATTAAGATGTTGATTGGATAATCTGAAAGATTTCTATAATTAAATCAAATAGGTTGACAACAAAGTAGAGTTATCTGTCCTAGCTATTGATTGTTGATTCTTCAATAATATTATTTGCAAAATTCAATCAAATTATTATTTATTTTTTTGGATATTAAACTCTTCAGACAACAATATTGCATTATTTATCATTTTTTTATTTTTTTTAGGAAAACAAAAATGATAAAAAAAAGGCAAGAAATTAAGCAATCATCAAAAACTAAGAAAAAAATCATTTATGTGAATTAGATCCACTATTACACATGAAAATGCATAGAAACAAACATGTAATCATGAACGATGAGTGTTTTCTTTCATGGAAATCATATCGATGTCGATGGTATCATTATCAAACTGCGCTAAATCAGCAAGTTAATCGTTATTACCATTGCCATTGCTGTTATCGTTGTTGTTACCACTGACATTTTATTCAATCTCAGGTACATCCTATTTTTACTTTTAACTTTGCTGCTCTTTGTCTCTATCACTAGCATTCATATTATTACTCAACCCATTGAAGAACACTTGATTTTGAAAGTTACTATTGTTATTGTTATCGACAGAGAGGTTCTTCGGTGTGAGGATGTTCATCTGCGAAGAAAGAGTATTAGGCTGTTGTTTCTTGAATTAATTTGTGAGAGTCTTGATTTGCAGCTACGAAACAGCACTGTATTGTGATAGCTGGAAAGAAGGTTCTGAATCCATTTTCTCCTTTTTCGCGTTGAGATATCCAAGTAAGGGCTCAATGTAGTTCGGCAGCTGCGTTCCACCGTATTCAGCTTGCTCGTATTTCAAAGTTGATTTACCGTTTTTGAGGATATTCTACCCTCCTTTACCAAGCTTGGAAATACCTTTCAGCTGATTTTCGAATCCCTTCACAAGTTCTTTAATCGTTTCACTCTCCGAATTCTACTAAATTGCGTTCAATCTCTCCATGACTTACTTCTTGGAATGGCTGCTCTCTACCTATTGATCGTTGGTATTATTATTTCCATTATTTGCAGTAGGCCCCGATGTTGTCGGGTTCTTCCTAGAAGCAGCAGCACTAGCAGCACTAGGTCCTCCAGCTCCTCCTGCTGCTGTATCCCCAGGAACACCTTCTTATTAATTCGTATTCGAGGATGTCAAGCTGAGGGCACATTTATTTAGTTCCGTGATAGCCGATACCATGTGCACAATTTTCTTTTTAACATACACCATGCAGATAATCGTTGAAACTACGAAAACAGCTAAGGAAACCATGCTACTAATTAGAATATTCTTGAGATTATTATTGTTTTGCGTGTCAATCTCCCCATAGACTTCGCTGTACGGGATGATCAGCAATATGACGAGGGCTTCACCACTGTAGAAATTCGCAGAGTTGATCGTGCTGGCAACGACTAATTTTAATCCATGAATGCTAGTTATCGATGACAATAATTATTCTTCTTTGCTGTTGAGAATAACTTCCCAATCTTAGTCTTGTAGCAGCTCTTTAATATCGAGATCTTCATATGTCCCCGTGATTTGCGCTTGGGTTATGAATTGCGATGGCTCGTTTAGGAGTTTTCCAGACGTATTCACGATCGCTAAGTATCCTGTGCTGTAAAATGTAATATCCTCGAAAAGCTCCTAGAATTCCTTCAGCTTGATGTCAACACTAGCTACACCCATGAATCTACCTTTCCCAACGAGATATCGCTTGTCTATGTCGGACGCACTAGGGGCTAGAATTGCTCTGGATATGGTGACTACACGCGTGTTCGTACCCGTATCGTAATATGGTGTGGAAATGACTCGAAAGACACTAGTATCTTTTTGATTGATGTGAAAGAGTCGTGTATGGTTGTACCATGGTCGATCATGCATCGGAAAAGTGATAGGCACGTTGCTCATCATCCAGCCAGGATAACCGTACATAGCTGTTCGATATTCGAATCCAAAATAGATCTTGAATATCTTCGTGACAAACACATCGAAGATCTAGCTCTCGAGGACGTAATTCAATATATCGATCGCACCGTTGAGGGAAGTTTAATCGATTGGGACCTAGTAAACATCATCATTAACTAAAGGGACAACACTTGCGTCGAATTCATACCAATCTATGCATTTCAAGCTCACTGCATGAGATTCAAATACCACATCCTAGAAAATAATTTAACACAACAGAATTAGTAAAAAGCATTAAATCAATAAATGATGATATCTACTCCAGTGTAATTCACGCATTTGGCGTTATCTTGATCCTTTCGGCGCATTCGATTTGGTCCTTTGTAGGGAAACTATGCAATATCTGAAAAATTATAGATCTTGTAGCTGATTTCGAGTTTGGACAGCACAAGCTCGCTGAGATAATTTAGCACAAATTCGTAGCCCTTGAAGACGTACTCTGTGGAGTTCTTGTACTGGATCAACCCGTTCGTAATGATTGTACTCGCTGGGAAAAAGGCAAGCACAAATAAAAGTGGATTATTGGTGGAAAATTAAAGAAAAGAGGAGTAACTTTGAAAAATCAAGCGAGAAACAAAACTGAAATTAGATTCAATATCCCCCCCCCCCCTTTTCGTTCTCTTAATTAGCAGCTTTTCAATCTTGAAATATTTGTTCTTTTCTCTTATTAGTCTTATTTTTGTTTTTTATCAACATTCATTTCCACCAAAAATAATATTTTTTTCTTTTTCATTTTCTCTTGTCCTTCTTCTCTTTCCCTTCCCACATACCTTGACTCGTGATGGCATCTTTAATGTTCTGCTTGTTGGTCATGTGAAAATAGAACGTCGTCGCAAATCCACAAATGAACAGAATAACTATGAAAATGATACTCAGATATGTTATCATAAGTTTAAGCTGATCTTCTATCTTCCCGTTATCACCAACTTTCCACGTTATTAAGTACCTAAATATTCTCTTATTATTGCGTTCCCATCGCTCTTGATACTCCTCGAAGATCCCCTTTTGTTTCTTTTTCGAAACAATTTACTCTTCTCCGCCGGAATGCTGGATGATCGGTGTATTAACCTCCAATTGAAGATTCTTAGAATGAGGAGAATTATTATTGTTCAAGTTATCTAAACTAATTTTTGAAGTTATCTATTACACTGGATTTCCTCCAATGCCTCCTCCACCTCCTCCTGTTACGCCAGCAGCACTTGCGGATTCCCTATTGGATGATATATTTGGGTTGGATTCTTGAGAGAATATCCTACGAGAGATAGAATGCTGCATCTACAGAGTCTTAAGCTTCACATCTCTATCGTCAACTTGACTAGTGCGTCTCATGAGCCCTGGAAGAGCACTTGCCTTTGAAGACTCGTTCATTGGGGTTTCCAAGATAGTTTACAGAATTCAGATTTACAATGATAAATGAGCAAGAGAATCAAAGTAGTTAAATGAAATTCAATAATTTTTTTCTTTTTTTCTGTTTTTTGTTCACTTCTTTCTTCTTCTCAATTTAGCGATTTTTATTGTTGGAGTCACAAGTCAAGCCAGCTAGGAATTTTCGAATAAGTATAATAAGTAAGATAATTATTCTGATTTTTAATTCTGATTTCTCAATGGGTTTTTAATCTTCTTACTCCCTATATGACTCAATTCTACAATAAAAATATGATTCTTCATTTATTCTGCAAATTTTCGAAAAGAATGAAATGAACTCATGTTACAGGCACACGCAGATACTCCAATACAAAGAGATCAAACATCTCAAGTATGAAAATCATGCTTCCTCTTGAAAAATAACCCCAAATGCAATAAATCAAATCACTTTTATTACTCAACCATCAAAATAGCAAATTAAAGGAAAATAAACTCATAAGAAATAATTATTTTTGGGGACTAATTTTTTCATAAAACCAACAATCCTTAGCCACTCTCCCTTAGGATATTCTCATAAGTCATGGCTATCACACTTCCTAGAACCCTTATGAGATTTATCTTTGCAGCAGCAATAATAGTAGCTCTTTGTTACGGTGGTTAGGGAGTGAGTAGGAGCATTAATTATGCAGACAGATTTCATCCAAACGAAGATCTCATGAGTAAACTCATAGATCTAGCAGTTTCCAATGATTTAGTAGCAGCTAACATATCAACTTGCGTAGGCAGTGTGTTATTCTGCGGGATAAGAACAGCAAATCAATCATTTCTGACGAATTTTACAGCAGGCCCTTATGAAATTGTCAGCTTAGTTGGGACGATAGCTGTAGATGGCTAACCGCACATCCATATTTCTCTGGCTGACAAGTATGGAAATATGGTAGGTGGACATCTACCTTCATTGGAAGAAAGAGCGCAATATAATTAGACTGACTTTAACTGCCCGATTTACACAACAGCGGAGGTTGTACTGTCAGAGAACATTGATTTGCTGTTCAAAAGAGAAATCGATCCAGAGACGACTTATGATGAGCTCTACATATATCAAAGGTACTTGCCAGAAGAATAAATATAAGGAGGCTAAAACACAGCAAAGTGATTGAGGGAGATGTTGTACCTTCAGTCAAAGCAAAGACTATTGATTGTTCATTCAAATCAAAATGAGAATAAATCTTATGTAAAAATAATATAGTATCTCTTTATTGTTGTCCTTTTTGATGAAGTAAAGTATAAGATATTCTTGATTTCAACAAATCCCCCATCCAAAACACATCTGCTCTTAAGCGTGATTCAATCTCTTGATAAATTATTATTTTTATTAAAACTTATGGTATTCTTTTGTTGAGATAGAACTCTCCAAATCACTTTAAATCGGTTTGAACAAAATTGTTACAAAGTCTCAGAATTTTTTGAATTTGTCTTATTTCTTCTTCAAGAATCCCTAAATTTAGGGGAGGTATCTACTCACAACGAGGGCAAACATTAAAATACTCCCTGCTTTTTTTTTGGGGATTTTAGTGTAATTTACAATAACACTTCTATATGTGCTTCCTGTTGAATTCTGATTTAAGTTTTAAAACACAAAATGCTTCTATTTTTTCCTAAATTGACCCAAATTGTCTCTTCCAATCTAGATGCATTGCATCTAAGCAGCACGCTCTTAGGACGAACACAACCAAGATTAACACTAATACACAGAAAATCAGGCTGAAATTTGCTACTTTAATCTTAAATCCATCCACTTTTTCTAACAAAAACAAATAATAAATTTTTTAGACTTACAAAAAATTAAGAAAATCAAAAAGAGATATTGCTCATTTTATCAAGATAAAACTCCAAAAAAAGCATCTAATGGGTGGTAACCAATCCAAGAGCGAAACAGCTGTGACAATCGGGAACATGAAACTCTACTTAGCTAAGAGTGAATACTATCCTGGAGATGTTATCACAGGGAATGTAATTCTGAATGTCACAGCAGATAACATTTTCTGCGATGCAATCATTGTGAAATTCAAAGCTTCCGAATAAATGACCTACAAAGGATCGACTCAAAAGCCATTAGCAATCAAAGATTAGGTAGCTGCGATCATTCCCGTGCGATCGAATCTATCCAGAGGAGCCAGCACATTTTCATTTACATACGACCTTCCTTAACGACTGCAACCTTCCACATACGTTAACGGATAGCCTAATAAGGATGCTGCCGCAACTGAATAAAAACCTGAAGACATTACATTTACATTGATGTACTTGCTCGTCGCAGAAGTCGAATTCAAAAACAAGGACATTCTCGATTTGCAAGCTGTCAATATCATGAAAATCGCTACAGTTTAGAATAATCAACCGATCAGCGATGCCTTCGAATCTAAACTCTCTGGGTGTCTCGGTGACTACGGCTTGTACAGACAGAAAATATCCATACCGCAGAGTGAATTCAATCCAGGAGATAGCATCCCTATTATGCTAGATATTGTAAACTCCGGGAGGTTACCTCTGCAACGAATGGAAATACAGATAATACGTGAACAAACAATGATTAGCTTAGGGGAAACCAGCAAAACGAAGACACTGTCATTAGCGCAGAAGAGTATTTAAGTTGGTGTGCTTGGTGGCTCTCAAAAGACAAATCTCAAATACACGATTGATATTCCTAGTAACTCGAAGCTTATTCTACCAACGTTCTAGGGTGGATGCTTCATCTGCAGATATTGGGTGTAATTCAAGTTTATATACAATACTCCATTCTGCTCAAGTATTGAATCTGTTTAAAAAGTGCCGTTCACTATTATTTCTGCTACAGATAGGCAAGTATCCAAAGCTCCTTAGAATAGAATTAATTGAAGAGAATGAACTATTTATTTATGCATTTTACCTGTACAAACTGAAGTAAAATAAGGGAGAGAAAAGAAGGGTGAAAATTGTATTGATCCTTTACAAAAAAGGAAACATCTAAATCAATTAATAATTCTCCAAGGAAATCAATCAACAAATCCTTCCTTTTCCTCTATTAACTCTCTTGAAATCTTCCTAGTAGAAGTTAATCTTTTAAAAATTATTCTTTTTTCTCCAATTTATTTTTATTTACTCTTTAATCCTCCATAAAATACTGCCCAAAAGTGATCTTTCAAGCTCAATATTCATTCCTCTAGAGAAGAATATGTATTTTGTGACTAACTATTCGTTTCTTATTGTAATATTTATATTCAAGATTACTTCAATTATCCTTTTGATCATTTGCTCTATGAATTCTCTTTAACAATTTAAGAAAAACAAAGATAATTGATTAATGGTGATTGTAGCGATATGAGATTGTTTGCTTGCTGGGCGTTTCAGAGAGAACCATAGAAAAATAATGAGAGCCACTGAACCAATTATCTTTCTGATTGAGATTTTTGTGTGATCAACTGTAATCTCCTTCGAAAAGAAGCAATCCAGAACAATCTAAATCACTTCCTATTCCCATCTCCTTAAACAACTGACTCTGAATATTTCTCCCCAGAAGCTGCTTTAATTATTTAAATACTCATTTTTGATTTCCCTTGTAAATTTATCTTACCCTTATTTCTTTTTTGTTGTGTATTTTTCTATTTTTCTTAATTCGATTAATGGAATCATTCTTCCTTTCTTCTTCTTCTTCTTTTTCTCTCTTTAGTTGAGGAATATCTCTACCTAACTCTTACACATGCTGATTCTGGACCTTTTTAGAACAAAAAAGTTAAACAATTCTTGAAAAATTTATTCATTTCGTTCTTATCTATCTTTCCTACTTTTTTTGTGTGGCTTATTTCCTCTAACCGCGCTTAAACATCTGGCGGGAGGCGGAATCTAGATTCTGTGTATTAATATTATTGTTTATTTAGTTTTGTTTAAGTTTAGTGAAGAAAAAAAAGCTAAGAAACAACAAAAAAAGCATGAATTCCTCATACAACCTCATCCACAACATCTACAAGAGTTACAGTGTCGATAATGCTGTGCCGGTGCGAGTGCAGCGTGAGGAAACAAAAACATAAATGGATATCGAGAGGGATAACACTACCGAAACAAACGACAATATCCTCGATGCGATTGTCATGTGCAAATCGAATAGCCTAGAGATTTGGCAATGCAGTGCAGGTAGGAAAGGATATCTGGAATGCTGCAGCGAAGTCAATCTCTTCTGCAATATTCTCAGAGTCTTCATCGTCAAATCTTCTCTCAAATCCTAACCCGATACGCTGCTCGTTATCAACGCCGATCTCGAATATAGATTCTGCTAGATTACCCTCCAAGGCTAAGTGCACTTAATCTCCAAAGGATCGCTCGGGAAATCGGAATGCGGGGTTATTTCTGCGGACAGTATTCTGTTTCTCTCGTAAATCTAAATTTCCGCAACATCTTCAGCATACTGTTTGGGTGTGTACTTTCGCACGGATCAACTTTCCCTGTTGTATTTCAGCGAAACAAATGGCAAAATCGAGTAGTTCCTGAGATGCTAGTCCTCCAAACCTAAAACGATCTAGATAATCTACAATATTCAGCCAATTCGAATGCCATTATCCAAACAGCAGCAATCGTAAACTAACCCTCAATCGCTTAAACATATTCTTGGATTCACTTCTGGTAACTACGACGAATCGATCTTCAACTACCAGCACCTCGAACTCGAGCACGTCTTCCCGAAATCGCAATAACAACAACCACAAAGTAAGCGTCCTTTTGGAGATTTATTGCCCTTTTTGTTAGTTTTTTATTAATTATCAAACCCATTATTTGCATAGATAATCATGAATTCCAGCTGGTTTCGTTAAGCGATAGGGGTGTGAATTGCTTCAGCTAACAAATCGAAGGACCTTATCTGTATGTCATTTAAGTTTAAAACTCTGGAGTGCTCTTGATGTCAGGTGATTCCCTAACTGCAAAGTTTTACTCGTTCGCCGATAAGACAACTTCTGAGTCATCAGCGTTTCCAAATACTATCCTAGCTCATGCGTTCGTGAAGGATTATGATTATGAATCATCTGTCTCAGTAAGTGATGTTCAAGACAGTAATAGAGTGTTCTACATGGCTACACTGGATACATCCTCTATTTCATCATTGTATTTAGTCTCCTTCGATTTAAAGACGAAGCTTTTCTCGTTGAAGTATCTCGGCAGAGTATCTTCCCCCACTGCGATCACTCTCCTCCAAGACAATCATCTCTTAGTGAGTATGTCCCAATAATACAATACAGAATCAATCATTTCAAAATATGAAAAATACAACTATTTTTAGTATTTATTCATCGGGAGATTCAAGGATTGCAATTAAAAGAGCCAACAGTTGTGGGGTGTTTATCCCTTCTTTTTATAACAAATCTTTATCTTTGTCTTCTCACCTTCCCCACAGGTTCAGTTGATGACGATTGCAAGGTCTACTAAGTCACTGAAGAGCTTGACGAGATTTAGGAAAGTTATTTGAAAACCAAGCTGAGCTTAGGGAATCTGTCTTCGATCTACAGCATGAAGCTCCTCGAAAGTGATCTCAACTAGCGATTGCTGATTGCTAGTCCACTGAAGCAATAATCGTTAAATATCTTCCAAAAAGGAATGAGTCTGACTGTGAAGTCGTAGATTACATTCTCGAGTGCAGTCAAAAGTGTCTAAGTGCTGTTCAATGAATATCTATTGATTTCATTCTAAACGACAAATTTAATTCTTCAGAAAACACAAGCAAATCGCGTGGAATTCAAAGTCGTGCAAGAAATACCTGGGGGATTAATCCAAGCGTACAGTGTAGAAGACAGTAATGTTTGCTTGCTAGTCACTGGAAATTCTTTGAAGTTGTTTGATCTGACATCGTTAACAGATTTAAATGTAGTAAATCTAGGGGGAACTAACTAATAGTTCAAATAACGATAATCCCGTGTGATACTAAGTGCGTACGATGCATCGACACTTATCACAGTTGACTCTTCCAATAACCTCAGCGCTTACAAAATCGCTAAAACCTCGGGGATCTAATTAAATGACACCTTCAAATATCAATTAAACTCCTGCGCAAGTGCAGTAGGAATATCTGGAAATCTCATCGCTGTTTCTGAATGGTTTACTAATCACATAACCCTAATAGACTATGTATCTTCTAATGCTTTGATTACCGTACCTATCCCTGAATCTAAAGTTGTCAGGTCTCTCGCATTTTACGGCTAGAATAAGTTATTCATTGGGTTCAGTGATGGGTTGGTGACCTTAGTGACTTTTACTGGAGATAACGAAGCCAACAACAACGGTATTGCAATCGCGCACTCGAAGAACATGATTCTAGGATACAAACCAGTCAAATTCAAATAACTTAAACTCTT
>Ga0302271_10004396_pt1 | contig 11302 bp, 6 predicted proteins | sample III_Bog_N1_1_FD_198767 | JGI IMG/M metagenome (GOLD analysis project Ga0302271, IMG submission 198767) | Peat permafrost microbial communities from Stordalen Mire near Abisko, Sweden - III_Bog_N1_1 | ecosystem: Environmental > Terrestrial > Soil > Wetlands > Peat | place: Sweden: Abisko... | reverse complement strand
ATATACAATTCAAGGGGGTAATTTGTAGGTATTTTTGTTTCTTTTTCTTATTTTGTTACCTGGATCAGTTCCATCGTCTGGGAGCATCTAGCAATACTAGATGAATAGCGATTTCTATGATAAATTGAGTCCCGTGTAGATCATCGATATTAACAATCTTTTACTGCAGATAGTTTATGTGGACTAGTTAATTGATGTGACGATCTAAGATGACACATCTGCTAGTGTAGCCACAGAAGTTATCTCGACGACTAAGAAGATTTAGAGCGCCGTATCGCCTTGCGCTTGATCGCAATCGAACACGATATACTTCTACGGACCTGTTAGGGAACTGTAATACACATAACCCTAGCAATTCTGCAGCACATAATCATCTACTTCCACGGAATTCCAGGATTAATCTGGTTTTTCGAAGAACAAGATCTTCGTTTTTGTGACGAATAAGTGGATGTTCGTGTGCTAGATTTGGACATGGCGCAAGTAGTCGGTGACTTATGGAAATGTGTCTTTTTTTTCGAATGAAGGGATAATCTCATAGTTTTATATGTAAGTCTGATCGATGCTCTCACAGGATTCCTAAGAAGTTCTATGAGGATAAAGGAGTTGTTAGAAATGCGCACATGAATAGGATAAATACGAAGAAGGATATTTAGCATTGAAAAGAAAAAAAAGAACTTCAATAAACATAAAAATTATTGTTTATTAGTTGTTGGAATGAACATATTGTATTTTTACTAGCACACTGCCGCTGTAGAAGGGAGAGTATTACTGATGGTGACATTTGAGAACGAGTAATTGTCTAGCTGAATGCCTAAATTAGCGATCATTTAATCTAAATTTATCATGCTGAAATCCTAAGGTGACATTGTCAGTTATAGATCAATCTGTTGGCACAAGCAGTAAGCAGTCAACTTGAAGATGATTAATAGCCTGAGGATATCGCCAAGTATGTGAGATGTGTTCCATTTCATTGGTTTTGTTGCTTTGAAAATAGCAAATTGATGAGAATTCAATGCAATTCTTAATGCAATTTTGACAAATTTTTATTTCTGAAAAAAACAAAAAAATTATCAGAAAGTAAATGTTGTGGGAAGGAAGGAAGGAATAATAATACTTGAAATATACATAATATTTTGAGATTAACAAAATTCTTTTGCACAAATCAGCTGGGGACTAATCGAGATGTCTGATTCTTCATGGAGATCTCAAGATAATAAAGAGAAATATTCCAAATCTTAAAAACAAAAGGGGAATAAATCTACAAGTTGTGCATACAATAAACCCCACAGTATCAAAACAAATGTGTTCCTATTCACAGTTTGCTTCAAATATTTTACATATTTTCAATCTTTAAATCATAAAGAAGTTCTCATAATATCATTCTAATCAATCCATGCTGTATTTATCTAACTCAATCCACTTTTTTAATAATTCTAGTCCAAGACAGTTTGCGGCAGAATTCAATTAATTTTTCCCAAATCCTTTGGTCTTCTCAACTTAAAAAAGTCAAGATAAAAAATAACCAAAGTAACTTAGTCCGCTCAAGTGTCAATCAACATCAGCATCTTAATATCTCTCTCTTTTCTTGCAAAAAATGATGGAAGAAGAATCCAAACTCAGCAGCAATGATGTCATTGACTACAAGAAGCTCTACGTCTCTTCTATCTTTGAAAATCTCGATCAGAACAACGAGCGATTCATCGACTTCAAGAAGATCGTGAATCAGATTATAAACTAGAATTCCGAGTACGATGAAGGCAGAATCGTCTCTACCCTGCAAGAAATACACGCGAACATCAACTTAGATCGAGTCAGCGAATATGAATTTCATCAGCTGTATCTGAGACTCAATTTGATCCCTGAAAACTTCGAGAAAAACTAAACCACTGTCGTTTTCGTAGAGGCTGGCTCAATAGCATACAATCACTCAAACCACGTCCGAATAGCTGACATTGGTGATCCACATTGTGAGATTTAACTCTTCAGAGAAAGAGCCTAATCGGGATTCTCCTTGGATGCCAAAATCAACGCTAAGCTATGCGAATATCCTGGATAAAGTGATATCTGGCTGTGGGTGTAATAAATGAAAGAATAATATCTAAAAACCCTTCCGTTAGACAAGAGTATGAATATGGCAAGTGAAACTAAAGCTCGAGCAGCTACGCCTTCCCCTTCCGACAAAGCCATTATGCCGACTATCCACACATCCAATACAAGCACAAATCTAGGGAATCTCGCAGGATCTGTGAAAAGCAGTGGAATTTCATATAATAATAGTATCCTACTGCAGTTTGGGGATAAAGATTCTGTTGAGGGAAACGAACTTGCCTTAGGGAATATCTTAGAGAACGTCAGTAAGTAATCTAGCACAGGGTTGCTTTAAGCGTATTATGGTCATATTGTGTACGATAGTCCTGAACGCGCTTCATCTTTGTGGGGATTCCAGCAAACATCGGAGACTCTCAGTTTCTTATTGGAGAGACTTTCATCTAGCAACTAGCATCTTCGAGCTGCTGCGATAGCTGTGTTTCATTTTTAGTTTGCACGAGCGTTGGAGTTGTTAGCAGGAGCTAAAGTCACAGCTCCTGAGCTAATCTAGCCATTAAAACTCATTTAGAGTGTCCTGCAGTCATTAAAGTCAATATAAATAAATCTTCAAAACGATCCTGCACTTAAACGCTAGATTGAAGGGCTTCCACCGCTAAAGGAGACCCAAGATTCGTAAGATGACAACAATACGATTATCTCCCGTAAAACCACTGGGTCTGTTACTTTCGATAAGAATGTCAACTAAGACTTCGCATGGAGTTTCAAGAGCATACAAAACTAAGAAATATCACTGAATTTAATATAAAACTAGCTTTCGTTCTTAACTTTTCTTCTTAAAGATGCACATTTCCCACATCCCTATCTGCAAGTAATAAACTAACAACAATTTCATTTATTCTTCCTCCTCTCTCTTGTTTCTAACTACCTTACTTGCTTGCTTAAACTAGGCAATCGCTATGTTCTTAAAGAACAGCGACTCCCAAGAGAGCATATTAGAAATCCTTAAAATCGAGAAAATCGAAGTATTTGATAGGATTGCGTTTGCGCTGCGATTCCTCAAAGACGATTAACTAAATACTTTCCTAACTGCACTTGCCGAGAGGGCGTGCAATGAAGGCATCCTCGAATGCTTAGTCCTAGTTGGGAAGGACAACAAAGCAGCGAATATCATCTAAGCTTTCATAGATTCAACTAGGGATATCCAAACTGCAGGGCTGCTGTCAGCTCATTTGATTGCACAGAAATACGAGTGTCTCGATGAGCTATTGAAGTGGTACAAAAGCTACAAGAGTTTATTGAATAACATGCGCATGTTCGTACCCAGAAACACCTTAGATAAGGAATTCAAGAATCTATGTAGTTTGTATAAAGTTGAGTTGGAATAAGTCAAAGATCCGACGAAAAAGAGTAAGATTAATTTAGTTTGTTCTAAATGCAGCAAGGCGCTATCGTTCTTCGAGCTGGAAATAGAGAATGTCAGGAATTGGAACAGAGATCTCATGAAAGTTCCACAACTTGGCAGCTGTCCGTTTTGCACTCACGTAAATTGATCAATGATTCGTTTGTTTTCCCTATTGATTTTATCTTTTTTTGTTTTCACAAACCACAGCAACCATTTCCGATATGCTCAGTATGCTTGCTGTCATGCTAGCTGATAAATCCCTTCTCGCAGATCACCTTTTCATAGCAATAATTATGGAAACAGCCGCTGAGCAGAAACGGCTAGCAACGAGCAAACCAAAACAAACCATCCAAGGAGCAGTCTGTGGAGCAAGTCTAATATTAGAATCTAGAGGAAGCGTTAGTGTGGTGTTAAACTTGTGGTCATGGAGGACATTTCTAGCATATTGCTGAGTGGTTTGCAGCATTTGAATTCTGTCCTGTCTCAGAGTGCGGATGCAAATGTGCTATGATATGAATATGACATTGTTATTATTATTTCTACATAACATATGGTTACATAACTACTTCCCTGTAACTGATCCATTTTTCATCAGTAATATCATAAACCTTTGAAGTGTTTTATATTTGAGTTGTTAATGTCACATTACATAGATAAAATAACCCCACAATCAATTATTTTTAAAATTACTTTTACTCTCCATTATTCTTTCAAATAGCTGACTCTTCATAATAAGATCACAATTACTTAATGGAAGTATCTTTCTAATTATTACAGTCACTATTTTTCCCTCAAGGATAAGTAGTATTTGTCTAAATCTCCCTGACTGAGAACCCCATCAAATTCGCACAGCTAACGACGACAAGTCACTTCCTCTTCAATAGCGAATTCAAATTGTTCCACATAATAAAGTAGATAAGTTGAAAATTGGAAAGAAATAAGATTGCATTTGGGGGGAATTAGAACAAAACGATTTTTTTTTAAAATAATAGAATCAAATTCTTGAATTGAATTTTCTAAAGAAGAGTTTATCATCGATAGAGAATCAATCAAAACCAAACTACATTACATCATGAACATAATCGACCAGGTAACTGGAGCTTGGAAGGCTTTCTGTCGTCCCCCTCGGCAGAACTACTCTGTATTTGATCTAGGTTCGCCCGTGTTTCAAATCAAGGGAATCAGATGCAAGCGGCATGACTTCAAGGTATAAAATAGTCGCTCTCATTTACTGGAGTGCTCGTTCTATGAGCCACTTGGTGTAGCCCCCATCGATTGTGTAATCTATCTGCATTGCTTCAATGGATCAAGGATAGAAAGTGTGAAATATGCTGAGCCAGTAGTTGCAAAAGGATGTGCGTTTTGTAGCTTTGATTTCAGTGGTAGTGGATTATCTCAAGGCGATTATGTATCTCTGGGGTACTACGAACAAGACGATGTTGCTGCTGTTGTTTAGCATTTAAGGACAAACATGGGTGTGCGTGCAATATGCTTGTGGGGTCGCTCGATGGGTGCTGTTACTGCGTTACTCTACACATAAAAGTAACACATTGATTTGGATTTGATTTTTAAAGAATATTTGAGTTCTTCTTTGCCCAATTAAGCGCGTTCATTGTTTTGGAAGATTGAACCAGTGGAAGGGGATAATACAAATCTCTCTCTCAATGATTTTTTCTCCTTTTAAATGGCCACTAAAAAAGAAGATAAAGATGATAATTTCAAGGGGAAAATAACCAGGATATTAGGGGATAGAAATGATTTTAACTACACCAGTGCGCCCATTAATAAAACAAACTCATTTTGTGCCATTAAAGGGAGTGTTTACTATCTATTTGCCTTCTTTTTTACATTCTCATTTGTAATTATCTCTTGTTCTTGTGTTTGTGTTTCTCTTCTCCACAGGTTTCCATCTGAAGTTCACGGCTTAGCCATCGACAGTGCGTTCGTGAGCATGTACGATGCCGCACTGGAAATAGCAGACAAGAAAGTGCATCTTCCAACAATCTTCATCAAGGGCATGCTGGAGTATGTCCGCAGATAGATTAGAACAAACGCTGGTTACGACATGGATGATGTAAATACACTCACGAATATTGCCAAATGCACCATGCCAGTGCTGTTCATTGTCTCCAAAGACGACAAACTCGTTCCCCATACGAATTCCTTGAAACTCTTTGAGAAATACCCTGAATCAGCGAGAAAGAGTATTCTTTTCGTCAAAGGAAACCATAATGAGTGCAGAGACTGGGAGAATATCCTTGCGATTATTGATTTCCTTGTGAATTCTATCAAAACAGCGTTTCCAGCTGAGGCAAGTATTCCATAGTATTAGTTCTATGAATAGCAGCAATAATAGTAAGTGTAATAGCAGCCATTGTAAAGATAATAACAGTATTTATAGCAGTAGTTATTCTAATGTCCACAGAATCAATATGATGCAAGAAGCAATAATAAACGATCGTTTTAGGAAGATCCCAAGAATCATAATATCTAATAGCAATAAATGAATAGAAACAACAGTAACAACAACAGCAATAAGAACATTAGCTACCATTAGTAACATGGAAATTAATCCTAGGAAAGATAGAACAACACTATTTTAGAGGCGAACAGCAACAGTAATAATACATTAGCTGATACTTTTTAGCTGCGAAGACCATCTCCTACGTAGAATCCTCAAACAATATTCTAATTTGGAAGAGGTGCTCCTAATTTAACCCCTGAAAATAATCAGCAAAATAATCAATAGACAAATTAAATTCTCTCGAAACGACCATCCCATGCTTAATCGTTTTGCGTTGCTACAGCTGAAGGCAAGTAATAATAACAACAACCATCTTAACCTAAATAGACACACAATAACAAAGACTTTGAAGATAATCCATTGGTTTAGTCGTTGCTGAAAGATTTGATTTAGAAATAGTATTCTTCCATTCATGATAATTAAGCTAATTCAAGTAACAATAATAATATGCAGAATTAGGTTAATAATAACACATCTAACCCATCATAAGAGCAGAAGTAGCATATGGAGTATCAGCCGTATTAATAGAAATAATAAATCATTTAGTTTTAGTAACAGGAATAGCAATAACAGCAGTAATAATAGCAATTCTTCGAGAAATAATATCCTTAATAGAATCTTCTTCATGTTGATAATCACGAGAATCAGCAAAACAAGAATAATCAAGCTGATTCGTTTGCATAACAGCAGCAAGCAGTGTTGAATTACGGAGTAGTTGGATTGCAGTAATCCCTTTAAATCCACTCCACTTCCAACGCAGAATAGCAGCATCTTAAGTAGATTTACGAGTAGCAACAGCAAAACCAGCAATAACAACAACTCTAAGGTCACATGCTTGCTTCTGTTGAATGCAGCTAAGACATGATTACATCAAGTATTCCTGATGAAAAGCATGAGCTGGATTTTCCTCGACCAAAAGATTTCAGAACGAAACAGCAGATTAATCTCATCAACAGCAACATGCATAGAGCTAACGTTGCAGCTCATCATCACTCGAGCTTTCAAGGATAACTACCTAGTAGCTTTCAAGGATAACTACCTAGTAGCTTTCAAGGATAACTTCCTAGTAGCTATCACAATCACAACAACAGTCACAACTTAAGCAGCAGTCCTTTCTTGAAATCAAGTCCTCGTTTCATAGCAGAACCAAGGCTACAGACAGAGACCATTCAAGATTTCGACCCCGAATTACATAATGTGATCAATCATCATGAAATCTTAAGATACATCAGCAACAGCAATCATAGTAATAATGGTAGCATTGCGTAGATTGGTTAGACTACCACGAACAATATGGATTAGGTTCAAAGCAGCAGCAATCTAATGATTTAAAATCTTGAACGAGTAGGTATCAACAATATTGCCCCTAAAACAAGTCCTAGAAACGATGGAGGACTCAAGATAGATGCTCCTTAGGATTAGGCACTAAATTAAGACCACCAATAATCTTCGTTTTAAACATCACCAATATTAGCATCTCTTTCTTAACGTAATGGACAAGTTAAACTCTCCTCTGATAAGGAATCAGAACAACTGTAATAGCAACCTTAACAACCAGCAGCTCCTAATAGCAATAACAATGACAACAAGGCACAAGCTTTAGAGCAAGAAAAGTAGCAAATTGAGAGTTAAAACAATGATGATGATGATAATGCTGATTATTCTGAGACACAAGCACCAAGCAATGGGAACAACCATAACAACAATGCTACCTTCTACGATGATGAAGATTTCCACAATCTCCCTCAAAACACGATAACTGTCAATCTGAAGTAATGCCTCTGAGTTTTGTTTTACATATTGAGAGAGAGAGGCAAAGAACTTTCAACAAGTTTTTACCCTATTATTTCTACATTTGCTTGGCTGGTTTATTGGAAATGATTGGGTGATGGCGCTTTGAAAGAATCATTTTAAAAAGACTATCTTATTCCCAAAAAAAAGCAACACACCTAAACTTTCAAATAGCAATAATAACCCCAGTAAATATTAATGCTAGACTTTGTTTGAACAAGATTAATACAAGTCAAGTTATTTAGCAAACCCAATGTAGATTTTTACATAAGTCTGATTGAAATATGCTGAAATAGGGATAATAATCTTTGAATTTATCGGAGATGATGATTTTGATGGTGTCTTTGATTGATTCCTTCTATTTGAGTTTAACTATTGGCCATTTGATTTTTTAGGTAGAAAAAGTAACTCGCTGATAATTCAATTTCTTCAAGTGTCCTATCAAACACTGAGCCCTAGCCACAAGCTAGCTTCACCGATTGCAGTAATAAATTTCCTAGAAAATCAACTATTGATTCAATCAATCTCACACTATCACCACAATCCACATAATAATAGAACTACCAGACTATCTAAACTAAAAGCATATCCTTTCCTCAGCTCTAAACTGAAATTTTACCTTAATTTGGATCAGTTACTGGCTAAGCTTTAGGAGACGACAGCCAAAATAAAAATTAAGAATCTAAGTCACCTTTACTGGAATAAAAATAATAATAAAATCTTCCTGAATGTTTCCAAAAACAAGATCCTGTCGACAGATTAAGAACTAAAAGTGATTTGAGTCTTGTTCTCCCTCCCTAGCAGCAATAGAATTAGCAACTATTCCAATAATAGTAATGTGTTGATAGATCAAAAGTTGAAATGAACATTGAAAAGCCATTCAGATAACCTGATTTAGAATGTCTCCCGAAGAGTCCTAAACATGGCATCACTAATGTACTTGATAAGTATCAATAGATTAAGTCAGTTTAATTGAGATAGCAGTAATAGAAGATGTAATAGGAGCGATAATTGACTGACGATAATGAAGAAGATAGTTAAATAGAAAGAAATGCATATTTTGTTTCAACTGCAAAGACATCTGTTTTGATTAATAAACAGGTTGTACCAGGCATAACTGGGTAGAAAGAGTCTCTAAACATGATTGGATCTCTCGATAAAACAAAAAATAAAAGAGAAAATAGCAATAGCAGCAATAATAGTAGTTATCTCAGTAATTCTAAAACAAAATTATCCTCAACAGGATTTCAAAAAAATGTTAACAATACTAACAATGAAAGCACCACTCAAGCACCAGCAACAGCAACAGCATCAACGACACCAACAGCAGCTGTCGGAGGAGTACATATGAATCTATCTATCATCTCAAATTCTAATAGTATTCTTAATACTACAATGAACTCCAGTAAACTTGGAAAAACCGGAGAAGATAATTTAAAGAAATTATTACAGTAGCAAGTTCAATAGAAATTGCTCAGGAGATAACTTGATATCGAGAGCACAGACAAAGAGGCTAAAGAGATTATTAATCCACTTGCAGGATCATAATCAAAAGGATCTATAAATTAATCTAATAATACCAACGCTAAGGTAATTTCTGAGCAGAATCTCAGATAAAGTAGAACAACATCGAGTCATGCATACAGCAGCAATACTCCTGGATTAGAGTTCAATAGCACTGGAGGTAACGTAAGCTATGTATCGGAGAGAGATACCTCAGTGCCATTAGTTAACAGGAACATATCAACAACAGCTCATTCCTAAACTGTTCTGAAGTAAACTAGTAAAATGATTTAAAATCCCAATAATAAGGATAATAATATCGGGGAAACTAGTAAGAATAATCGATGTTAAACTACTTCAAATACTGCTAATATATCTAGCAATAGCTCTCAAGAAGTTCTTGGTTTTGTTCGAACCACACATTAGAGCGGTTCATTTTCTTCTAATTAAAATTCCAGTTCTTCTTCAAGGAAAGCGTCCGGGACAGACAATATAACAGGAGCTGTAAAGTAAACCCCTGCTTACAATGATCCACATCCAGTTAAGTAATTCCTTATCCCCTCTTAATCAGCTGCTGAATAACCCCTTCTTCCTGGATGTTCTACTGAAAAAATCCAAGAAATACCTCTCAGATAGAATAGAAATATGATAAATACACCGAATAACACAGCAGATCCAACAAATTCATCAGCAACAACTGGTCCTAGCTCTTCTAGTTTCTCGACTAGAACGTATTCTCCAAGTCCTTTATCCCACACGAAACATAAGATCCTGCAGAAAAACATGCCTTAGGCGTAATTACAATAATACTAACAACCCAAGGTTTATTCACAGAAATCTACTACACAATTACTAGATGCTAAGGAGACTCAGCTTGACAGAATGGTAGATTCAGGAAATGGATCTGCGAAAAAGGGGCTTTAGAATACTAAAAGCAATGTAAGGAATTCCTCGGAGGCATCACATAGTTCTCCGTTTTTTGGGGAAATCAACGGGAATGAAAAATCTGAAGAACATTTTTAGATAAAAGCACAAAGAGGAAACTACATGATGGCTTCGTAAGATAATAGGAATAGCAGGGGGTTATCAAATCAAAATGGAACATTTATGAGAAATCAAAACCAAAGTGTAGAGAGGGAAAATAACAATTCATAGGGCAAAAATAGCAATAGTAGTAGCAGTAGTATTTCAACATCTTAGAAGTTTGCTTTTAAGAATCGGGTTCACTTAGCAACCAAAGTTGTGTAGATTCAATTAGGAGAGCAGGGAGGAGCTGTGAGTAATTATGAGTCTGCTAATTCATCTGTAGGTACGCAGATGCAATAGTAGCAGATGAGATCATCCAGAAGTCCATTGTCAAGACTTCTACCTAAAGAATGATTGAAAAGAAGGATATTAGTTCTATTTTCTTTATTCATGCATTGTTCTTAAATTATAATTGAGAATCTCAGTTCAAAAATCAAGCATCTTAAATGTTTAGCTATCTTCTATGTATTTCTGCTGCGATAATTGATTTATGAATACGTTTATTATTTGTTGCTTCATTTGAACGTCTTTTCAGTTTGAACTTTCTTGAAAAACAATTTGTACAATGGTAGAATATTTTTCATATGAAATGTTCAACAACATCAGCAAAATATTTAAAGGGAATGCTATTCTGAATACAATGTATCCCTGTTATTTTTCCTTTTTTAAGTGACAATGAATTTTGATTGATTTCTCTTCTCCTTTACAGCCTCCCCAGAAAAAGGAAAAAAAGAAAAATAAAGAAAATATATTTGAATCCTCTTAAAATTTTGAATTATTTGAGAAAAAAACAAAATAGTCATAAAACAGGAGAGTAGTAGCTGATTTAGAGACTATCAGAAGAAACACAAACATTGAAAGAATAGAAGAAGGTAGTTCAAGCTGAAAGAGATGATGTCGCAATCGTTAAGTGCTCAGAAATAAGATAAAGCTAGTAGTATAAACTAATAATAATAAGTGCAGTAGTAGTAGCAGATGCAATAATAGCAGCAGCAATCATAGAATCC
>Ga0302271_10004395_pt1 | contig 11302 bp, 4 predicted proteins | sample III_Bog_N1_1_FD_198767 | JGI IMG/M metagenome (GOLD analysis project Ga0302271, IMG submission 198767) | Peat permafrost microbial communities from Stordalen Mire near Abisko, Sweden - III_Bog_N1_1 | ecosystem: Environmental > Terrestrial > Soil > Wetlands > Peat | place: Sweden: Abisko... | reverse complement strand
TGAGAAATCAAAATATTACCTACGATCAGAAATGCAGAATGAATTTATTTGCGGGTTCAAAGAAAATAATAATGTGCTTTTTGCTGAAAGTGCAAGATAATTAATTCTTGATGCAAAATGCAAAAAGAATTGAGTTAAATTTGTAAATTTAATTAAAACACATACATACACAAATACCACTGCATAATCAATCAATCGATACTTATCCACAATTAACTATGTCTCAACCTAAAAAGACCGCTGAAGATGCAAGCAAACTGTTAATGCAGCGCAAAGAAGAAATAGCCACTGAGATCCGCAAATCCAAAACAAAATCTCTCCTTCAAAAGAGAAGATTATTCATTTGTTCTTAGTAGAATTCGCCATAGACTAGCTCTTAAGATTAAACTACTTGCATAGGGCTTATCAACGCACTGAGACAAGATATTGCTAATAAAAACCTTGAGGGCGCTTCAAATCAGTTAGGGCAACTAAAAATTCTTTCAGCAGTGAGCTAATGCCAAGAATGGATCCTTCAATTTTAGACCCCTGAATCTTCAAGTTTAATCAACGACTTGAGTGCAATTGTAAGGGAGAATATTGCTATTTCCATCGATGCTTGCTGGATTACTAGTAATCTTGCTTGCTCAGAGATATTTAACTCATTAGATTCAAGTGTTGTAGGCAATTTCGTTAAGAGTTTGCTATTTTTAGTAGAGGCGCAAGCACTTTCGCAGGATATTACCAGAAAACCTTTAAATAACAGTGAGGATATTGATAAAATGGCTCCAAAATCAGTGCAGAACGTAATCCAAGCAGCATTTTGGTGTTTTAGCAATATGGCTGCAAATTAAAATGCTGCCTAAGCAATGTTAGACGTGCACGTTCCAGTGAAAACCCTGTGGCTTCTTGGAGAGCTAGATCGCATGCTCAGCGAAGATAGCTTATCGTAAATATCCTATTTGCTAGTGAATATCACATCTACTCTGCATTTCAGCACACCAAAAGAGGTGAAATTATTATGAAAATACTACTAAATAATCGATTTTATTTTAAGAATTCGGGAATATTACTTCTTTTTTAATGTGCTAATTGTTTTTTAATCATTTATCTAATAGGTTGAAGTGTTGACTTCGATAATCGAAGTGCTTCTGATAAATTAAAGTGAAGAAGTTACTTCAAATCTCATTATTTGCCTATCGAATCTAGCGAAACAATCCGAAAATGCACCTATTTTACTGAAATTCACTTAATAAACTAAGATAATTCAGTAATTACTAACAAACTAGTTATCAGAAGAGCTTCTTGATTTGACATTCACTCTTCTTAGCAATCTTCTCACTCTCAACTTGCAAGAACAGTCTAAAGTAAACATCCAAATAATGTCAAATACATTTATCCCCTTGTTTTTGTTTCTTTTTGTTGAATTTCCTTTAATATTTCACTCATTTTCCTAGATTCTGCTATCTTCAGGATTGAAGCACTTCATCTAGCAAGGATTGAACTCCAATCGCACATCTATCAGAGCTAAATCTGCTAATATCTTTAAGCTCTTGATTTCTTCAGGGGAATCTTAATCTGATTAAATACTCTTCAATGAAATAAACTTTATCTCTAAAATTCTAAGTATCATCAGCATTGACTCTGCACTTATCTCTATCCCATTATTGGAGTCTATGATTAATGTGATTCTCAGAGGGAATAATACCTAGGTTACCTTACTCATTGAAAATAAAATTATTGAATGCATCTATGAGGTCTTGAGGGAACACCAGAATAATGAAGAAATCACATTGTTATCGTTGGCTGCTTTGAATTCACTTTTAATATGCAATAAAAAGACGATTTCGTAGACGAATCCAAAAGGTATTATCCTCTAATTAGTAATGAATTCTGGGATTACTGAGTTGTTCGATCAGCTGTAGAATCATAAAAGTGAATTAGTCTATGAAGCTACAGTTGATATTATCGATAAGCATTTCGAATTCGAGGAAGATATGCAGGAGTGATGGAAAAAATGAAGATAATTTGGGATTTTATTCTAATAATTTGGTTTTAATTAAAAATGAATTGTATCAGAGATGCCTCAAAAACAAAGAGAGAAAGAGAAATAATTTATGTTTTTTATTTATTCAAATGTTAAGTTGCATACTAGGACATATTAACATAACACACATTTTTTTTTATCAAACACTATGTTGTTTTTTTTTTCTTTCAATGAATTCAGTTACTTTTTCAAGAAATTGATTATACAATAATCAAACAAATCATTATTTATTTATTTTTAAGAATTTGCTATTTTTTGTAATTATCAATTAGCTCAGCAACGGTATGCTTGATTCTAGCTTTAGAACTTGCATAGGGTTTCATTCTCCCTTTTTCTTCTATTAAGTCCGTTTCGAAGGAATAAACTAACAAATATGTGAAACAAATATATAAATGTTTTCATTCAGAGAAGCTGTTGAGAGAGCGAGAGGGAGGGAGAGAGAGATAGAGTGAAGAAAAAGAATAGTTTCCCCAACGAAATAAAACACACATGAAAACATAAACACAATTATTAATTAAGAAAAAAAAAATTCAGAAAAGAAAAAATTACTTGCTTAAAACATAGCCAATCGTTAGTTTGCCTATCTCCTCCTTTTCATTCTTCCAGCAGATTCATAAAGAAATTATTTCATCAACTCTATGGGATAACAGTGCTCTTAATGCGCAGCTTGCAAGGAAGGTAGTCCTGGTGATAAGACACAGATTGTCGTAAGATTTTTTGAGATTAGTATTCTTTTACAAAAATCAAATTAATCCTTTTGACTGAAATCTAATAAGGCACCTGATCCACAGAACTCCAGCATCGCTTCCAAACAGACTTAAGCAGAGAAACTCAATTCAAAAAATGGGCATGTAAGAGCATTTTTAATGATATTTGAATTCAAAAAAGAAGTAAATTTTTCATAATTTTTTTAACAATATTTTTTCAAAAGTAAGAAGAAACCTCTAATAAATATTAAGAGAGTGATGAGAATGTCATGAAAGTCAATGGAAACTAACCGAAAGAGAGTTACAAAGCGAATAATAACGAAGAAGAATAATCCAAATCAAAGTAGAAAGATGATGAAAATAGCAATAAAAAAATTGAAACATCCTCAAATAAACTTCAAGAGCTAGATACTAAATCTAACGGTAACGGAGTTGGATCACAACAGTAGTAAATACAAAAACAGACCCAGTAGTAATAGTAGTAATAGTCTTCTCCAAGATAAGAAAATGGAACTCAAAATGAATAAGAAATCGGAGACAAACTGTCGCAAAAAGTAAACTACTTTGATCCTGAAAAAGAAATGCCTGCTACAAGTAAACAAATTGAAAGATTAAGGATGCTGAGAAATATAAAACAAAAATAAGCAAAATGATTAAGATAATTCAAAGAAATATTAAAAATAGCATGGGTTAATGATTGAAATTGATTTAATGATTTTTTGATTTTTCTTAGATCCTTAAGTTAATCCAGATAAGAGAGAGAAACGCCTACCTTATACATTCAAAAGTGGTGCTATTTATGATGGGGATTGGAAAGGAAACGTACGGGATGGATATGGAGAACAAAAATGGCCAGATGGAGCTCGTTATGAAGGTAACAATATTGACTTTAGTTATTTAATTATTCTTTGAATTTCAAGTTCAACTTTTATGATAAAATGTTTGTTGAAAATTGATACTTTGTAGGTGAATGGCTGAATAATAAAGCTCATGGAAAAGGAAAATTCTACCATGTTGACGGTGATATTTTCGAAGGAGAATGGCAACAAGATAAGGCTAATGGCAAAGGTACATACATCCATGTGAACGGCGCAAGATATGAGGGTATGTGGAAGGATGACCTTCAACATGGACAAGGTGTCGAAACATGGAATGATGGCTCCAAATACGATGGAAATTATGTGAATGGCAAAAAATAAGGAAGAGGAACATACACCTGGGTAGATGGGTAACGCAAATTAATTTATTTTTTGTTCTTTCGATAATCTATTAATCTGTGTTAATTCTTGATTTCTGCCAATTAACAGATCGAAATACGATGGTGAATGGAATGACAATAAAATATGCGGAGTGGTATGAAAAAATACCAAAGATTTTTCTTCTTTTAAGATTTTATAATTTCTGCTTTGTGAATCAATAGGGAGAATATCTTTGGGCAGATGGACGAATGTTCAAAGGAGATTGGTTGAACAATAACATGCATGGCAAAGGAGTCTACACTTGGAAAGATGGAAGGAAATATGAAGGAGAATATTAGAATGATAAAAAACACGTAACAAAATATTAAATTTGATCTGGCTAAATTATTAGAACTTTTCTCATTTATTTTTTAATGTTTTGATTAGGGATTCGGTGTGTATGCTTGGGCTGATGGCAGAAAATATGAAGGTGAATGGAAAAATGGAAAGCAACATGGAAAAGGAAAGTACATTCTCCTAGATGGTACTATCAAAACAGGAATATGGGAAGATGGAAAACGTGCCTAATGGATAGACGAAGGAGAAGGTGGAGCTGGAGTAGGTCAGTGATAAAAAGATAAAATACTCGTATTTAATCGATGAAAAGAAGCATACAAACTACTTCTAATTTTTAGTCCTGTTTTATCAGCAAATCTATGCAACCAGCTAGAATATCCCCCCTTCCACCCAAACTAAATCAATAATAATAATTAACTTACCACTCAAGTCTACCATCAATGTTTTCTTTGTACTGTCTTTATATCTTTTTTCTTAAAATGTATATTTTTCTCCTCCAAGAATAATGAATAATAAATACCTTTCTAATTGTAAAAAAATCAATATGCTCTAATAGAAAGAGAGAGAAAACTAAAAAAGACCATTTCCCATAGAGTTATTAAGTAAATAAGCAACTTTCATGTGTTTAAAGTTATTTCTACTACACAGAATATTCGCTAAAAATTCATTTTTTTAAGAATGCTTTTATCAACAAATGTATCAAACATGCTGATCTCCTTGATTATTTAACTCCTTGAGTTCATGGTCTTCATAATAACTATCAATCATGGACTGTCTCTTTGCTAAAACTTCATTGAACTAGAGTACATAAGTAGGCTTCGAGCATGAGTATGATCTGTTGGATGGAGGAATGTAGCTAAAATCGTCCATGAAAATAGCTTGTCCATTCTACTCAACCGTCTCAACTTAACCAACAATTACATAACCACCATTTTCGAATGTCAGCTGTTGCTTTCCGGAAATCTACAAAAAGCTCGATTTCAGTACATACTCGTTAAGATGATTCTCTTCCATTCCTTTCAAGGGGCCAGCTTTGTCCGGGTAGATTCTGATGAAATAAATCATGGAATAAAGGTAAACTTTCTTCTCAAATGCTTTATTCTGCGACATGATTCCCTTAATCACTGCGAAAGGAATGCCATACAGAACGCTGTCAGTTTAGGAAGTCGCAGTTGAAACTGATCTTGTGTTATTTTCGTTTACACAATTTGCAAACGACAAAAATGCACCCATACCTTTGACCATTGTGAACTAGCTGTGTCCTCCTGAGCTTAAAACATCAGTTACAGTACCTTGTGTTACCACGTAGAGATAATCGAATTTGCTTCCTTCATGGTAGATCTCCTATCCACTGGAATAAGCGAAACTCTTATGACATTTGTCTAATTAGCGAATTTCTTCAACAGCCAAAGAAGAGAAAATAGGGAATCTTAGAACGAATGTATTGAAGGATTGGAGTTCAGCGACATCTTGCCATGAAAAAGTCATGTTTTCTAGCTCGAGTGTTCGCACATCGACTTTCTATCGGAGTTCATTGTAGTCTCCATCATCGATGTACCCATTGTTCTTGTACTCGCTAAGGAACTTCTTTTAGGTTTCCAAAAGAGATGAAGCAGCTCTTTTAGTGTGAATAGCCTTGATGATTTCGGGGAATTTGCTTTGTAGATCAGAAATATACTTGAAAGCATCGTTCACTTGGGAACTCAGTTCTCCATTGACTTGCTTGATGAATTATTCACTCAAAGGCAGCTAGTGGATCATTTCTTCAGCTTCCTATGCACTGGTGATAAATCCAGTGGTGACTTCATACACAAATGCGAGATGATGTGTTATGTAATTCTTTGCCATTCCACCTATTATTCAAGATAATAAAGGGAAATTTAGAATAAAATATTTAAAGATCATTTTATTACCAACGAGGACCCAGTCCTTGAGACTCTATGAGACTTTAATTCCGAAATCTGTAAAATTCGAGTAGACTGTGTTCCAAATAAGTAATGGTTGTTTCGTTGTATCCAAGGCTACGTCCACACATTCGTTAAGAAGCTGAGCTGCAGCAGGTCCAATTTGACCATTCTCGTAGTGCTCCCAAATGTAGGATTTAAGAGACCGAAGAAGACGGAATCTAGTTTCAGCTAAGATTTCATTTGAGTCAAATCCTGAATATGATGATTTCCTTCCCTATCCTTGTTAGGGAAGTGCGCTCAGAATCTACTATTTGATTTCTTCCATACCTGAAATTTCCTAGACTTTCTACCAATCCGCCATATTCAAGAAAGTGTTCATCTGCAATTCTTTCTGTTTAGAATCGCATTCTTTAGAGAGATCACGGATAGAATTATGGACTATTCTTCCTCTGATGAGAGGGACCTCGATCATTTAAAGGTAGCTAACTAGTGCTCTTTTAACAAAAGAAAAATAATTAAGAAAAATTCTTTTAAAGTATTTGTATATTTTGTTAATTACCCGCAAGTAGTTCCATTGATGAGCAATGTGAGTGTAGCAATACCGGACATGTAGAAAATCGTGAGTTATCTGAGCCTTTTACCTTAGGGATATCTCTCTTCGTCAAGGAGATCTTCGTCGACGGCAACCATCAGTGCAAGAGTCAATCCAAGTGCTCCTCTGAGTCCTCCCCAGATAAGTACCCAAATCTCAGCTTTAGTGACGCCGTAACCAAAATATTTCAAGAAAGGAAGGAATATCAAGACCATCAATCCTCTAGCTATCACCATAAGAACCCAGAAAGCGGGTAGCTTGATCCAATCTGATGCAGTTATGGAATCTTAAGAAGTCATTTCTTTACCTACAATGACTCCTGTAAGCAAGAAGATCAAGGTTTCGCAAGCATACTGCACAAATGACCAAACAGTATGGACTGAATGTTCACTCTCAGGGTAGATCTTGATTTTGCCATGTGCACTCATAAATAACCCAAGGACCACAATGGATAAGATACCTTTGGTAGAAATATAAAATAATTAGTAAAAGTAGCATAAAAAATGAAAAATTATTAAAAAGAAAATAAACTTTTTGTTACCTGAGACTTTAAAGAATGTGAATTCAGCGACGTAGAAGCAAAGGAAGCATGTAATGAACGTAACTGTCGAAGTGAGTACATCGTCTCTGATCAAGCGACGAAGCCAGAATGAACCTATGATACCCAGGACTATTCCTATAACGGGACCACCACCAGCAAGCCTAAAGAAATTTAAGGTCACATCCACGGGGGTACTTTGGAAACCCTTTTCCATGTTGAAGAAGACTTAAAAGAAGACCATAGCTGTGCCATCATTGAGAAGAGATTCTCCTTCAATCAAAGTGTTAAAGCGAACAGAGGCACCTAATTCTTTAAGAAGAGCTACAACTGCAACGGGATCTGTTGCACAGAGAATTGCACCCATTGTAAATGCTCCATTCCAACTTAAATCATCTTAATACCCTAGAATAGTTCTCAAGCAGAATCCGAGGATGAAGGCTCCAACAAGCACACCAGGAACAGCTAAAATGAGAATGTTCACTATTGCCCTTTTGAAAACATACCAATCGCAATTGAATCCACTTTCGAAGATCAATACAGGGATAAAGATAAACAAGATCATATGAGGATTGATGTGACTCATTAATTCAGCACTTGTCCCAATGATCCCTAGAAAAAAAGAGTTTCAAAATTGTGAGATGATTTTCATAAAACAATCAATAAGATTTTGAAGAAAAAAAATAAGAAATTATATCAGAATCGAGTGGGAACTCGAGATAAAAGAGAAGGGGATAATCTAAAGGAAGTAAATTAAATTAATTGAAACTCCAAACAATCCTAAATTACTGCCGAAAATATCTTATTCAGGACAATTAAATCGCCAATAATAATTCAGAATCTTATGTAAACTGGGGAGGGTAGTTAAGCAAAAACTAGCCTTCTACGCACTATTCAGGTTTATAATTCAAATAACAGACAGTGGATGGATGCTCAATTTGAGAGGCTTTTAAACTCTTTTTTCTTTTTCACAAAACTACCTCAGTTCAAAATGTCTTTGTTAGCTTTTATTCCCATTTTTATATTTTGTTTTAAGGAAAAGTTATGCTTACCTAGAGAATCTCTGTAGCAACCAATGATAATGCCAAATACGATCAACATAGGAGTGTATGGTAACTTTGTTTTTCTGTTGACTTGTCTGAGAAGCCCTCCAAGAGCTAATCCTAAAAAGACGAAGAGAACTAACAGAGGTTGTTCATGATCAGTGATGCATGCTCCAGGAACTGATCCTCCGTGAGCTGATTCTGAAAGCTCTGTTGCATTGTCTACAATCTAGCTACTCATATTTTTAGCTTTTAGCTTTTCAATATCTACTTTTTTTATTTTAAAAATTTATTCAGCTTTTTCTCTCTCTTTCTTGCTTAGCAAACTTTTCTTCTTCTAAGTGAAAATTAGGATAAAATAGCCTAGACTGTGATACATTTTGACGTGTCTAAATTCAATCCTTTTTCCCCACCACACCTAAGTGAGTTAATCATGTTTGAATATGATTATTATTTTTTAATTTTACTTTCACTTTTATTAGGTGCCTTAACTCCCAAATTTTGAGAACCTCTTCATGAATGTGTGAACATAAATATTTTATTACTTTATTTCTAATGTCTATCAATATCTCTTTCAAACAATACAAAATTTCAACACGAATCAAAGGCTATTTTCCTAAAGTTATGTGATTTAATCAAAAGTTACTCTTATTTACTTTAGAAAATAAAAATAAGGTTTACGGAAAATTTCAATTTTATATTTTCTAGTAGGTTTATTTCTACTGTTAGATTTCTTATGATCAACATTTTAATAATAATAGGCATACATACAACTAGTATTAGAAAATGGTTGCAAATCTATTAAATTTATTATGTGTATTCATCTGATTTTCATGAAAGGATGTTGAGAAGGAAATTAAAATAACCCAAAAAAAATATTTAGCTTTCTTCCTTATCTTCCTATTTCTAAGTAAAGATATTATTTCCTCAATGGATATCTGCATAATATTATTAATAAAGGATTTTTTAATTAACATTACGGGTTTTTCATTATTACATCAAGAAAATCTTTTGAAACTCTTTTTTGCGCTCTAAATAATCAAAAGCTCCTATGCATAAATACAGGTAAATTTCCTGTTTTTCTACTTTAAGTAGGAAATATCAAAATAACAAGCTAATTCTTGAGGGATATAAGTCTTCTTATAAATAATAATTTTTAAAACAAATCATTTGATTAATTGAAGTAATTTCTTCTGTAAGTTGAAATAAAAGACTCAAAAAAATAAAAAAAGGGTTGATAAACAGATAGAGGAAAATATTATGTAATAACCATTCACAGCAGACAATACAAAACATAGTATCGATTAGATTTTAGCTACTGCTTTGTTAAATTTATTTGTGAGTGGGGTAGTGAATTAAAAAGAAGAAAAAGAAGAAGAAAGAGTGAGTATTTATATTGATTGAGGTTATTGAGATACAGGTAGAAAAAATCAATTTGATTAGTTAAAGTACAGCAATAAAGGAAAACTCCATGCAGAAAGATAGAGTTGATACCTAGGAGAAATCCATATTATCCTTGAATGACAGGAAATCATCTAAATAATTATTTCCTTCACTGAGTAGATCTCCTTAGAGGATCAGCGACCATGACGTACTAGGCAGTAATAACTAAAATGTTAGTTTATTATTAACCGCAGCAAGTCAGCCTAGAGATAGCTAAGATAGTCTTGAATATTCTTATCAGTTAGCAAATTAAAATGGATAAAAATCATAGCAATTTCGAAGATCCACTATGAAGAGCATAGAGTTCAATAACCGAATAGCCAAGCAATAAAGGGATAAGTACACTGAAATGCAAAGAAAGATATTCGATAGCCATCTAAGCTACATATCGAAGTCTCAAAATACAATTGAAACTTTATAGAAATACATTGATCAAGACATAATATCTCAAGCTAAGCAGTAAAAGTGGTAAGAACAGCACTAATCACTGCCTCTATCTCCGAATAATCCAAAATAAGAAGGGAAATAGTTTAATAGCAATAAACATTCATCGCTATGGTAGAATAATCAAAATAATAATATGGAATCAACTGAAAAGCTGCCATAGATATTCATAGCAAATAAAGATAACAGTTTTAATTCCATTAAGCATCACCGTAAGCATAGCTCTTTGGATCAATGCTATTCAGCTTAAGTCAGATAAAAGTAAAATTAACATTCCACTGTGAATATCTCATTGAAAGAAGGCACGGGGTATCAAAATCTTGAAGGATCAACTTAGTTAATTAAATTATAAAATTAACTTAAAACAACAGAACAGTAACTTGATAGTGCTACTACCTCTTTGATTAAGAAAAAATAAAAGAAAAATGTGCTCTTTGAATTCCTTAACAACACTAACCCAAATAGCAATAGTACCAATTCCAATTCTAATTCCCTTGCATCTTTTAAAACAATAAGTAAAATCCAAGCGTTGTTTAAGAAATCTAAAATCCCACCATAAGAAGCGAAACTTTTAAATTCGGATATCCAACTTCATCTACCTTCTTCATATTCATCAACATCTCTCCAGAAACAATAAAAAAACCAAACATAAATTGATTCTTCTGCTAATCTTATTCTCACTCCAAAAATTAATTTAGCTCCTGTTACTAATTCAAAGATTAACATCCCAGATTCGTCATCACAGTCTTCTTCTAAAAAAATTGATTCCCCCAGAGGCCCTGGCAGTAGCAGCAGTAATAGAGCGATTAGAATCATGACTCCTAAATCCCTTGGGATCTACGAAGAAAATCTCCCATAAGAACGAAAATCATCTTATCGAACAATTAGGAAACATGCTCCACCAAACAATACTTTCGAAGACACTTACATTGGTTCCTGCATCAGCAGTAACATCGATGATAAGTTTAAATTCTTGCATTCCTAGCCTGCAGGAGCATTTGTAATTTTTGCTAAGAGATAAACGGAATATTAAACAACCAGCAAAGAAAGGAAACTATCTGATAAAT
>Ga0302271_10004394_pt1 | contig 11302 bp, 7 predicted proteins | sample III_Bog_N1_1_FD_198767 | JGI IMG/M metagenome (GOLD analysis project Ga0302271, IMG submission 198767) | Peat permafrost microbial communities from Stordalen Mire near Abisko, Sweden - III_Bog_N1_1 | ecosystem: Environmental > Terrestrial > Soil > Wetlands > Peat | place: Sweden: Abisko... | reverse complement strand
CTAAACTGCTATTGGTACTTATCAAAAAATGAAATACAGCATAAATAAAGAGGATTGGCTAGAAGAAGCTGCTTATTGTGAAAAAAGTGGAAATCCATTAACATGTGTAGCTATTGTCAGAGCAATTGTTCTTCATGACGTCCACGACATATCTGACAGAGAGCGTATTCTCTGCGAAGAAGCAAAACGTATGATCGATGGTACATGTATCGGCACTGCTAGGGCTATTTACACATACGGCATCGATGTACTTGCACCTGATAACGCAGCTATTATTCAGCAGACGATTAACTTTGAGACTGAAATAGGCAAAGATAGAGAGCATCTCTCCAAGCTGCTTCGAATTGCAACAGACACTCATCCGTAACTCGAGATGTTTTGGACGTAAAGCGTTAAGTTTCTTTAAGTGGAATTAAGGAAATCTCTTGAGAATTAACAAAACGGAGAACAAGATGAGAGTGATAAATAGAAGATTAGTGAATTAAAGCAGTAGATTAATACTCTTCTGCAGTAGGCTCAATCTGTATTGCCTTAAAACGAATAAATCCTCATGATGCATGTTAAATATTTGAGAGAAAATCAGCAGATCGAAGCTGCTAGAGAAATCATAGCAACAGCTAAATAGAATTGCACAACTGCTAAAAGTTATGTTGCTTCCATGAAACTAGAATACCAAGCAGGAGCTCTAGGTCGGGCTTATCAAGATGCTTAAAGTGCAATCAGTACATTCCCTAATAATGAAAGAATTTACATTCTAGCAGCATAAATCGCTTATAAATATAAATCAATCGACCATGCTAGATAAATCTTCGAGAAAGGACTTAGATTCAATCCTCTCAGCATCTCTCTCATTACACGTTATGTCGAATTAGAAATATCTCATGGATTCTTCCCTAGAGCTCGTCCTATTCTAGAAAAATTCCGTGTGAAACTCCCGAAATGCCCTTAACTTTGGTGCACAGCTGTTTAGTTAGAAATCGAATCTGCCAATAAAAAGGGAGCTAGATATATGCTAGCACGTGCGTAGAAGGAATGTCCAGATTTCAGTTAACTATGGTCTTATGCAATTGAGCTTGAGCCTAAGTCTACGCGTAAGAAAAAGATTGTTGAAGCACTGGATAAATGCAGATAAGACCCGTATGTTAACATCTCTGTTGCAAAGCTATTCTGGAAAGAAAGAAAAATGGAAAAGGCTAGAAAATGGATTGAAAAAGCAACCTTCGAAAAACCTGAAATCATCGACTCCTGGGCAGCACTTTACCTTTTCGAACTCGAAGATGGAGGATAATAAAAAGCAGCAGAAGTGTTATTAAAAGCCAAAGCAGTGGACTCTTCTCGTGAAGGCAGACTTTATCAGAAGATAAAAAAATCAGACGATGGGTGGAAACTATCGTTTGATGAGATCTTCATCAAGATAACCGAATTGATCAAGAAGGAACTACAGAACATTGAGTGATTATAAGAGGCTCGATTCAAATTTGTTTTGCTACATTTTTGTTTGTCATAGTATTTCTATTAGTGATATTATATTTCTGTGATTAGTACTTCAAACACAACAAAAGTTCTTCTTCTTTTATTTTTATTAATTTCATATCATTTTTAAGCTGCAGTTTTTGCTGAATAAATTGACTAATAATGTTCATATCTTTTGAAGAAACTTTAATTATTTTTAGAAAAATAAATTAATTATTATTTATCATTTATTTCGCACAATTTCCCAAGCAAAAATAGATAGAAAGAGGTGAAGGAATCCATTAGATTTTAGAAAAATATTTGTAGCATAAAGTTAAGTTTTCATTGCATCTATTAAAATGTTGAGCAGATAATCAGTTAATAACACATTAGGTGATGGAATCTAGTCTTCACAAATGATCTCCTAGTCAACATAGCTTTAGTAGCAGTAATAGTTATCGATGATGAGATCAGTACGCACTGCTACCTGCAAGGAGCATCCTGAAGAGAAATATACAAATTTCTGTTGTGAATAAAATTGCATGAAACCATTATGTCCAGACTGCATTGAAAAGCACACACACTACCACTAACAAAACGGTAGTTATCCTGATATTTAATCCTTAAAAAATGTGAGAAATAAATACAAGATAAAGTTAAACGAATTCAAAGATAAGATTGATCAGTTGTGCGATCAAGTAGATTTCACTGAACAATCTACTCATTTGGATGAATCAGATCAAGGTATCGAGAAAATAATGAGTGCGAAGAGGAAGATTCTTGAGATTGTCAATATCTATTTTGGCGCTCTCGTTGAAAAATACAAATAGCGGCTCATAGCTGTTTCTGAAAAAGAATTAAAAACAAAAAATGTTTAAGATCGGCTTTCTAATTTCCTTGGCGACATTGAGTAACTTTCGAATAAGCTTGATACTCCAACGTATCAAGTAGACACTTTGAATGAAGTCCACCGTCTTGAGTGGAATCCTGAGTTAGAGGATCTCGAGCGATAGATTTTAGATATTTAAAATGCTCATAAGATGTTTTCTATTGATGTCATTGTAGAAGAAAATAAGATAAGAATGCTAAGAACTGATTTGCTTCAGTATGTTCGACTTGGAGCTAGCATCCATCCAGAATAAAAAATTATTAACCCAGACATAACATAATAGTTTCAAGATCACTAGCAAAAAATTCCAGCATCAACGGAATTGCAATTAAACCAATAAAGAATCTAGCAAGGGAGTAAGTTAGTTTTAGAGATAAAATGAGATAAATTATGCTAACTTTGGTGTTTGAATCCTTTGATTTCAGCAATTGAGAACAAAAAGATACCCTAAGATGGTTAGAAACTTACAACTCAAAATAGAAAGATTGTAATTAATGGCAAGAACCAAGGAAATACAGGAGATTAATATGGAGGCGGTGAAGATGGTAATCAATCATCATCCAAGATAGCTAAGGCATTGGATAGTAAGAATGCTAACTCTGAGTAGTATCAGCAGTTTAAAGGCTTAAATGAGGAGAAATAAAGTTTCCCGAGCCATGTTGATTCTTCTAGCAATTTAGACGAAGAAAGGAAGTAAAATTAAGATTAACTTGTGCGTTTCGATGGTGAATATGAAGATTCTACCATTGCACAGGTGAACTTACAGCAGAAAAACTATTTTGAAAATAGTTGCCCACACAAAGTGCTACCTTATTACTCGACAGCAACCAAAACTCTTTACATCACTGATGCCAATACTACCAGTATTATTCAGTAATATTCCGTTCCAGATGTTTCGATTGGAGAGTTTCATAGGTTAATTATTACCCCAAGAGGAGATATCTACATAATGGGTGGGGCAGTTAAGAATATTGAAACAAACAAGGTATTCAAGTTCGAATATTCTAGCACTAAATTCACTGAAAAACCTCCAATGATTTTCCCAAGAAGTTCATTTGCTGCAGTGTTTTTATCAGTTGACAAAGGTGCTATCTTTGTAATCGGAGGGAAACGAGATGGAATGCCTTCTGCTGACTGTGAGAAATATGATATTGCATAGAATAAATGGAAATCAATAGCAAATCTCAATTACGCTGCATATGCTGCTTCAGCATGTGCTTTTAACTCAACAAGTATTTACAAATTTGGTGGAATTGGTCCAGGAAAGCAGTAAAATAACAATTATATTGAAAAATATGATTGTATTTCTAATACTTGGGAAGTAATCAAACTAAAGCATGAAGACTCGAATGGTATCCATGATCTTGACTAAAAATTCATTCTTTTCTTTAATCTGGGCTGCGTTCAAATCAACGCTGCCTCGATGTATATCTTCGGAGGTTAATATTAAAAAAGACCAAGTCGATAAAATTATTGTCTTGATGTGAGAAAAAATATCTAAAAAAATGGGTAGACAGACCATGGGGAATAAGAAATATATGTTCTAAACTCTTTTGATCTTGTTGCTCTTCCTTTTGAAGGCACTTTCACTTCAAATCCTATTGTTCATAATGGTAAAATCATTGCCTATTAGAATATCCCAGATGGACAATCAAACTCGTAAATTTAATAGTAAAAAAGACTAGTTATTTTCGATGGTTCCAAATGGACTTCGGAGTTAAAGACATTCTCTTGAAAATGATAAGGAGAGAAAGCGTGATCATTTTGATCTTATTTGTTTATTTATTTTGTGTTTTTTGGTAAATAAAATATTGCAATAAACACTATCCTGCGAAATCTCCTCCAAAAGGTATAAAAAAGCAATGGATTCTTTTAATTTCCAAGCTAAGCTCAGCTTCTTTCAAAGAACGACCAGATAATTTAAAATTCCTTTACTACCCCAAGGAATAAGGAATAACAGTCAATTGATAGAAGCAATTTGTCGGCAAGGATGAATTGTTAAGATAGATCTTTAATTCAAAACAGGATTTCTTGTATTCAGCAAATGCTCCAAATGTCAATCAGTAGTAAGAATTTTTCTATTCTGAATATGACAAATTAATTAAGGATCTAATAGGTGTTTCATTGGATTTTGACAGCAAATCTTAGTTTTTATTTTCTTTTTTTACAAGTGTTTCATTTAGACATCTAACAATTTGCAATTTTCATTCATACTGTTCTAATTTAAGCATATTCCCATCATGGTTTCTTAAATTAATTAAGGACAACACTCTCTGATTTTCAAATAAGAGGGAAAGAGAATATTAATCAAGTTAAATTCCGAGCTACAACAGGATTCATTTGAAAATATATAACATAATTAATCGAAAAATATTTACAAAAAAACAGATTAACACTAAAATTTCCTCGTTTTCGATGTTGAATCCAGTCGTGAACAGAGATACAAAACTTCTCAACAACCTCCAAAAGGTCCTAAACACTTTAATATAAGACTGCATTAGAATGACAGACTGGCAGAAGCCCGATGAAGTCCTCAAGCATAAAGAAATCCTCAAGGACAGAATTCATCGTTGTTCTGAATAATTTTTCTAGAAGACTACAGGGGATTCTGGGAATAGTTACTTGGCAGTGAAAGTTGAGGCTAGTGCTTAAGCAACAGCAGCAGCAGTAGCAGCAGTAGGAGGTTTTAATTAACAGTAATATCAGCAATCCTAATAGTAATCTGGAAGTTAAAGTGCTCAATCAACTTAGTCTTATGATTAGAAGATAAACGAAGTAAATGGATATGTCCTGGAAAAACAAAAGTTTGTCATCGGCGAAGATTGTGGATTATTTGGGGAAGTTGAGAATGAACCAAATTCTTCATAATCATATTAAAGGAATTTCGAGCAAAGTTAATTAACCTCTCGGTTGAATCGCCCTAAGAACAACAAGCGAAAGCATCTTTCTCGGGATTCGCAATCAGGAGTAAATGAATCTTTAAATTTATTCAAGATTTCTTATTTATTTATCTTTTTCTTTCTATTTTTTATTAGGACGAATACAATCCTGAATCCGATAACAGCGAAGAGGAGTTTACTCAAGTGCCTTAACGTCGTCGAAGAGGCAGACGTCCTAACAATCCAGATCACAAATATCAATACAATGATGGAAGAAAGAATTGCTTCAATGAATCTGGCTAGGCTCGAGGTAACGGCAACTTTCCAGCTTCAGAGAAAAAGCGAGTTCTTGATTTCTTCAATGCGCATTACGATCCATTAAAGCGAAACAAAATCGACTTATGTCAAAAAATCACTGATTCATTGAATTATCCCTACGCATCAGTCTATTACCTTGTGTCGAATCAAAAATAATTTTTTGAATAATGCGCCTAAAGCTAATAAGCTGACCCGAATGTATCTTCCTACCAAGGATAATAGCAGACTCAATCTTTAAATGCATCGATGATTTCCAATAATTCGTCAAAACAGAGATACCTAAATAAAGGATGCTATTCTAAACCTGGAAGACCTAAAAAAATCTAATAGGATTCACCAGGAAGACCGAATTATAAGGAAAATAATTATCTTTAATCAGACGAATAGCTCTTCCAGCAAGAAAATTCTATGCCAGTAAGTTCAGGACCCAGGCCAAGAGGAAGGCCACCAAGGGCGAAATAAGACCACTAAACGTATCCGAGTGAAGCTGCTTACTATGATTACAACGATGGAAATGAATATGATAAAAATGAAGATGCTCCTATTGAATATTCTGATGAATTATATCAGTGACTAACTTTACATGTGCATTTGTGAGTGTTTTTGTAAGAAATGTTTCCCAAAATGCACCTAACTAAACTAGAAAGTCACAATTTACTAGCTTAATAAAAATAAATCTATTTTTGTAATTCATCCAGTTTAAAAAGCACAGAAAATCACAAAAAAATAAAAATAATATTATTATCAATAACTTTCCAAAATTAAAAACACTCCCAAAATCAATAACTCTGAATCATGGCTTGCAATAAATAACAAGGTTGCCCAACTGACGATTCCTAAAATTGTCGGAAATCATCTCCTTGCAAGAAAATATCCAACTGTAATAAGAAAGTCATCATTATTGGTGGAGATTGGTGTCCTTTCACAGTCAAAGCCAAAGACCTCTTTGATGGCCTTAATGTCCCTTTTGATTTCATCGACACGAACCTGTTCCCTGAAGTCCAAAAAGAGCAAGCTTGCAAGAATAACTGGAAATCAATCCCTATGATTTTCATTGATGGTATTTTTTAAGGAGGTCTCACTGAAGTTTAAGAGAAAATTAAATGTGGCAAGATTAATTTAAATTGATGGGATGTTTGCTGTGCTAGTTTCTGTTCTTTCTGTAGCTTGAAATTTATGCAATTTTGCTTAAATAAAATTTTTGCCATTATGCTGAAGCAATTTTTAACTTCAAAAAACAAAGGAATTATTTCAAAATATGCTTGTACAATAAAGAACTTCAAATTGATAAGGGTTTTAGAATGTGTAATAGGAGTTTGAGAAAATAAATTAAGCTGAAAATGGACATATTAGACTTAGGTTTTTTAAAAAATAAGAAATTGTGTTATTTTCAAGTTTCCCAAGATAAATTACATAAAACATAGTTTAACAAACTAATTTTTTAATCAATATTTAAACTAAATCAGAAGTTTTATGATTTTTTTTGAGCTTGATCAATTTAATCAAATTCTTGAGCCAAAATGAGGGATGCATTACCTGTTTCAATAGTTTATTAAAAAATAATAAAATTAATACATATTGCATTCATCGAATTCTTCCAAATATGACTTGGCTTCTATTCCAGCCTTTTTCTTATTTTCTCGATTTCTTCTATTAGAAAGTAGAACATGAGATTAAAAATGATGGAATGATTCTTCTGAAATGAATTTTGTGAATTAAAAAAACACAAACAAATTTAAAAAGATCATGTAAAAAGCAGGATAAAAAAGAGTAGTTGTCTATGGAGCAGATTGGTGCCCCTATTGCTAAAATGCCAAGAAGTTATTTGGTAACCTCAATGTACCTTTTGATTACATAAACACAGACGAGAACCCATAAATCAAGCAATAACTGTATGCTTAGCATAAATGGAGAACAATCCCAATGATTTTCATTGACAACTAATTCAAAGGAGGATTATCTGATGTTCAAGCGAAGCTCAGAAGTGGAGAAATTATTTTTGAAGATCAAGATTGATTGGGCTCATAGTCCTTGATCTACAAATGAAGATTAAACTATCAAAAACAAAGAAAGGAGTTGTCTGTCTATTTCGTTTCATAATGTGTACTTTATGTGTGCATTTTCTTCTAATTAATAGAATTCAATTCATTCTTGAAAAATCTAATTATTTTTGCTCTTATTCAAGAAAATTTCAAGAAAAAAAGTAATTAATTATTAAATAGCAATGTGACTCGCACGCACATTTATTCATAGTTTTTGGAGCAAACTGTATTTTTCAAATTTCATACAAATCAGTATCATTATCGGGTGAATTGTTTCTCAGAAGAAATAAGTAAAAACTAGAAATAATAGGAATATTGTTGATTCATTCAAAGAAACTAAGAGAAAAAAGATATTTACTTGTTTAATCATAAGTACTTCATAGAATAAAGCAGAATAATCCTTTTTTTTAGCAGGCATGATATAAGAGAATGCCCTCCTTTCTGGTTAGGCAGCATATTATTCTTAACAACTATTTTTTCAAGGAGACAGAAATAAATCATTTGAGCAAATCAAAATAAAGGAGCAATAATCTCAGAGTATAGGAGAAGCAGCACTCTCCATCTAAGGAGGATCAACCTCAGGAAATGCAGCATCCAGTGGATAACTTGCGAATAAGAAAATATTTTAGCTGATTCTTCCTGAAGTGTTCAAGGAGTCATTTGAGAAAGAAGGAGAAAATCGTTGGAGGCAGTAGAACGCAGATATCACAGACTACTTTAACTATGGTTTTTGCGAAGTTACATTCTAAGCCTACGCTAACAAAGTGCGAACATGGAGAGGAAAATTTCCTCTCAGCGAAGACTACAAAGCGAATAAGCATGGATTAGTGAAGCTGAATGATAATGTACCACTGGAATATGGAGGATGTTGCTCTCCTTTCGATGAGGAATTATTAGAGACACCGCAGAGTTTTAATATCTTCGAAAAAGGGCAGTTTATTGACGTAGCGTTAGATTAATATGTCGAGAGTTATAGTTAGATTATGAGTAAATACATGGGTTCGCAGAGATCAGATTTCGTGGATTTTATGCAAACACGTAATATTCTTTCGTAGTATGTCGAAAAGCAAACCAAGGAGATGACAGATAGCGATGATAATGCGAATGAAGTAGGAGGACATAGGAACTTTTTTTAGAATAATCTTAGCTAATACTCTGTCTCTGCGAACTATGCAGAGTACAACAGAGAGAAGAAGAAAAATATTGATTTTATAGCTTTGCATGCGTAGGTTATTCATAATATTACTTAGAAAAATGATACTATTCACTCAAATGATGCTGAGAAGGTTTATTTTCTGCATGATATCTTCAAGAATGAGATTAGTTTACCATTTGGAATCAACAACACTGACAAGCCAACAGGATCTTTGATTACCTCGATAGAGGCTTCTAAATTATTAAATAACATTCCCTAGAAACTACCAGTTATGCCACCTGTGATGTAAAGAAGCATGATGCCTTTTCAACAGCCTATGGTGCAAACTTTTCCTTAGTAATATTTTGGCTAGCTTTTGAAGTAGCAAATGATGACAATCGGAGGGTAAGGATACTTTTCAATGGCAAGGAATCCTTATTTTATGGGTGGGCTGTAAGGAATGAGAGGTGGAATGCCATAAATGGGTATGACTGGTTTCACAGGAAACATGAAATAGTAACAGCAAATGATGAATATGTAGAATTAATTCTATCAAATGGAATAGGAATGTGATTTTGGAGGAGGTTATGAGTAACGAGAGGATGGAAGTAATAATGGAATATATCTTAGTGATAGGAATGAAGGATACAGAAATAATAGAGGAGGATCTTATTAGATTTATAAAAAAGATCATTCTCAATATGATCATGGTGATTCTTCTAAACCTAGTTTTAATAAGTTCAATGAGGAAACTGAATACATCTCTTCTTATAAAACATCGAATAAAGATAAAAAATCAAGAAATGAAGGGAATAGATTGTAAGATTCTGATTCAAGAAATGAATTTAAATAAAAAAGACGTCATGAGAAACAATCTCAAACACGATCAAGGTCAAGATCAAGACATGATAGGAAGGATCATTAAAAAGATAAAAATGATGAAGGAAATAGACATAAAACTGAAAGTAGAAGAAAAAAGAATGAAGAAGACAACAGGATATCTAATGAAGGAAGAGAATACGATGAAAAGAAAGAGAAGAAGAATTATGAAAAAGAAAGAAAGAGGTCATCAGAGAAGAAAAGAGATAAAAAGGAAGACATAATAGAACAAAGGAATTCAAGTAAATCAAAGAAAAGAGACTCAAGTAAATCAAAAAAGAGAGATTCCAGCAAATCTAAGAAGAATGAAAAAAGTAAATCGAAGAAGAATGAATAAATCAACTCAAAACGAAGCTAATCTGCAGAAATCAAATTTAAAAAAGATAAAAGCTAGGAAAAGATACCAAGTAGAGTTTAAAACCCTGATAATAACAAATTAGAACAAAATTAATAAATTAATTCCTCCAATCAAAGTATACTGGATAGGATTCAAAAGAAATCAAAACCTCTAATTGAAATAACTAAATCAAGGGAGAGAAGTAGAAGTAAAGATAAAAGAAGATAGAATAATGAAAAAAAGAAAAATTATATAAATAAATAAGATTCAGTGAATTCTCTTTCCAGTGAGGTTAGTTTGCCAAGAGAATCTCGTGAAAAAAAGACTAAATCTTATGGTTCAGAAGACCATTAGAGTAACGATAAAAAAACTATTTAAATAATTAATAAAAATAAAGAAAATTAACTAAATATTATTGAAACACCATCAAGTAGCAGTAGTAATGTAATATAAATTAAGCGATAATTAGGAAAGGAAGACAATCCTGATGATAAAAAGCATGCAACACATCCTAATTTTTTTTCAAATTTCTTTTCAGCGCTTAAAAAAAATACAAATGATAAGTTTGAAGAGAATAAAAGCCATTAAAGCAGTAAATCAATTAAAAATAGATCGAAATTTCATCGATCAGATTCATCATAAAGTTCTCGATCATCTTCTTAGAGAAAGAAAAAATAATATTCCCAAAATAACTCATAGCATTACGCTAAGAGGTGAACTTTTTGAAGAAAGATTCGCGAAGATCTAACAGAAAAGAGTTTGGGGGATGCATAATCCAAAAGTTAAGTTATTTAATAAAGGTTATTTGTTATGTCATATTGTAAAATCAATAGGATTTTAACTCTCAGAATCAATAATAAACTTGTAATGTAATTTAATTAGTAATTGTATGTGTGTATGCTTGTTTTAACATTTTTTATTTATAGTTTTCTAAACAAATTCAAAAGTGCTTTTTTTACAAAAATCTACAAAAATACAGATAAGGACTCTGCTCTACCTCTTTCTTTTAGCTAAGTGAATAGCTTTCATTCATAATTTTTTTCAAAAATATCTTAATTCACAAAGTATCTTATGTAAGGGAACTACTTGTAAGAAATAAACTGAGAATCCCTCATTATTTCAAAGAAGTTAATTTTAAGACTAAGAAACATTTTGCCACGAAATTAATTGCTGAGTAAAAACAAGCTTTAACTATTTTGATTATTTTAAGTCTTAAATGGTGATCTTCAAGGAAAGCTGCTTGCTAATTCTCCAAAGCTTCTCTGAAGTCAGCACCTCTATCTTCGAGAAGGCAAAGAGGCCCAAGATAATTGGAGTGTGTCTAGTTTTAATACGCTTCTTTCTCTTGTTTTAATGTCACTTTTCAACTCA
>Ga0302271_10004391_pt1 | contig 11315 bp, 11 predicted proteins | sample III_Bog_N1_1_FD_198767 | JGI IMG/M metagenome (GOLD analysis project Ga0302271, IMG submission 198767) | Peat permafrost microbial communities from Stordalen Mire near Abisko, Sweden - III_Bog_N1_1 | ecosystem: Environmental > Terrestrial > Soil > Wetlands > Peat | place: Sweden: Abisko... | reverse complement strand
TTGCTCTTCATTTCTGGCAAACCGGAAGACAGGTTCAGCATTATCCTCACTCAGTGAAAGCTTATCCTCCATATGAAGTGTTACAGCTTTGGTCTTTTGAAAAAATAAGGGGATATTTTCATCACGGGCAATGGTGAAGCATTTGAAGAGTCTTCGTTCTATATATGGACGTATAAATGTTTCAAGCTTTTCAGATGAAATCTTTTCCAGGAACTCCTTAACTGATTTGTCTTTGGAAAACAGCTTGAAAAGAATCCTGTCTTTATATTCGTTAATAATCTTAACTACCTCACGTTCTTCGGCTGTGAGCGTTCCCAATGTATCAGTATTCGGAAAAGGAGACAGGCACTCGGATAATTTGTAATAACCTCTGTTCAGTTCCTTCTGAATAATATATGGAACTATAATTGATCCCCACAGTCTATGCTGAAACAGAATAAGTGCAAAGAGCCTTCCTTTCTTGTCTGACCTTGTCTCCAAAACATTCTTTATTTTAAATCATGCAATAATGGTCATTGTTGATCGATTTTCAAAGGATAAAATAAAAAAGGTTTTCCAAAATTGGAAAACCTTCATTTATTTTAAAAAGTTAAAGTTACTTTTTAGTTGTAGTAGTAGTTGTTGCTGCTTTGTTGTCTTTGTATCTCAAATCCGGGGTTCCGTCTTTCTTCAGTGGACCACTTGTTTTAACTGTTGTTTTGTTGTCTTTAAATCTTTTATCAAGGGTACCATCTTTTTTAAGTTTGGTCTTGGTTGTATCAACTGCAGTTTTGCTGACAGTTAAATTTTTATCAGTTGCATTGGTTTTAGCTGTTGTAACTACTTTTGACTGTTCTGTTTTTGTAGTTACTTTTTTTGGATCTTTTTTAACAGTTGTGGTGGTTTGTCCGAATGTAGCCACAGCAATAAAAACGATGGCTAACATTAATGCTAATTTTTTCATTTTAAGTAGGTTTTTAATTTAAACTCTTGTGATTTCAATACAAAGTAAATATCAGATTCTGGGTTAAAACTGAAGTTGAAGAATTTTTAGATATTTTATGATTTTTTTAACATTTATAAACGCCAGAGGTATTTCAGAGAATGCATATTATAGTTAAAAACGCCGGCGGCGTTTCATTAAGGCTTGGATCCCGATTTACCCTATGGGAACAAAAATCTCCTCAAAGTATTATCGGATTGATTAATTTTGCTAAAATATTTCTGTTTTGAGAAAGATTATTCACATAGATATGGATGCTTTTTTTGCATCTGTTGAACAGCTCGATAATCCTGAACTCAGGGGAAAACCGGTTGCTGTTGGCGGAAGCGGGGAGCGAAGCGTTGTTGCTGCGGCGAGTTATGAAGCCAGGAAATATGGTGTAAGATCGGCCATGCCTTCAGTAATTGCAAAACGATTATGTCCGGATCTGATATTTGTGAGGCATAATTTCTCAAGGTATACAGAGGTTTCTGCAATTATTATGCAGATTTTTAGTGAGTATACCGATTTAATAGAACCACTGTCTCTTGATGAGGCTTTTTTGGATGTTACTGCCGATAAGAAAAATATAGGATCAGCAACTGTTATTGCGAAAAAGATCAGGAATGAAATTAAAGCTAAAACTGGTTTAACTGCATCTGCTGGTATTTCTGTGAATAAGTTTCTCGCAAAGATTGCTTCTGACATAAATAAACCGGACGGACTTTTTCTTATCAAGCCTGAAGATGCTGAAAAATTCATCGAAGCGCTGGCTGTAGAGAAATTCTACGGAATCGGAAAAGTTACTGCTGAAAGGATGCATAAGCTTGGAATTCATACCGGAGCGGATCTGAAAAGATGGGACCTTGTATCATTGGTTAGAAACTTTGGGAAAGCAGGAGTTTTCTTTTATGATATAGTAAGAGGAATAGACGAACGTTCTGTTGAACCGGATCAGGAAAGAAAATCAGTAGGAACTGAACTTACCTATGAAAAAGATCTTGTAACGAATTTTGAAGTTATTGCGGAATTATACAAGCTTGAAAAAGAGCTGATGGAACGACTTGAACATTCTGACGCAACAGGAAGAACGATCACTCTTAAAATAAAGTTTTCAGATTTCAGACAGATAACACGCAGTAAAACACTTCAGAATTATATCCGCGATTTTGATACACTGCATAAAGAGGTTTCGGAAATACGCAAGTCAATAAAACTTGAAGGCACCCGGATTAGGCTGCTGGGCGTAACAATCTCAAATCTGGAGACAGATGATTGTGCCGACAGACAGCTTTATCTTTTTGAAGATTAAACTAAAAATATTCATCCCTAGGGGCTGAGACGTCAACTTAAGGTGTTGATTATAGTAAAATCTGGAGAGCGAGTTTAGTATATAGCAGAATATAAAGTATTTATATTTAGTATGTTATATTTCCCCTCCTTCAAACTACCCTTTATACACATCTTTAAATCGTTGGGATTTTCTTCTTGCACTTTTATTCAAAATAATGCTTTAATCATGAAACAATTAATTACTTAGGAAAACAGTAAAATGATTAGGAGATCCCTAACTCATCCACCTAATATCCATAGCTTTCTAATTGTATCGATGGTGGATTCGTTTGGGATGACACGTTTTTTAAGTGTATTGGGTAAGGAAGCAGCGGCGATTCAAGAAAAATTGCAATAAAAAAAGATGAAAAAATCATCTGAATCGCCGCTGCTTCCTTACCCTTGTTCCCCTCTAACCCACCGTCATCCCGAGCGAATCCACCCTGCTCATTTCCAGATATTTTAGTGAGTCAGGTGGATGAGTCGAGGGGTCTCCCAGAATTAAACAAATTTTCGAAAATATTATTATAAGTAAAGATGTGCATAAAGGATAGTCCTTCAAAAGGAGAGCCTGTCCCGCTTTTGGAGGGGGAAACTTTTTTATGCAAAATCTCATTCATCCCCAAAACTTAGGTTGACGTCCATGCCCCAGGGGGGGGCGAGTATACAAGCTTTCAGAATAATCCCTCAATTGAAAGATATCTCTCTCCTGTATCATAGCAGAAGGTAAGAATCCTTGATCCCTTCGGGAACTCTTTCAGCTTCTGATTAACCGCTGCCAATGAAGCTCCGGAAGAAATTCCCACGAACAATCCTTCCTCTTTGGCAGCTCTCTGGGTAAATGTAAATGCTTCGTCCTTTGATACTTTGATTATTCCATCTAGGATCTTGGTATTTAGAATAGAAGGTATAAAACCTGCTCCTATTCCCTGCAGAGGATGAGGGGAGGGGGAACCTCCGCTCAACACCGGAGATAATTCAGGTTCAACAGCATATACTTTAAGTTTTGGAAATGCCTTTTTTAATACTTCTGCAACACCTGTAATATGTCCGCCGGTTCCAACTCCGGTGATCATATAATCAAGTCCTTCAGGAAAATCTTTGAGGATCTCCTGTGCAGTGGTCGTCCTGTGTATTTCAGTGTTGGAAGGATTGTCGAACTGCATGGGCATCCAAGAGTTTGGCGTTTCCTGAACCAATTCCCGTGCCCGTTCAATCGCACCTTTCATTCCCTTTTCACGCGGAGTAAGAACAAATTCAGATCCATAGGAACTCATGATCTTTCTTCTCTCAAGTGACATTGATTCGGGCATGACAAGTATCAGCCTGTACCTTTTTACAGCCGCTACAATTGCCAAGCCGATTCCCGTATTACCCGATGTTGGTTCTATTATTACACTGCCTTCTTTGAGTATGCCTTTTTTTTCAGCATCTTCTATCATGGACAATGCTATCCGGTCCTTTATACTGGCGCCTGGGTTTGATCTCTCAAGTTTTACCCAGACTGTATATTCCGGATCAAAGAGCCTGTTAATTTTCAAATGAGGAGTATTTCCTATTGATTCAAGAATTGTATTTAGTTTCATGATGTTGTGGTTTGTGATTTTTAAATAATAAAATTTAATGGCTCCTGAAACCCATTCTGGTTTCTTACAACTATTTCGCTTTTATGGTATACAACAGAAAAAGGTGCGATACTCTCAGTCAGCCATACATTTCCCCCAATAATACTATTTCGTCCGACAATTGTCTCTCCTCCAAGAATTGTACAACCGGCATACAGGACAACATTATCTTCAATGGTGGGATGCCTTTTTTTTGATGCCTTGCTTTTATCCACACTCAGGGCACCTAATGTAACACCCTGGTAAAGTTTTACATTGTTACCGATTTTTGTAGTCTCGCCGATAACAATGCCTGTCCCATGATCTATTGCAAAAGGACAACCTATTTCGGCATGGGGATGAATATCAATCCCGGTAACCTTGTGAGAATACTCTGTAATCATCCTGGGCAAAAGAGGAACTGACAGTTTTGCAAGAGCGTTGGCGATACGGTAGCAAAAGATTGCCAAAAAGCCCGGGTAGATAGCAATAACCTCGATCAATTCTGTTGCTGCCGGATCAGATTCAAGAATAAATTCTGCATCTTTTAACAGTATTTCTTTTATGTCTTCAAGATTTCTGAAGAAAAAATCTGCAACTTTTTCTTTTTCATCAGTTAACCCGATTAATAATCCCACCAGAAGTATTCTGGCATGACTTAGACTAATTTCATTTCCTGTATCTGAATAGGAATTGGCTGATGGAAACAGAAGTCTGAAAATGGACTTTATTGTCTTCTCAACATCTTTTTTATCGGGAATATTGTATTCTGGCATCTGTTTAATTATTAATCAGTAATGTTTTGTTTTACAAATGTACAACACTTAAAATCAAAAAGAGTTTCACAATATTGTACGACTAACAAACAGACTAACTATTTCTTTCATAATTATTTACAAAGCATTGAGAGCTTGGTCCAGATCATTCTTAATATCCTGAATATCTTCTATTCCCACTGATAGTCGTAAAACACCAGCGACTACACCTGAACTGAGCTGTTCTTTCTCAGACAGCTGCTGATGTGTCGTAGATGCCGGATGAATAATCAGTGTCTTGGCATCGCCTACGTTTGCAAGGTGGCTGACTAATTTAAGACTATTTACCAGTTTATCTGCAGCTTCTTTCCCTGCTTTTACTTTAAAAGCAAGAACTCCGCCAAACCCGTGTTTCAGATATTTCTTACCCAGCTCATGGTAGGGGCTGTTTGCAAGTCCAGGATACTCAACATACTCTACCTTTGGATGTTTAGAAAGCCACTGAGCAATCTCAAGAGCGTTATCAACATGTTTCTGAACCCTCAGCGATAATGTTTCCAGTCCAAGAATCAGAAGAAAAGCATTGAACGGACTTAATGAAGGACCATAGTCCCTTAATCCTTCAACACGGGCACGGATTATAAATGCTATATTTCCAAATGGGCCGGGAGTACCAAAAACATCCCAGAATTTTAGTCCGTGATAACCTTCTGAAGGCTCCGTGAACTGAGGAAACTTACCGTTCGCCCAGTTGAAATTCCCAGCATCAACAATTACTCCTCCGATACTTGTTCCATGTCCTCCAATCCACTTGGTAGCTGACTCTACAACTATATTAGCGCCATGTTCAATTGGTCTGAATAAGTAACCGGCAGCTCCAAATGTATTATCAACAACGAGCGGGATATCGTGTTTTTTTGCGACTGCTGCAATGGCGTCAAAATCAGGTATGTTAAATTTTGGATTGCCTATAGTTTCAAGATAAATTGCTTTTGTTTTGCTGTCAATAAGCTTTTCGAAATCAGCGGCTTTGTCTCCATCCACAAATTTCACTGTTATTCCGATGCGTTTGAACTGTACCTTAAACTGGTTATAGGTTCCTCCGTATAAATAAGATGTTGAAACTAAATTATCTCCTGCCTCCATAATATTTGTAAGTGCGATGAATTGAGCAGCCTGTCCTGATGCGGTTGCAAGTCCAGCGACTCCGCCTTCAAGAGCTGCTACTCTTTTTTCAAAAACATCGGTAGTGGGATTCATCAGCCGTGTATAGATATTTCCAAATTCTTTCAGTCCGAAAAGGTTAGCTGCATGTTCGGAATTGTTGAAAACATATGAACTGGTCTGGTATATAGGGACAGCTCTGGAATTTGTAGTTGGATCAACTACCTGCCCTGCGTGTAATTGCAGTGTGTCAAATTGTAAATTTTCTGATGCCATAAGAAGATTATTTATAGTTATTAATGTTTATAATTAAGTTAAATTAGATTAACAAAATCTGAATTCGATTGTTCTGATCGCCCGGAAGATTAATTCAATATTAAGGAATTGATCCAATAATCAATTAGTCCGGAAATCCTGATTTTTACAGGCGGCAACAACAACAGTAATTCGGGAAATTGTTCCCTTTTAATATATACATATACCATGTTGAATGTTGCATGAAAGTACCTTAAATAGTTCTACGGTACAAAGTTGCACCGAGGATGCCAAGTATGATATCCCATATATATGGCATATTTTATACCATATATATGGGATATTTCTTAAATATGGTATTCGATGGTATTTATCCAGCCTGCTTTGATGGAATACATAATCAATTCGGAAATACTTGTAACACCCAGCTTCCTGAATATATTTTTACGGTGCGATATTACAGTATGAAAGCTTATAAATTTTCTTGCTGCAATTTCTTTTGTTGTTAATCCTTCAGCTATTAATCGTACAATTTCCAGTTCGGAATTGGTTAACTGACCTGTTTCTTCCCCAATGAATTTCTTTTCATTTGACTCAAACAGCAAATCCAGCAGTTCATTTGAATAGTGTTTTTTTCCGTTAACCAGAGCATTTAGAGCTTCAATTATTTCCTCTCTTCCTTCTGACTTAAGAATAATATTGTTAATCCCAATTGTGTTAAATTCAAGTAGTTCTTTTCTTGTAACGCTATTCGTGATAATAAGAAGTTTCAGATCAGGGAAACCGCTTTTAATCTCATTTATTTCTGTGAATCCTGCTATATCCACAAGTGATGGGTCAATAATTAATACTTCAGTATTATTTAGTTTTAGTGCCTCAATTAAATCGTTCTTTTCAGTAACTATTTTGTTAACAAGAAACCGACCGTCATTTTGCAAAACCATTTTCAATGATTCAGTAATTAGAAACTGACTATCCGCGATCAGTACCTGAATATGTTTTTCAGATTTCTTCATTTCTTCTTAATTCAGGGGTAGAGGATAATATTTGTTAGATGGTCAAAGCATTTTTTAAATCTTCAAGAAGATCGTCAATGTGTTCAATCCCAATTGACAGACGAATAAGATTATCAGTAACCCCAATCTTTTGCCTGAGTTCTACAGGAAAATAATCGTGAGTCATCAGGGCTGAGTAATTTGCCAGAGATTCAATACCCCCCAGACTGTCTGCGAGTTGAAATATTCTTAGTTTCTTAAAGAAGACATTGCATTCAGCCAGTCCCCCTTTGAGTTTGAATGATACCACTCCTCCAAAACCGCTCATCTGTTTCTTTGCAATCTCGTGTCCGGGATGCGTTTCCAGCCCCGGGAAAAATACTTCAAGCACATTTTTTTGATTCTGAAGGAAGCCAGCAACTTTAAATGCGTTTTTTTCATGCTGCTTCATACGTACAGCCAGTGTTTTTACTCCTCGGAGAGTAAGCCAGGAATCAAAAGGCGATGGGACTGCACCAACTGACTTTTGCACCAATTGTATTTTCCCGAACAACTCTGTATTATTCAGGATAACAGCTCCGCCAATAATATCGGAATGACCATTAATATACTTTGTTGTACTGTGGACAACAATGTCAGCTCCAAGCAAAAGAGGTTTCTGGAAATAAGGCGATAAAAAAGTATTGTCAACAACTACTATTGCATTTTTTTTATGGCTGAGCTCAGAAATTGCCTGAATATCGAAAATCTTCAGAAGCGGATTAGTAGGGGTTTCTATCCAGACCATTTTTGTAGATGGCAGAAATGCTTTTTGAACCTGTTTCGTGTCAGTAAAATCTGTAAATGTAAAATTTACATTGAAAGGCTCAAAGACCTCTTTTATCAGACGATATGTTCCACCATACATATCTTCAGGTGCAATAACATGATCACCAGGTCTGAGCAATGAAAGTATTGCATGTTCAGCTGCCAGACCCGATGAGAAGGATAATCCGTATTTACCTTCTTCGAGCGAAGCCAGACAAGCGTCCAGGGCTGTGCGGGTAGGATTGCCTACCCTTGAGTATTCATATCCTTTGTGCTTATTAACTTCTTCCTGGGTAAATGTTGATGTCTGATAAATAGGGACGATGGTTGCTCCTGTCGCTTTATCTGCTGCCTGTCCGATCCAGATTGCCTTTGTTTCAAATTGCATAGCTCATGTTGATTGTTTCGGATGCAAAATTAGCAAAACGGCGGGATATAGGAAATAACATATTTAGGGTATTAGTTATACCATGATTTATAACGCATTTCCATAACATGTGAATTATATAAATCATTTTAAAAATAATGTAATTTTTTAAGCCATAACAAACCTGATATTTGCAGGTTAATAATTTTAAATCGAATGCGTTCAATTCAATTTAATAGAAAGGATTTATTATGAAAAAAAGATTAGCAATTATCGGAACAGTTCTTGCATTCGCTTGTGCAATTCCTGTATTAGGACAGGCAACGAATAAAACCATGGCGAATATGGATTACCAGAAAAGCAAAATGGACGACAAGGTGGTGAAACCGACTTTCGAGGCAACAACAGCAGGGATACAAATGAAGGTATGGATTATGATTACGGGAGGAGCGACTAAAGCAGCCGACATGAGTTCAGCTAAAGCAACAAGTGAAGAGCAAAAAGGGAGCTCATATCACGTAATGGTAGAGTTAAAAAAAGCCGATGGGAAAGTATTAACTGATGCCAATGCCTCAATGATGACGGTGTCACCGGCAGGGAAGAACTCTTCTGTGGAATTAAAGCCGATGATGGACCAGTATGGCAGTGATTTCATGCTCGAAGAAAAGGGAGAATACCAACTTACGATCCAAATGAATGTGGCTGGTGTCCCCAACTCAACACAATTTAAATTTATTGCTAAATAAGCAGTTCCGGTAAGGTTTCAATTAACTCTGAATTCAATATGGGATATGATTAAATAATTCAAACCAGAACAAAAATCTTCAATTTTACAGTCTGATAGTTAAATTTTTAAACACTAATATTATTAGAATGAAAAAGATAAATATAATTCGTTTTGCGCTTGTGTCCATATCTGTTATGTTATGGAGTTCAAACGCACAAAGCCAGAGTACAACTCAGTTGCTGAGTGACAGCAACAAAAAAGTGGAAATCCTTAACAACATTACTGATAATTCAACATTAGTCACTGAGTATGCTACTACAACGATGAGAGATCCTGTAATGATTATGATTGATACTTCCAAGATGAAACATACGCCAATGAAAAAGATGAATATGCCTGCAGACACTTCGACTGTCTACACCTGTCCGATGCATCCGGAAGTCACAGCTTCAAAACCAGGTAAATGTCCTAAATGCGGAATGGATTTAGTTAAGAAGCCTGTAAAGAAAAAGATAGAAAAAAGCGATATGAAAATGATCTGAAATACCGGATTATAACTTAATCAGGCAACATTTGTCCTGAAAACTAAAATTATAAATTATGATGAATAATCATTCCTGGTGGAGTATGGGTGGAAATGGTTGGATTACTCCTGTCCTTATCGTCATTTTAATCGTAGTTATTATTTACGCAGTCTATTATTTAAAAGACAGACGCAAAAGCTGAATCAAAGTGTAAGGCTGTAAAGATCGTTCATATAGTGAACTTTCTGTAAATAATTTATAACGATTGAACTTTTAATACCATTTGCGCAATAAAATACCTTGGGCCCGTTAACAGGGATCAGATGAAGCTTCTGGTTTATTTCATGAAAGGGAATAGACACAGTCTTAAAATTAATAGGCGTTTTTTCATACTCTTCCCTGAGATCTATTACTTTAAGCTCGGGATTAGTGAAGATCATTTCTTTCAGCTTATTTGCAGTTATCTGCTGTATAAGCTCTTTTTCAGACACGCACAATTCTTCATATGTTCCTAATTCTTTGATTATAGAGTTAACAGGATCGCGCATAAAGGAAAAGACCTGCGATGTAAAGCTCAGAGAATCAAGAAAAAACATTTTCCCGGAAAGGATTCCTTCGAGGCCGAGTACGATTTTTATCACTTCAGTTGCCTGCATTGAACCGATTGTCCCGGCAATAGAACCGATGATACCTTCTTCTTCGCATGAGGGTACCTCCAGAGGGTGTGGCGGGGCAGGGTAAATGCACCTTAGTGTAGGTCCGTTTTGATAATTCAAAACCATTACCTGGCCCGAGAACCTCTGAATAGCCCCATAAACTACCGGTTTATTCTGGAGGACAGCTGCATCATTTATCAGGTAACGTGTCGCAAAGTTGTCAGTACAATCCACTATTATATCATAATCTTTTATAATACTCAAAGCAGTTTCTTTATTGAATCTTATGTAGTGCGACACTACTTTTATTTCCGGATTACTGAGTAAAATCTTATCTCTGGCAGCGATTGGTTTGGGTTTGTCAATATCTTTTACTCCGTACAAAACCTGTCTGTGAAGATTTGATTCGTCCACCCAATCATTATCGACTATCCCCAGAATACCGATACCGGCAGCTGAAAGATATTGCAAAGCCGGGCATCCAAGCGCACCTGCACCTATCACAACCACTGAAGTGCCCTTGATTTTTTCCTGCCCTTCTTTACCTACTTCCGCGAGCCGGATTTGCCTGTTGTAACGATTTAACTCTGAAACCGTAAGGGATGTATTACATCGCATAAGCTGAAAATTTAATAGACTATTTTGTTATTTTTTCTGAAAATTTGCTTTTACCAGGTCCGACAAAACCTCATTCATTGAACCGGTCCTGTATCCTTTCAGGTCAATTGTGACAAATGTAAAACCTGAGTTTTTACAAATCTCCGTAAGTTTTTCCCTTATTCCCCAGGCTTTATCCATTTCAGATGGAATGAACTCAAACCGGGCCATGTTTTCATGACTTCTTATTCTGAATTGTGTAAATCCCAGCTTTCTGACTTCAAATTCCGCAGTAGCAAGCCTGTCAAGTTTTACTTTGGTTATTTTCTCCCCATAGGGAAAACGTGAGGCAAGACAGGCATAAGATTGTTTGCCGGCAGTCGGAAGATTTAATTTTCCTGAGAAAAAGCGTATATCATCTTTAGTAAATCCTGAATCCGCAAGAGGCGAAATTACTCCTTTCTCCTGTTTCGCTTTCATACCCGGGCGGAAATCTTTCAGATCATCAGCATTACTGCCGTCATAAACTACCTGATAACCTTCCTGAGAAGCAATGTATTTTATTTTGCCA
>Ga0302271_10004388_pt1 | contig 11321 bp, 5 predicted proteins | sample III_Bog_N1_1_FD_198767 | JGI IMG/M metagenome (GOLD analysis project Ga0302271, IMG submission 198767) | Peat permafrost microbial communities from Stordalen Mire near Abisko, Sweden - III_Bog_N1_1 | ecosystem: Environmental > Terrestrial > Soil > Wetlands > Peat | place: Sweden: Abisko... | reverse complement strand
ACGGAATTCATCAGCTGAGTAGCCTAATATGGCATTTGCTACTTCATCGAAGACACTCACCCAAATCTAATTCGAGCAATCTCCAATACGAAGGGTTGTTATGAACCGTGATTTTGGCTGCAATTTTAATAACAAAATAAACCATCAAATTAATCAATTATTTCATAGGAAATCAACTAAAAAGTAAGGAATAATGCTAAAATATGTTCATTCTAAATGTCTACCTCATTGTGATGCACTTAGCAATTAGCGCAATACCACTTTTCCTTGTCTTGGATAACTTTTCTCTTGCACTATGGGCAAGAGTCATAGTACAGTGGACTGTCTTTCACAAATAACACCAGCGCTCTGATTTCCTTCCAACATTTGAAGTTCCCATCAATTATGCCATTTGCTTTTGCAGTTTCGATCTCATCAATCAATTAGGCAATGCTAGTTTCATATGAAGTAACTGCAGAATTTCCACTCGGAGCATAATCACTATGAGGATTCTTCTAATCGAGCTCGCTAATGAGTTGCTCTTTGTTAATCGAACTCATCCATTGTCTCAGCTGAGATATCCCTTCGAATTTAGCTTCACTAGGGTTCAAGAAGATTTACGTTGTAAATCCAATGTTAACTTGTTTTTTCTCGCGATATTCGTTGATCCTTGCATCTTTTATCACAATGATATCATCTTTCTTAGGATTTATAGACTCAGCAGTGTCACCCCAGAGAGTAACTTCAATTTCACAGCGGGATTGATCGTAGATTCTAATATCTCTTCGAGCTTTGCTGTTGGTGTCTTTCAGCTGCATTAACCGAGATTCCGTGTCATTCTTGACAAACCCAATAAGATCCAATCGAGTGTCTTTCTCAAGAGATTAAATGTCTTAAATGAACTGATGTTTCATAGCAAATAACGGGATTTGATTGTCTTCACAGGCAACTACAATAATTGTATCTTTTCCTGCACTCATGACGTATTCACCTTTGTTACTGATAAATACAAGGAAAACAAAAAAAAAATGGGTTAAAACAAAACTAAAATAAAGAAGTTTCTTCTCTTTTTTAGCATTCAAACATCTCTTACTATTGTTTATTAGTGTTCATCTTGACTTGTCCCTCTTTGAAAATGTAAACCTATTCTGCCTGGATGTAGTTATGGAACTTTTACACCTCCTAACCAAAAAAAGAAACTGACATCTCGTCTCCTTTACTGTCAATGACATCGATCGAGAAGAGCGTTCCATTTGGGTTTTTATCCGTTTTGAATGTCTTGATCTCTCCTTTCTTGGTAACTCTGGCTTTGAATTTGAGATTCTCAATATTCGGACGAAGATCACAGATTTACATTAGATCCTTCTCATCTTCTAAACTAGCTTAAGTCAACGATTAACCAGTCTTAGCAATTGCTTGAGGATTCTAATTCACTCGATTTGCAGCTTACTATCCACTTGGCTTATAAGCACCATTGTTGTTGTTATTGTTGTTGTTGTTAAAGTGATTCTACGGTGCTGGGACATTATTGTATTATTATTGCTGTTGAACAGGTGGTTTATTGATTTGATTATTATTAGCTTTGGGGACAGTATTTTATCCAACATTTCTCCCAAGATATTTAGCAGGAATTAAGACATTTCCCTCAGGGATGTTTCCCTAAAAAATAATAAGAAAACAATATATTGCAACAATTCCTAACCATTTTTAATTGTTCTCTCCCACCCATGATTCTCTTCTTTTTCATTTACTGTCTTGAAATTCTTGTAGTCGACGGGATTCCCAAGGATTTCAGTCACGTTGTCGTAGAGAACCTCGAAATGAGAAATGACTATGCGCTCCTTGTCGTGCTGCTCCACATACTTCTTCACACGAATCACCTGTAATTCCTTCACTGTAACAAAACACAGTCCAAGAATCAAGAATGAGCTACTCACAATGATCAAAAGTAGCTAATATTACGTTGTTGATGGTACTCAGCAGCTTCCCCAACTAAATAGCCTTTCTTTGATTTGAAGAATCCATCAGAGACGTAAACCCTAGGAAGTTCAAGTAAGGAAAATTTTTTTTTAATTTAATAGCTTAAGACAACTATCTTGTTGTAATAAAGTACTTGAAGATATTATCTGCGAAGGGAGAAGGGTTACCCAGCAGCTAGATCACATAGGTCTCATTGGGATTATTGTTATTGGTCACAAGGCCATCGATGGCGTTCTTAGTGAGGTAAGTAGCCATTTTGTTGAGTAAAAAAAATTCAGTCAATCAGTAGTCAAGTGATTCTTTTTTTCTGTTGATTTTTACTTTTTTGTGTTTTCTCTGATTTTTAATCTAAATTCAAATTGCCATCAAGTCTGGTAATAAGCGACTCTGTTTCTGATAGTTTTTTTGAATTTGATCAAGATTAGGCGCATTTTAGATTGTATTTTAATAGAATGGATGTTTGTTTGTTTTTTAAAAAATACTGCCTCTCCCGCCCCAAAGAAATCAAATGAATTGTATACTAAGAACCCTAGCTAATAGGTAACGTATTAATTCATTTGTATACTAATGGCGCCTAAATTGTAGCTAATTGGAGTTAATTAGTCAAGCAAAATTGGATCAGAAAAAGCATATTTTAAGGTATTTAAATAAAAAAGTATTTTCAATAAAAAATAATATTATTCTATTCTGAATTCCTATTGTGGATCTGACTTAAACTGATGAATTCTTGTTCTAATTAGAAATTTGGCAAAAATACTTGAAAATGTGCCAAAGTTCTTGCTACATTGCTAGGTGATAGCAAAGGTGCCTTTTTTACTATTCTCTTGTGATACTTCCACTATCTGTGGGGGGTCAGTAGAGTTCTGATTTCAAATCTAAAAATCATTAGTAAAAAAGTATCTGCCTGATCGAAACAACAATACTTGATAATAATGAGAACAAATTCTTCTATGAGATTCTGTTTTGAGAAGGAGGGCACTTAAATTTTCGACAGGGGCTATGGTCAATTGTTTAGGGGAAACGATGACATAGAAGATAATTATTCTTGTTAAACAACCTAAGAATATGGCTTTGATGGATCTCCTCCAATCATGTTTGACTTCGACTCAACATAACAAACATAATACTATTCAGATACAGTGATTAGAGGTCCTCAGAAGAGTAATACTTCTCATTATTGGAAGGAACAAACAGGATAAGAAACGAAACGCAGAATCAGGAGAAATATGATTATTGAATAACCAGAAAGAATAGATTGGGAAAGGTATCAAATAGAGCTAAATGCTATTAGGTTTAGAGATTAGAAGGAGACTATGGAGGAATAGCAGAAATAGCTGGAGGAAGAGTGGAAATAACTCTAAAAATGGGATCAAAGGAGGGAATATTTATTGGAAGGTGAAACATTAGAAGAATATGAAGAGGAAGAAGAAAAGGAGGTTGTAAGGGAAAGTGGACAGAAACAAGAATAATTTAACATAAATGTCTAAACATATTAATAGGAATTAGAATAGTAGCAGGAAGGAAAACAAGAAAAAACATTAGATAATGCTTAGAACTGTTAAGGCAATGTAACTGAGACTAATGATACTAAGACACCTGCTTGTTGCGTTGAAAAAAAGAAACGAGGAAGAAAGAGAAAAGTCATTGATTGTTCTTTGCTGAATGTGGAAAAAAAAGAAAATGAGTCTTAATTGAATAATTCTGATGTCTCTTTACATAGAGATGATGAGAAGAATCTCACAGGAAGACATAAGCCTGAAGAGACTAAGACTCCTATCTTGGCAGAGGATCTTGAAGCCCAAATAGATTCAAACCCACTTAGACAAATTACTAAGAATATCCAGAAATTTAAAATCGTTGTTACAAAGAAATGTAAATCAGAACAAACTACTTGCTAATCTAAAATATGTGGGATTTGCTTGAGCGATCCAGAAGAAAGCATCGTTGGAGTGATTTAATGCTCCCATGAATTCTGTTATGACTGCATTCTCCAGTGGTCAAAAGTTACCAATCGATGTCCTATGTGTAGGGCAGAATTCAAAAAGATATAGAAGTAAAACTAAAGGGATGAAGACGGTAGTGAGAAAGCAGTAGCAGTTGCATCTAAGAAGCAGAAAATACCTGAAGATGATGAGTTCTATTGGGTTAGAGGTATTGATGAGATTTGCTATATTTGCTAGACGGACTACGATAAACATCAGCTGATTGTATGTGCCCATTGTGAAGTTAAGATATGTCATACATACTGCGATGAGAAATTACTGGAAGATTCTCTTCCAGATTATGATTGGTTTTGTCATGAATGCAGAACTAGATCAGAGTTGTAGGATTGAACGAAAGGGAGTTTTTAAAATTAAGGAAAAGCTTTGATTTAAGATGCTCACAGAAGATTGAAGGCTTTAAAGTGGTCAATAAATGTAAATAATTATTTTCATTGAGTTTTTAGTGATGAATCGCGCTGCTTAAAGGCAACAATCAACTTTTAAAGTGTTTATTAAAGCATTCCATTTGTGTTTCAGTAAATAATGTGTATTTTGTAATTTGCTTTTTGAAAGTTTGTTAATCACTCTTATGCCTTTTGTTTCATCTACTCATTGTCTGATCTTATGCCTTGAGACAATCAAATCAAACGGGCTCTGAAAATCGTCTAGAATTGCTTAAGAAATCATAAAAATTAAGAAATTCATATCTTAACCGAGAAGTTTAAGGGAAATATTCAAACTGAATCTTTTTTTGTTGGTATTTAGATGCCTTTGGGATATTAAAAGAATCCAAATTTATTTTCCTCTCTCTCTTTGGTCCCTTTTCCTTTTGTTTTACTGATTTTGCAAGCTCATAGCTCCCATTAATTCTTCAATCTCTTCCTGTTTGTGTAGTCTTGAAAGTAGTTAATTTTATGATTGTTGAATTGTTCCCAATTTAATCAGAATTCCTTAAAAAATAAAGCTCAAAGATTTAATTCTTTTGTAATATTATTTTATTCAGTTTCCTTTCCAAAATTACCCAAATGTCTTATTCAAAGATGTTGAATTCAATATGATAAAATATTCTGGAATTTTTCATGTATTGGCAAATATTGAAATTACCTTTCCGTGTGCATTGTTTTCAAGCTGCTTTATCCTTCCTAGCGTCAATCATTATCCATTGAATGTCAAATGAGAGAATAGATAGTATCACACAAGAATCCTCCATTCTAATTAAGGAAAACGTTTCGAATCTGAATCTGATCTTGGGGGAGGGAATTTAAAAGTGATCTGCAAAAAGACAAGATCATTTGCTGAGAGACTCAGAAGGTAAAATAAATATAAGTTCCCTAAGATACACAAAGATATCGTTTATTTAGTAAACAATAAAGATTCATAAGATATATATATTTTCATATTTATCATGAGCGGCTCCGAAACATAAATCACAGTATTTTCACCTGAAGGCAGATTGTTCTAAGTTGGTAAGGAGATTTAATCTCATTCTTCCTTGACATCAACAAAGTTTGACTTTCTGATGGGTTTTTTCAAGAGTATGCTTAGAAAGCTGTGAAGAATTCAGGATTAACAACTGTCGGTGTGAGAGGAAAAGACTGCGTTGTTGTTGTCACAGAAAAAAAGATACAAGTAAACAAATTAGAATGCTCCCATGGAAGGAGGAAGATATGAAGTTAAGGTGTTGACCACACTCTTTTGAAATACAATTCTAAAAGGAAAGCTTCGTTGATGTGAGTTCAGTTACGAATATGCATTGCGTCAGTGAGAGAATCGGAGCTGCAACCACTGGACTTTATCGTATTGCTTAGATTTGTGAAAAATAATATGTTTACAATGTGTATTGTTTTATCTAAAGCTGATGCTAAGGCTATCGTCACAAGACTTAGATAAGAAGCCAGCGAATTCAAGCTCAAAAATGGTAAAAATTAGCAGAATTTACATGGTGTTTTAATGCAATTTTTATTTAACTATTTATTCAATGTATGAAAATAACAACAACTTTTAATGATAACAGGACACTTTATGCCTGTTGACTAACTTGCCAGCAGACTTGGTGATCTCTCTTAAGTTTACACCTAGAAAGCATTCATGCGTCCTTATGCTGTTGGTAAAATTACTTAAGGAGTTCTATTCTTCTTCTCATTTTGAGGGTTTGAAAAAAACAAGAAAATTAATGTGTTTTTTTTTGAATTTTCTTGAAAATTAGAGACTATTCTCTGCGGTATTGACGATGAATTAGGCCCTTTGCTCTATAAGAACGATCCCTCTGGATATTTCTGTGGTTACAGAGTAAAAAATGACTTGTTTTTTCAAAAAACATCTGCATCTTTAGCTAATAGCAATTGATTCTTAATTGTACCTTTTCTTTCTTTTTAGGCTGTTGCTGCAGGCGTGAAAGAACAAGACACTATTCATCATTTGGAAAAGTTATTCAAGAAAACTCCTGAAATCGCTAAAACACTTGATTTAGAAGCTACCATCTCTCTAGCCATCACTACTCTTCAGAACGTACTACTACACCTTTAATTCCTTTTTTGAATTAGCAGAACTAAACAATTTTTTTACATGCAAACAGGTTATCTCTAGCGACTTTAAGCCTAACGATATCGAAGTAGGCATTGTCAGCAAAGATGAACCGAAATTTAGAAAACTTACAGTCCAAGAAATCGATCAAGCTCTCATTCGTATCAGCGAGCGCAAGAATTGAGCAATCCTTTAAATGATTTTAGAATGTGGGTGTATTTTTCTGTTTACATTTTGATTAAATGTTAAGAAGTTGATGGATTTATTTGCCATAGAATCAATATCCATTTCTCCATAATATTTCATTGATTTAATGCTGAATTTCAAAATCAAAATGATTCGAAATAACGAACAAAAATTAACAATACTTTTTTTATAAAACACAAAAGAGAGACACAAAGAGAAAAACAAGATTTTATCTGATTGGTTTGCCAAGAAGGGAATAACTTTGAAAAATTAAGAGTCATGGTTTGACTTTAAATTATAATTACGAATCTAAGCTTCTACAGAATGGTTTGAAATCGATTAAAACCCATCCAAAGACTCGTTTTTCAGATAGGTATTTTACACCTAATCTTCTCAACTACTCTTAAGAAAAATATTAATATTTATCAACGAAGAAGAAGCTATTTTTCTGGAGTTATTCTTCTCATTACTATTGTCACAAAACTTATCTTTCTTTCTTTTCTCTCTTTCTCTTTTTCTTCTGCTTTGCTGCAAACAATCAATTTGATTACTAGTCTGTAATCGTTTTTTAGTTGAAGAAATAAATTTCCTTATCGAATTTTTAGAAAAAACAACAACAACAAGAAAAATACAAGGATTTTAAACATAAAAAAATCCGTAAAAATGGAGTGCTCAATGTGTCAAGAACTCTATGAAGAGAAGAGACTTATCCCTCGAAACCTACCTTGCGGTCACACATTCTGCGAATACTGCTTAGAATAAGTTGTACATCTCAAAGGCTTTATTGAATGTCCGAATTGCAGAAGACGTTTAGGGAGGGAAATCGCTGTAGACTCTCTTTCTAAGAACTTTGTTGCTCTTGGCTTGGCACTGAAGTAGCGATAATTGCAAGCAAAATTGCAAATGTGTCCAACTCATGATGAATTCAAGATTTTCTTCTGCGAGGACTGCAATGAGCACTTATGTACCAGTTGCATCGTCCAGCATTCAGGCCATAAGTTCTTAAGATAAGAGCATTCTGTACAGCTGCTGAAAGAAAGACTTGCGAAAGTTCAGGAAACTCTCGTTCACTCCGTGAAAGAAGCTAAAGATTCCACAGAGCAAATTATCGAAATGAGAGTCTCCCATGAGAATTATCTGCAGCATCAAATGGAAAGAGTCGACACTGAGTTCGATTAGCTGATCGATCAGGTAAGCTAACGAAGAGTTTAAATCAAGACAGAGTACACAAGACTCTACAGTGAATTCACTGCTTAAATAGACTTAGATGCTGCATTGCACTAGAGTTTTGCAGAATCCCTTGAACATAGATTGCAGTCTCTTGTGAAGATGCAGCAGACTCTAGGTACAACAAACAAAAAGAATAAAAGATGGGTTTGTTATGATGTTAATTTATGACTAAAATATACCAAAATATTCAACAGTTCCATTTCCAACACTCTCTTTAATTCTGTGAATGTGTTTATCCATTTGTAGATGCAACGAAAGTCATAAAAGACGACACGTTGGTGAAGGAAATTGAAAATATTGAAGAAGAAGCTAATAAAGCAGTTAAAGAAAGTGCTATTCATAGTGGTTTCGCTCCTTAAGACATCCCAAACATAGTCTTTGGCAGCGAAGTCTACAAGCATCTAGATTCCTTTGCGTACCTTGACAGTAATACATTGATAATTACAGAACAATAATCATTAAATATCATATTTTTGTAACTTTTTCATTCTTTTTAGAGTCGATCGTTCGATCAATTTCTATTTTATCTAAATTTTATTAGGGTTAGTTGCAAAGATGTGCTTCTTCGGTGATAAAAACACAGCCTTAATATTCGATTTGAACAAAGAGCGATGGCGCAAATTTGAACTCTAGCAGATGTACCATCTAAGCTTCATGAGTTATGGTACAGCAGTGCCACTCCCCAGTGGAAATATCATGATATTCGGAGGAGGTAAATCTCGAGGAGCATTAGAAGTCTGCTTGAAAAAAGGAGGAGTAAAAATCAATAGACGCAAGGACATGCCAACTGCGAGAAAAGAACACAGTGCTGTATCACTACAAGATGGCACTGTTATCGTCCTCGGAGGATACGATTAATCTACTGAATAAATGTTGAACACCTGCATTTAATACAACAGCAACTTAGATTCATGGATTGATCTTCCTAACATGCCCACAGCTAAATGCGCGTTCGCTGCTTGTGTAGACTTCCAAGGCAAAGCTGTGTATACTTTCGGTGGATTCGATAGCGAAAAGAGACTTGATGTGATTGAACGATTCGTTTTAGACACTAAAAAATGGGAAACCCTTAAGGTGCAGCTGTCTAAGCCACTCAGCAACGCAGCAGCGGTGTCTACATCGACTGGAAATAATTAGAATTCGATATTCATCTTAGGTGGAGGTCACGATGAAGGATTCTCTAGGGAAGTCTTCAAATTCACACCTACGAATGACTAAGTTGGTGATAGATTAGAAGTTTTTGCTGAGATGGAGAGTGGCAAAGATTTAAGGAATAAAGCAGCTGTGCATTCACATTATTTATATGCCGTTGGAGGGAATAATTACTAAGCGTAACGTTTAAATCTCAAAACAAAACAATGGGAATAATTAAGCTCGTATTTCCCAGTCGTTGCAGATAATTTAGACAGTTGGGCATGTGCGCTGACATTCACAAGTCAACGCGATGAAATCGATTAGGATGGAATGCAAAATGATCAAAAACTGTAGATAATTAGACCATAAACGCCAATAGATGATCCATAAAGAAGGTATTAATAGTATATCTACAGAGAGCCACATTTATAAGGATAAGATTAGCTCTTGGGGCATTAGTAAAATGATAATAATGAAGACGACGATGATGAAGATGTAGAAGAAGATATTGAAGATGAAGAACTTATTCATGACAGAGATAACGATGATGATTAAGATAATCATAATATACAAGAAGACAGCAATATTGCAGGATTTTCATAGAGATAGTATTATGGATAACAATCATTTGGAATACTCCCTCCTAATAGCAATGTCTTTGGAGGGGGAAGACCTGCGACTCCACCTCTTCATCCACTTCAAGGAGAACTTAGATCGAATTCAAGTTTCTAACCGAATAGGAATCCTAATATACTAAATCAAAATAGATTTGGAAGGCTTCATTGATTTGAATAAGGAGAGTTAAATAGATATTTAGAGAAAACAAATTAATAACAGATAAATATTTGAAATGTTAATGCTTTCTTGTTATTGTGCTAACTGTTTTTATTCTAAATTTTACTGCAAAAGTTGCTTTTAAAAAATTAACCAAAATAATTGCCATAGTGTTTTAACATAAAACTAATCCAGAGGTTCCAAACAACATAATAAAACCATTACTCCTTTTGAGATCTTAAAAATTGTTCATTTTTGACAGTTTAAGAGTTACTGATTTTATAAACATTAATTATTATTTATGAAGGTAGTTATTCTAATTGCAATGATATCTAAATGCATTAATTAAATAAAACTGGATGTAAAACAAATAGAAAGTAGTACTGAGATTCAAAAAATAGAAAACCTACTTCAATAAAAAAGATCTAAAAAAAAAATTGTCCTAATAGCATCTCACCTGAGTAATCCATTAGAAAATACAACTTTTCTCAATAATGATAATCATAGAAAGTTCTCCAAATTTACCTTTAAAAAGTTTTAATTGTTCTAAATTTAAATTGAAAGTATAACTCACTTCCAACCAGATAAATTGGAATCATACTTATTGAAAAATGAGTATTATAATTTTAATTGTTGAAAAAGTCTTGATGAACAGTATTATTTCTAGATGTTAAAATCATGTTGAAGTTAGATAAAAACAAGTATTTTTTTCTATTATTATTTCATAATAAAATCTTAAAAAAGAAGAAGCCAAAATAGATGGGTTTATTTATTATCTTTTGTGTTAAAGTCAACTAAAAGTCTAAACTTGTAATAATTAAAAACAATTCTTAGTAAATAATTAATAAATATCTATCTATCTCTTATGAGATTTAACTTAGAAAAAACAAATATTTGAAGATAAAAATTTAACTCAAAAAGCTAAAAATATCTTTGAAAGGATATGAAATTACTCTTTTATGCTGGATCGACTGATTCTTCTATGGAGTAAAAAATAACTTTAAAAATTCATCAGAACAGAAGCTAAATTAAGTGATCCGTTGTTATCTTGTCTGATCTTGAAAGCGATCATCAAGCAATAAGAAAAAAAAAGAGTGCTATCAAATTCTAAGGAAGTTTTTATAAAAATTATTTGGTGAATTGAATGATAACAATGGAAGAGCCAAAATGAATACTAAATTATCAATCGCTTTGTGTCTAATATTGCATATTAAATGGCAAAATTTGCTAAAAAAATTTAACGGTGAGTCAACACAAAAAAGATCCAAAAAATTATTACAATTAAAAGAACAAGGAATTGTAGCAAAAAGGCCAATAAACTCATTCACGGATCTTTTTACAATCAGTCGTTCTAAAGTGGGTAGTCTCTAGAGTTTCCCTCCAAATCCAAGACGAAAATTTAAACTGTGGGGGGAGAAATCTAAACAAAATGAAAAACAAAAAATTATAGTTGTTAGATTAAAACTCACTGTTTCCAACGTTTCTCGATAGTAACATCAATAAAAGAAAAATAAACATAAATCGATCCTCCCC
>Ga0302271_10004387_pt1 | contig 11322 bp, 10 predicted proteins | sample III_Bog_N1_1_FD_198767 | JGI IMG/M metagenome (GOLD analysis project Ga0302271, IMG submission 198767) | Peat permafrost microbial communities from Stordalen Mire near Abisko, Sweden - III_Bog_N1_1 | ecosystem: Environmental > Terrestrial > Soil > Wetlands > Peat | place: Sweden: Abisko... | reverse complement strand
GGTTGTAAATTTCAAATAACATTTTAAAATCCAATACAAACACATGAAACGAGTCCCGAAAATTGGGGTGAGTTCCATGTGACATTAATGTAAAAAACAAAAGCACATGAAAACAAGAACATTAGGAATCCTCGCTGTTTTACTGCTTTTTGGCTGTTCTAAAGATAATGCTGTGACAACAGAAGAGCCAAATACAACGGTTGATTATACACAACAAATGGCACCTACCAATTCCACGTATAGCCTGACTCAGGCTATAAGCGATAATGGTCAGTTAATGACAATTGCTTTTAGTGGTATGGCGTTCATGACAGGCGATACCGGCTCTGATTCATTTTTTCCACCGGGCAAAGTTGCCGATTTTTTCGGATTTCAGTATATGCGCGATATTGATGAAGCCGGTTATGGGCATAATACGCTGTTTCTTACCCGTGCAGCAAACAATATGCTTGCCATTTTAAGTACCGACCAAAAAGCAAAATTAGTGGCTCTTGCCAAAGAACAGGCATCGATTTATAGCAAGTTTGCATACAACCGATTCCCATTGATGAAAGCTTTCAGAAGAAATCTTGAAGGAAATATTCCCACAGGCTCTACCGGTTTAAGTGCTGAAATGGTTGTCAAATACTGCTCAAATTTATATGCAATAGATGCAAATCTGAGCTATAACAGAGCGCTAATGATGGGCGGTATTGTGCAGACTTTAACTGCCGAACAAAAGGCCAAGCTGGCAGTAATGCAATTCAACAATTTCAATACCTGGCCCGATGTGGCGGAAGACGCCGATTTGAAGAAAAACTTAACCAACTCAGAATTTGTGGCTGTAATGACTTATGCCAGCGAACTTTTTTCCTGGTACAAAGGAGGCCTAAATGCCGATATCTATTTTTGCCCGGAACGACACGGAACTTACTTTGGCGGTTTTTACCTGAAGGATTATCCGGCTATGAATAATCCCAATTACTTTATTCCTTTGGATAGGACAGGACAAGGAGGTAATGATTTTTTAAATACATTGACAGCTGAGCAAAAAAGTTTGATTAGCGGCATTATTACCGAACAAAAAGCGTCCTTGCTTGAAGTAGCACAAATCAGAGAAACCGTAAGCAAGGAGTTAAGAAAAGCCATGAACGGACAAATGGTAGATAAGACATTAGTGTATCAGAAAATTCAACGATATGGAGAATTGGATGGATGGATGTCAGGATTGTATGCAATCAGATTTGCAGCCGTTTATAAAACACTGACAGCAGACCAAAAAGCAAAACTCACAATCATCCGCGATCTTAATATCTATCCTACAGGAGCTTATTGCTTCGCAACCCCTGTAGCAATGCCAGCATTACCTAATATAGACTATATGTTCGGCATAGGAACCATACCTTCGGATGCGGCCAATTATGATGCCCCGGTAGGTTTTTCATCTAATTGAGATAAAGAAGACTCTGCAAAGAGAATAGATTTGAAAATAAGCCCGCTATTCAGTTCAGTCTCAAATTGAAAGCACAACTTTAACAAAAACAAAAAACCTCAACATTTGAAAATCAAATATTGAGGTTTTAATAGTACCCAGAGCCGGGATCGAACCGGCATGGAAGTGAATCCACTGGTGTTTGAGACCAGCGCGTCTACCAATTCCGCCATCTGGGCATTTGCGGTTGCAAAGGTAGTTATATTTTTGACACTCGCAAATAGCTGCCTGAAATTTTATAATGAAAAATTCTTTTTTGATATAACATTCTGATTTATTGAGCAATAAAAAAGCACTACCTGCAATAATTATTCATTTCAGGAAGTGCTTTTTTGAATTTATAAATATCGCTATTTCACCGCAATTGTCTCAATTTCAACCAATGAACCAAGCGGCAATCCCTTTACGGCAAATGCTGCTCTGGCAGGACATTCGGTTTGGTAAAATTCCTTGTAAACCGCGTTTACATCGGCAAATGAAGCCATATCGGACAAATAGACGGTTGATTTTACCACATCGCCAAAAGAATATCCAGCTTCATCTAAAATAGCCTTGATATTACGAAACACTTGTTGCGCTTGTGCCGTCACGTCTCCGTCAACAAGCTTTCCCGTTGCAGGATCGATAGGAATCTGCCCGGAGACATACAATATACTATTGGCCTCCACAGCCTGACTATAAGGTCCAATGGCAGCCGGAGCGTTGGGTGTAGAAATAATTCGTTTCATTTATTGAGCAGAATTTATTTGTTAATCTGAAATTTTTTGTCGCCTTTGGTTAAGAAAGCGACAATTTGATTGGCGGAAGCCAGACCTGCATTGACATTGGCTTCGGCAGTTTCAGCTCCCATTTTTTTCGGGGTCGAAAAGTAGCGTGTGCCAAATTTAGCCTGCAAATCAGCATGGCTATCGGGAATAATGTCAGTAATATATTTCAAGTCAGCACGTTCTTCCAGCACGCTTGCAAGTTCGGCTTCATGAATCACCTCTTTTCGCGCTGTATTCACCAGACATCCGCCTTTCGGTATCTTCGACAACAAGTTGTAGCCAATTGATTGTTTGGTTTCGGCTGTAGCCGGAATATGCAATGAGATATAGTTGCAGGTGCTATACAATTCTTCGACAGAAGAAACTGCTTTTGCACCATCTTTTTCAATCACTTCAGCAGGAACAAAAGGGTCAAATGCATAAATTTCCATCCCGAATCCTTTGGCGATATGTGACACCAGTTTGCCCACGTTGCCATACGCATGTATGCCCAATTTCTTACCTTTCAGTTCACTTCCTGTACCCAGTTGGAAACTGTTGCGAGCCATATACACCATCATACCTAATGCAAGTTCAGCTACCGCGTTTGAATTTTGACCCGGAGTATTCATTGCCACAATACCACGAGCAGAGCAAGCTGCAAGGTCTAGATTATCGTAACCGGCACCGGCACGAACCACAATTTTCAACTGTTTGGCGGCATCAATAACAGCTTGCGTCACTTTGTCCGAACGAACAATAAGCGCATCGGCATCTGCCACAGCAGCATACAAATCGTTTACATCAGTATATTTTTCAAGCAATGCCAGTTCGTAACCGGCAGCTTCCACAATTTTTCTGATACCGTCCGTTGCAGCTTTGGCAAACGGTTTATCGGTAGCTACAAGTACTTTCATAGGTAATTAATTATATGTATTTCGTGAAACTCATCTCTGTTCAGAAATTTGTTCCATTAAGTATGTTGCTTATTTAATGGCAATTGTAACAGAACAAAGAAACCCTCAGCTAAATCAATTGCGTGATATAGGAGGGTTTCGTTTTATAAGTAATTTTAGTTAGTGGCTATTTTCAAATTCTTTCATTGCATCAATCAATACAACAACACTTTCTTTTGATAGTGCATTGTAAGTTGAAGCACGGAAACCACCCACCGAACGGTGACCTTTGATACCGACAATGCCCTTTGAAATTGCAAATTTGCCAAATTCGTCTTCCAACTCAGCATATTCCTCGTTCATTACAAAACAGATATTCATTATAGAACGGTCTTCTAAGGCAGCTGTTCCTTTGAACAGTTTATTGTGGTCAATCTCGTCGTAAAGAATAGCTGCTTTTTCGATATTTAATTTTTCAAGCACCGATATTCCGCCGAGGTTTTTCATCCATTTCAGCGTTTGCAAAGCTGCATAAATAGGAACAACCGGTGGAGTATTGAACATTGAACCTTCTTTAATATGAATGCGATAATCAAGCATTGAAGGGATAGCACGCGACACTTTGCCGAGCAGGTCGTCTTTTACAATTACAAAAGCGACACCGGCAGGAGCCAGATTCTTTTGTGCGCCACCGTAAATCAATCCGTATTTAGAAACATCCATCTGACGCGAGAAAATATCTGACGACATGTCGGCTACCAATGGCACCGACGAGTCGAGATCGGTATGCAATTCTGTACCAAAAATCGTGTTATTAGTAGTGATGTGAAAATAATCGGCATCAGTCGGAATTGTGTAATTCTTTGGGATATATGAAAAGTTTGCTTCTTTCGATGAAGCAACTTCAATTACTTCGCCAAACAATTTAGCTTCTTTTTCCGCTTTACTTGCCCATGTTCCTGTGTTGAGGTAAGCAGCCTTTTTTTCCAACAAGTTGAAAGGTACCATGCAGAATTGTAAACTGGCACCACCTCCCAAAAATAGCACCGAATAACCTTCGGGAATTGACAACAGTTCTTTAAAAAGAGCAACCGCTTCATCAACAACCGGTTGAAATTCTTTAGAACGATGGCTGATTTCCATGATTGAAAGTCCTATACCGTTAAAATCGAGTATGGCTTTTGCTGTGTTTTCAATCGTGAACTGTGGAAGAATAGATGGACCCGCGTTAAAATTGTGTTTTTTCATACGATAAACAATATTTGATGAATTATGAATGCAAAATGTGATATCTAAGAAAACAAAAATGACTTCGGGATTACTTGAAGTCTTTGATAATAAGGACCTTGAAAATTGTTTGTGAGCCTATTAAAGTACAGTCAAAGGTACAATAATATTTTGAGAAAATATTTCAAAAGTGCATTTTGTTCAAAAAATTATCCCCTCCTTTATTTGTAAAAAGAGGGGATACCATACTACAAGTTTTTAATCAGAAAATCGGTCATTCGTTTATACAGGTGGAAGCGTGTATTTCCTCCGTAAATGCTATGATTTCGATTCGTATATGTCTGCATTTCGAACTGTTTATCGGCTTGCACCAACCGTTCGGTAAATTCAAATGTGTTTTGAGGATGTACATTGTCGTCGGCTAACCCACATACTATAAGTAAATTACCTTGCATTTTTGCCGCATTAATCAAAGGTGAATTTTTGGTATATCCGGCTTCATTCTCTTGTGGGGTCTTCATATAACGCTCAGTATATGCTGCATCATACAGTTTCCAGTCGGTAACGGGAGCCACTGCAATACCCGCTTTAAACGCATTGCTTGTGGTCATGCACATAAGTGTCATAAATCCGCCATAACTCCATCCCCAAATACCGATGCGGCTCTTATCTATATATGACAATGCTCCTAAGTAATTGGCTGCAGCTACCTGATCTTGTGCCTCCAACGCGCCCAATTGTCCGTAAGTACATTTGCGAAATGCTTCACCACGTGCAGCAGTACCGCGACCATCTACACATGCCACCACATAACCGTTGGCAGCCAAATAATATTCCCAGTCAAATTTCCATTTATCAATAGCTTCTTGCGAGTCAGGGCCATTATATTGCACCATCAATACCGGATATTTGATGCCTGTCGAAAAGTTTTTAGGCTTCACAATCCAACCGTTCAATGATGTTCCATCAGCTGCTTTGCAGGCAAATGGTTCTTTGGGTGAGAATCCCAGCGCAGCTACCTCTTTCTTTAAAGCTGCATTTGCTTCAATTGTGCGAAGCGTCGCTCCGAAATTGTTTTTAAGAGTACTTACTTCGGGCGAGTTAAACGATGAGGCTTGTTCCACAAAATAAGAGAAATCATTGCTAAAAATGGCGTTATGTGTCCCCACTCCATCGGTCAATCGTTTTGCAATACCTTTTCCATCAACAGAATATATATCACGTCCTGTTGCCGATGTTTCGGCAGCCTGATAAAAGCTTGTTTTTTTTACCGCATCGTACCCATAGAAGTTTGTGATATCGAATTTGCCTTTGGTAAGTTGTTGAACCAGAATTCCGGTAGTAGAATAAAGATAAGCATGACGATAACCATCTTTTTCACTCACAATAGTAAAATGCTGTCCATCAGGCATAAATCGTAAGTAATTCAAATTACGGTAATCGACATAGGTGCTGCTTTTATCGGTATATATTAGTTTTGATATTGTAGAACGGGGATTGGCAAAATAAATATCCAGCTTTGTCTGGTCGCGGTCAAATTTCGCAATTGACAGCTCTTCTATCTTATTGCCCCAAATAATACGTGGATAATAAGCATCTTCATCTTTACCAACCTCCATTTTTTTAATTGTCTTATAATAAGTATCATACACCTGTACACTTGCCTGAGGAATAGGTGTGCCGGCTTTAGAGTACTTGAAAGTGACAACTTCGGGATATTCGGATGCGGAAGGAAATTCCGGATTCTTGCCTTGATAGCGTATATAACTGTAACTGTTTACTTTAGAGAGATCTAATTTGACAAAGGCAACCAACTTACTATCAGGCGACCATACAAAAAGTTTTGTACAGTCAAACTCCTCTTCATAAAGCCAATCGGGCATTCCGTTAATAATTTTACCCTCTTCGCCATCAGTAGTCATCGGAATTTCAGTGCCATAATCCAATTTATTGACATATAAATTATTGTCGCGGGCAAAAGCCACCAATCGTCCGTTGGGCGAAAAAGTGGCAGCTTGTTGAGCACTTCCTTCCGATACCGGTTTCATATTATGGCGCTTGATGTCATATACGTAATAATTTGCGCTAAATGCTCTGCGATATGTCTTCTTTGAATTGTTGTAAACCAACATTTTGACTTCTGCAGAATCCAGTTCATAGCCTTCAATTGATTTGATAGGGCAATGGATCACGCGCTTAATATTGAAAAGCGTATCAACCGCTTTTCCTGTTTTATAGCTGTATTTTATTATAAGCTTGCCTGAATCAGAAAGTTGTGTGTAAAATTCGCCATTACGCATTGAGCGAAATTCCTCTATTGGTTTTGACTTAAAATCACCGTTTATTATTCGACGTAAAAGAGCATCGTTAGAAGAATTTTGAGCAAAACCTGAAATGCAGCTTATAACTGCAAGGAGTAGAATTTGAAGTGTTCTGAACATAATCGTAGTGCATTTTATTTAGCAATGCAAAGGTAACCATTATTTTTTTGAACACGAAGGAGACAATGCTACTGTACGCACTCACCTATCCGGTCAAAAATCGAGTATGGTTTGTGTTTCTAGCAATCGAAATGTTTTGCGATGATGTGGTGTGATTCCAAATTCACGAATACCATCACGATGTGCTCTGGTAGGATAACCTTTGTTAGACAGCCAGTTGTAAACCGGAAAATCGTAATGAATAGCATCCATATAGTCATCACGGTAGGTTTTTGCCAATACCGATGCGGCGGCGATTGACAAGTATTTACTATCGCCCTTCACAATACATTGATGAGGAATATTTTGGTACTTTTTGAACCGATTGCCATCAATGATGAGATGTTCGGGAACAAACGACAATTGAGCAATTGCCCTATGCATGGCCAAGATGGAAGCATTAAGAATATTGATTTGGTCAATTTCCTCGGCAGAAACAATGCCCACCGCCCACGCAATGGCATCTTGCTCAATAAGCGGTCGGAGCTTGTAGCGCGTTTTCTCTGAAAGCTGCTTTGAATCATTGAGTTGTGCACATTCAAAGTGTAGAGGTAAAATGACAGCAGCCGCGAAAACCGGCCCGGCTAAACAACCACGTCCAGCTTCGTCGCATCCCGCTTCCACCACATCGGGTAAACAAAATGCAGCAAGATTTATGCTTTTGTTTCTGGTTCTTTGCACTTTATTCCTTTGCTTTGAGGCACTTCATCTTTCAGGAGCAATCGTAATGACTGGTCATAAGTAATATAACTCCACATCCAGTTGATAAACACCAGTAAACGGTTTTTTACGCCCACAATAGTCATAATATGGACAAATAACCAAAGCAACCAAGCCAGAAAACCGCGAAACTGCGCGTAGGGTAATTCTGCCACAGCCGAATTGCGGCCAATTGTAGCCAGTGACCCTTTATTTACATATTTGAACGGTTTGAAATCGGCGCCCTTTGCCTCAAAATGATTCAGATTATTAGCCACATTCACACCTTGCTGAATGGCCGGTTGCGCTACCTGAGGATGACCATTGGGAGTATCGGCAGTCACTACCATGGCCGTATCGCCAATGCAAAAAACATTTTTGAAACCGTTGACCTGATTAAATTCATTCACAATCACCCGATTACCTCTTCCATAAAGCTCTTTGGAGAAACCTTCGATACTATTTCCTTTTACACCGGCTACCCAAATCAGGTTTTTGGTATTAATAATGTCACCATTACTCAGGTTCACCACATCGTTTTCGTACGAATTTACTGTAGCACCGAGAATTACATCCACATGCAGTTTCAGCAAATATTCCAATGCTTCTTTTGAAGCTTTTTCAGAAAAGGCATTCAACAAACGTTGTTGCCCATCGACCAAATAAATACGCATCCGTTGTACCTTAAAATCAGGATAATCTTTCGGTAACACAAACTTACGCATCTCGGCCAGAGCACCTGCCAGTTCAACACCGGTAGCACCACCGCCCACAATCACAAAGTTGAGCAAACGTTCGCGTTCATCCGGATCGGCAGTAGTGGCGGCACATTCTAACGAAAAAATGATATTATTACGCATATCAATAGCTTCAGTAGTACCTTTCAATGTCATCGAAGAGTCTTTGAGAGCCTGATTTCCAAAGAAATTGGTATCGCAACCGGTTGCCACTACTAAGTAATCGTAACGAACTCGCCCGATACTAGTTTCCACACAATTAAGCTCTGTATCAACACTTAGTGCCGAACAAAGACGAAAGTGCAAATCTTCTTTTTTCTGAAGAATTTTTCGGAATGGGAATGAAATGGTGCTTGGCTCCAAACGAGAGGTAGCCACTTGATAGAAAAGAGGTTGAAACTGATGATAGTTTCTTTTATCTAACAATACTATTTGAAAATAACGAGGGTCTAACAGAGTGGCAACCTTTAAGCCGCCAAATCCGCCACCGATAATTACAACTCGTTTTTTATCTTTCGCAGGAGGAATATTACAAATGGTAGTCATGAGAAAAATTGTTTAAGAAATTATTCTAATACGCACTCTCACAAATAATTATCCATGTATTAGCAAAAAGAGAAAGAGGTTAACAAAAAAGCAGAAAGGCGCTTGTCGATGGATTCAACAAGCGCCTTTTAGTAGCGACTCGGGGAATTGAACCCCGGACCTCATGATTATGAATCATGCGCTCTAACCAGCTGAGCTAAATCGCCGTTTCGAGGTGCAAAAGTACTCTTTTTTTGCCATTTTCAAAACACTTCTACTGAAAATTTTTGCAATCATTTTGACAAATCTGTTTTTCTTGAAGATAATCAGCATTTTAGCAAATGGAATTTCAATCAAAAAAAAATCGCAAAAACTTGCATTTTGAAATATTGTGTCATATCTTTGTGATATTATTTTAATATCATAAACCATTACAACTATGCAACAACAAGAAACTGATTTTAAAGGATTTAAACTGTCAGGGTTTGTCATGATTTTTGCAGAACTAATTTTAATTATAGCTGCAATATTCTCGTTTATGAATGCTGGCGAAACCGGAGCAATATGGCTATTCCCTGCCTTTGCCTTTGTTTTGCTATTCGTTTTAATAATGTTCGGGTTCATGCTTATCAATCCGAATAATGCACGCGTGATGATTTTTTTCGGTAAATATCGTGGCACGCTGAAAGATAACGGATTCTTTTGGGTCAACCCTTTCTACAACAAAAAAGAAATAACGCTTCGGGCACGAAACATTGATCTTGAACCAATTAAGGTGAATGACAAGGTGGGCAATCCTATTATGATTGGCATGGTGTTAGTGTGGAAAGTGGAGGATACCTACAAGTCGGTGTTCGACATTGATGTGAATGTGATTGCAGGTAGTGCCGGACAAATGGGACAACGAATGCGTGTGTATGAAAACTTTGTAAAAGTACAAGGTGATGCCGCCTTGCGAAAAGTGGCCGGACTTTACCCTTACGATAGCCAGGATGCGGAAAACGAACCCTTAACATTACGTTCGGGTGGAGAGGAGATTAACGAAGTGCTTGAACACGAATTGAGCGAACGATTGGCAATTTCAGGTATTAAAATTATCGAAGCCCGTATCAACTATTTGGCTTATGCTGCTGAAATTGCAGGCGTTATGCTGCGTCGCCAACAGGCTCATGCCATTATTGCCGCCCGCACAAAAATTGTGGAAGGTGCCGTAGGTATGGTAGAACTGGCATTAGAAAAACTATCGAAAAGCAATATGGTAGAACTTGATGACGACAAAAAAGCAGCCATGGTAAGCAACCTGATGGTGGTGCTTTGTGCCAACGAATCTGTTCAACCTGTAGTAAACACCGGTACATTAAACCAATAAAAATCAGCACAGTGTATTATTACAGTATTCTTTTAGCACTGATAATTTGGCTATTAGCACAAGTTTTATGACCTTCTTTCAACAATCCAATTGAAATGAGTGACGAGAGTAAAATAAAAAGTTTCGTACTGCGCATGGATGACAAAACCTTTGCAGCTGTCGAAAAGTGGGCTGCGGACGAGTTCCGTAGTGTCAATGGACAGTTGCAATGGATTATTGAACAATCATTGAAGAAAAATGGCAGAATGAAAAAAGATAAGGCGGGTACCGCTTAAATTCAATCTTTCCGAGACACTATTGATGTAGCTAAATTTTAAATTTACATGGGCTGTTTGCATTTTGCAGGCAGTCCATTTTTATTTGCTTCAAGTCAACTATTTTCATAAATAATTGGAGATTTCGCATTTCTCTTTTTGCAAGCTGCAATAAAACAAAACCATCACAACCCCTTGATTTTAAAGCAATTTTCAATGATGCAGCACATTTCCTCAAAATGTTTTTTGCTCCATTGTAATTCTAATTTAGAGTGCTATTCCATCAAAATTCAATACCGAAAAGCAAGTTTCAATCAATTTCTCAAACGTTTGCATTTTTAATTTATCAATTCGGCGCGAATAAAGTTACATTTCATTAAGCCAAAGTAATAAATTTCAAAATTATTGCTATCTTTGCATCGCCATTTAGCCAACCAACAATGGAATTTTTTCCATTTCGATTCACTACCAACGTGTATTTCTACACGACCACCACAATCTAAAGAGCTCTCTTATACATTTTAGCTGAAAGCGTTTGCTATTCGGGAAATTGTTGTTTTTTTGCAATAACACAATGCAAAATACAACAAAACCAGAGAGTTATGGTTCAGATTTTAGTATGTGTCAATACTAAATTGTAACTCTCAAAGAAGTGGCATATTATTGGAAAAGTGCATTGTGGAAAATTAACAGTAACGAAAAATTTCATACCAATCCGAAGAGTCGGCTGTATCAGAAAATTTGACCATCAGCAAACTAATGAATTGATAACTATGAACTAAGTCAGAAACGATGGTCTGAAGTATAAATCTTAGACAAAATGGAAAAAAAACGAAGTATAAAATTAAAATTTAATCCATCATCAAATACTATCTACTTTCTAACACTCTGTTGTAAGGAGAGGGTAGATTATTTTGG
>Ga0302271_10004386_pt1 | contig 11325 bp, 7 predicted proteins | sample III_Bog_N1_1_FD_198767 | JGI IMG/M metagenome (GOLD analysis project Ga0302271, IMG submission 198767) | Peat permafrost microbial communities from Stordalen Mire near Abisko, Sweden - III_Bog_N1_1 | ecosystem: Environmental > Terrestrial > Soil > Wetlands > Peat | place: Sweden: Abisko... | reverse complement strand
CATCAACTTCCTTAGGAGTTTCTCCTTGCTGCGAGAAGACTGCAGATTGCTTGAATTATTGCTGCTGTTATTCTATTGTTAGTATTGCTGCTGCTACTATTGCTGCTGAGTGTATTAAAGCATCTACTATTATGGTTAGGTGTGCTGCTATGAGAGTGTAGAGTTAAGCACTGAGTTAGTCTTGAGTGTCATGGCTGGACTTGGAAGTGATGTTATGTTCGTCTGAGCGTAGGTGTTATTGTTGTTGTTATTACTGCTACTAGCAGTATTAGCATTATTATTGTTGATGATGTTGGGATTGCTCGTGTAATTGGCACCCCCTTGTGAGCTATTGTTATTCTAATAGGAGTTATTGCTTGCAGTATTGTTTCCGAATGGTGCTCTGTAGTTCTAGGGAACACTCACTAGTCTATTGACATTCACTTTCTCGGAAATATACTTCTATCCGGGAGGCAATTTATTCACACTGCTAATACCACCACTCATCTAACCACCGATGAATACCTGCTACTGTTGCTACTATGAACCTGCTGAATTATTTATCATCCCTTACTATGAGTTTGTGATACTCTATGAAGCTAACTGCTAGTATGACTAGCTACCTTGCGCTGCTATCATGCTATTCGAAGCATCTGATCCGGACAGATGACTGTTCTAATATTGCATCACATACGATGGCAAAAATTACTAAGGTTGCTAGTATTGCTGAGATTAAGATGATGAAGCAGAAACACCACCTGCTGCTGCAGAGGGCACAGCTTCACTTGCTTCCAAAGAGCTAACTCCTCGCATATTGCCTGTTAATTTCCCTGCGCTTTTCTTTCGTTAGTTTAGGGTATTGTTTTATGTGTAATTAGCAGAGGATGCTTCAGGGGAATAGAATGGACTGCTCAACTTAGTCTCATCGTATGGCTAGTTGGGTAGAATTTGCTGTAGCTATGGATTAAATGGTAAATAGTCATTACTACTACTACTATGATCATTTAATTCCCTTGAGAGCTGCTATTGTTCTGGCTACGATTGCTAAGCTGCTTAGATGCTTCCTTCAGGGTATTTATAAGAAACTTTATCTATTTATTGCTACTAGCTCTACTATTGCTGTTGTATTCCTCGTACTGAGGAGGATATCTAATCTAAGGATTACTTCAGCTTTTCGACTCTTCTCCCACTGCTTTTGGTGCCACTTTCGCTTCTATCTTTTACAATGACATCCGTATTACTGCTTGGTTACATCTTAGCGAAATTAGTATTCGTGTTATTATTAGCACTACTGATAGTACCATAGCTGTTGTTGGTATTATTATTAATAAACTGATTAGATGTGCTACTATTAGAAGTAATAGCCTAAGCTAAATTAACAATATTTCTATTATTATCTTATTATGCTTCGTTATTCTCATTATCCTACTCTTCTTAACCACCTTTCGATCTGTCTATGACTTACTTCTATTGCTGCTACTGCTGCTGTTTTAGTTACTTTTAATTTAACTCTTCCTCTTATTATTTCTGCAGGTATTGCAGCTAGTTTTATGGTTAAGGGAGAGGTTGTGTGAGTGGAGATTAATTAGCACTATTATTATTATTATTATTATTATTATTATTCGTAAGACTCTTTTATGCACCTGACTATGATTATTATGATTCTCCAAGTAGCAGCGCTTATTACGATTGTTATTTGCTTAACTATCCAGCAGCTGACTGCTGCTATTGCTGTGACTAGAGTTACTTCTAAGCTAGAGCGTAGACAGCATTTTTGCTAGTGCTGTTATTCGTGTTTCCAGGTGATGTCAATGGCATAGTTGCTTGAAAGTTGCTGTCATTATTATTTTAATTATTGCTATTAGTACTATTACTTCTATTCGTTTCTTTTCTTAGCGTAGTCTACGCTGAAGAAGGTCGCAGCGGTGATTCTTATTAGCCATTCAGTGCTTTCTTTGCTTTGCTGTTTTTTTGCTAATTAGTATTATTCTGATTGCTATTATTTGGATTGCTACTAGAATTGCTGTTTTTACTATTGCTGATACCTTACCCGCCATAATAGTTATCTTAGTTATGATTGAGCTTAGCAGATAGAGGTCTAGCCATTCCTTCTGGTTTGCCATCATTCTACTATTTCTGCTGTTTCTGCTATCTCTATTGACGAAATAGGAACTCCTATTGCTTTATGAACACATCTTAGTAGTCATCGCTCTCAGCGCTATCCGAATAGATGTACTCTTCTGATTTCAGTGAGCTTCCTCCGAGCTGCATTTAGCTAGGAGATTACTGCATCAGCTGCTACAACTGTTACTACTGCATCAATCCTTTCTTGATTAAGCCTGTTTGCGGCTCTTCATAGTGGATATCAATTGGAGGTGTAATAGCTCGAGGTCTCGCAGCTTTAGCTAGACTATGCTCATGACCGTGGGAATCTTTCACTCCAGCGGAATATGCCCTCCCGTTTGAGGGATTCTCAGACAGTATGTCCCTGCCTCCAGTGGAGCTTTCTGCCCAGGAATTCATGACCTGGCTATTCTCTTTCCCATGAGCTTTGAGGTATTCCATGAGTTCAAGTTCGTCGACTATGCGGACGTTCTCGCCGTCATCAATTTAGAAATACTACTCTACTTCGGAGTATGGCTGATTGCTATTAGGATGTTGTTCAGATCCTGCAAATTCTTCATCGTTTTCATCAGCAAACTCCTCATCTTTAGTGGCGCTATTATTGCTGTTTGCATAAGAGTTCACAGCCTGCTGCTATGTGCCATTCTCAGGCTGAGTTAAGCTTGTCTATCCTGAGAGTTATCCTGATTAGGATTAAGACTGTTGCTGCTATGCTTGCAAATTTTATGTCTTATTCGAGAATGTCTATTGCTATTATTGTTGCTATTTTGTCTTGCGGAGAGTTTTAGTTGATGGGCTTTTGTCTCTGAGTTACAGCTGAGGGGAGATATTGTTGACTTTCTGTTTGAGATTAGGTATTTTCCTGCGGGAGTTATCAGCTTCGACGACATCATATTCGTTCCATTCCTCGTCATCGACTTCAATGATCCCGAGATCTTCAAAATCCAGTACTTCTTCCTCTTTCTCGTGGCCGAATTCTAAAATGGCAAAATTTTGATCAATCAAGTTAAAGTGACTTGCTTTGAGAATTTCAACTAACACCATCAGGTACAATTAATTGATTTTGATTGCTTGACTTACATGACTTAAGACTATCGATATGCGAAGGTCTGACATTTGCTTCCTCCACAAGTGACGAGTTCTAATGGTCCGCATCTTCTTACTTTGATTCCTCCATGTTGTAATTCACTCTTTCTATCCAAAGTGTCTATGGGGGCTTAAATTCATTTCTGAACATCGAAATCAACTCTTTTATTTCCTGATCTTCGAGCTGCTCCATCCAGAAAACATACTTCTCCTCCACCATCTCTGCAATCTGTCTCTTTTGCGAGAAACTTCTCTCTGTCCTGCCAGAAAGTTATCGCCACTTCGTCTGCTTCTCTTGCAATCCTTGCTCAGTCTGAAAAACGCAAGAGAATGAGTAAACTCAATCACAGTTGTACACAACAACAACATCCATGGTTAAAAAGGTAATTAATGTACTTCTGAAGAGTGTATATTTGCTGATGGGTTGATTTCAAAACTGAGCCCATTTGACTTATTATTTATGAGACTCATTATGATCTCCTTCGGTGCTGCTAATTGAGTGATGGTCACCGATGCGGCTTAGTTCGTGGAATCCCAGTCAAACTGCATATCGTAGACACACTCCCAGATACCATTCGGAACAAGCCCAGCATTTCTTCTGAAGAACTGCAGATTCTCGCGTATGTCACCAGCTAAGACATCGAAATTATACCCCAAACCGCAGAAACTGCCAAGAATATTCAGCCCACCTGTTCTGCATTCGCTTTCTTTAGACAGTAGCAAGTTCTTCAGAGTGCTCATCAGACTATTTCGGAAAGAACTCTCCTGCATGCCCTATTTGGTTTGTAGCAAAAATTTAAGGTAAAAGTAACTTAGAAATTCACCTGTAAATTGAAGAATAAATGTAAATAAATTGATTGTGCTTTTTACACTTGCATTTTTGACCCAATAACAGACGATCCCATAGGCTATGCTACGAATGTTACTCCATGGAGAATCGATGAGCATTGAAATTATCGACCATAACTTGAGTATCTCCCTCTAACGGAATTCAAGATACTCCAAGCTATCGAAATCAACCTGAAATGACACAAATAAATAAACATAATTCTAGGTTGTTGATGCTTTCTATCTATAATTACCTCTGTCTACTGATCAGCAAAAAGCTCTCCATTATCTAAGGCTTCTCCTTCATCTCCAATATTCTTCTTCTTCGTTATATCCAATTCCTTTGCTCCTTCTCTTTACGCTTATTTTTCCTATTTCCCTTTATTCTGATTTAGCTCTATTTCTTGCTGCAAACTAGGTGCTTTGAGCAGATGCTAAAACACTTGATCTAAAATGAGCAATGCGTTAAACTACAATTTGCTATCCCGTTCATTCTCGAGTCCTTTCTTCAGACAAACCAGCATCAGCTATGTAAAGCAAGCATCTTCTTTGGAGTATTTCGGCATTTATTATTATGCATAATTTGCTCCTTTATTGTGTGTCAAGATATACTGCTCAAACAACAATTTCAGAATATTCAACCCTTTTAATCTATTCTTGGAATTCTTCGAGTTCAGCAGTTCCAGAAATGGCCCCTAGAGCTACTCTCGTTCAATCAACTCTTGGATTAAGACAAAATCTTCTCTGTCGAGCTACGAGAATAGCTCACTAAGCAAACTCAGTTTCTCACTAAACAGCTCCGATAGCTACCCATGCAACTTGGAATCCTTTCGTTTCATTTACAGAATCCTCTCTTCGGAGTTCTCAATCAGTAGCAGCGTCAAGGCTTATTGCAGATTTGGTTTATTTTTCAGAATGACTTAGATGAACTTATCCTTGCTTTTCCGATGCGCCTTCCCTTTGACAGTGTATTAATCCAGCAGCATGCTCACACATTGCTAAAAATGACAAAAAACAAAAATAAAACCAACAATTTAGCATTTTAACCTTCTCTTTCTGTTATTTTACTTGCACAAGTGATGGTGTGAACTTGGCTGGTGTCAAGATATCGCAGAGATTATCAAAGATAATGAAAGTCTCATCGTAGACCGAATGCGGAATGCACTGCACATACGCTTGGAAAAACTACAAAAAGAATGCACCGGTATGATCCAGTTGTTATGGAAATTGCAGCAGGGAATTCGTCACGATTGTCAAGAACTACAACATTTTCTCATTTGGCTACTGATTACGGATATACTCGAAGATCTTCTAAAGCAATGGCAAGGCGATGTCTGTTATCGTCACAAGATCGTCGGGTGATCGATTGGGATGATTATTGCTAATATCTCCCTTGGAAGAATTCATAGTTACCGCTGCAGGAGTGACTGCAAGTAATACTTCTATCAACACAAACCAAATGCTCCTGAAAAGCTCCAGTCGAGTTAAATACTCCAATGAATTTTGTACCCATAACACTAACGGTTTCAAGAGATATTCCATGCGAACGAGTTCGTTTGCATTCACTACTAAGGCACCTTTCTAGCTACGCAATTTATAATAAAATTTCATTATCACCGATTGCTAAGAAGATTATTGCTGTTATTGCAATTGCTGCTACTGTTGCTATGATTACTGCTACTCAAATTCACAGTTACTTTCTTCATCTCTTGTTAATCCTAACCCAGTACTGCTGTTACTGTGGTTGTTGCTAGTATTGTTACTATTACTCGTAATGCTACTTATGCTAGTATTGTTGAGATTACTTGGTTGCGAACTAGTAGGTGCAGATTCTTTTAGTTCAGTGCGCTTTGATGCAGTTGGACCATTCAGCTTGTAGCAGATCACAGAAGTTATGTCGAGGAGATGATATAAAAGTGAGAAGCTGGAGAATTCTTCATTTTCAGCGAGTTGAATCAGATTATCACCAATCCATTCTATTAGCTGTGTTTTCCAAAATCGCAAATATTAGCTCAAATAACTGATTATTTATCGCATAGTTTCTCGTTATTTTTACTCGGTTGAGTTGTGCTGTGCCCATATTGTAGATGTATTTCAGTTTGATTGCTTCCCAGAGCTTGTTTACATGAAATTTCAAGCTGACATGAGAGTTTTTCTTGCTGTTGTACTCCTCCAATAGCAAGATAACATCTGTGAACACTTCCGGGCTGAACTAATTGGGAACAAAGAAGGGAATATAAATAAGAAAAAGTGCACAGAAAAAGGCTCCAAATATATGAGAGATTCTTAAAAATTCAAGTTTTTTTGTTTCATTTTTGTTGTCTTTTACATCGATATCTCCTTAGCAGATTGCAAGTATCTTCTCAGCTATGCGCGTGCAGTAGATTCTCAACTCCGGATTGATTTCTGGCTTGAATAGGTTCTGCACAATCACTTCCTCAAAGAGATTTCGTAAAATCTGCGAGCTTGCACTCGCCAACACATTCAAGAAGCTCTCCAAGAGATGGTGGTACATATCCATCACTACAGCACTTTGATAGCCTGCAAATACAAGATTATTAGCACAGGAAAGTTCATATTCTGCTATTGTATTACCTGAAATCCGAAGAGAATCCTGCCCGTTGTTAGAAGATTATTGCAGTTAGGATTGCTGGGGTTGTGCTGGTTATTTCCCATTCACGTCATTGCTTCCCTCTGCCGATTCAAAAGTATCACTTGACGATGGGTAAGTTTTAAAAATAGCTAGAAGTATCTGAGGGAGGAACCCACCAAGAGTGCATCCAAGATACTCAATCAGAAACTCAAGTCCTTTAATTCCAGCTAATTTCACCGGCTCGAATGGGTCAGAGAGCGCTTTAAGCAAGAGCCTTGTGAGATATGGGGAGAGAGACAGCAATCCAGAGTACACATCACAGGATCCGTCGAACTCAACATCTTGGCATTCTTCGTTTGCAAAGTAGGCTGTTGCACGCTGATATGCTGTTAATTAAGACAAAGAGAGAGAAAAATAAATAAAGGCTGTTCAAAAACAGTGAATAGGAACCTTTCTTCAAGGATTTGCCCAGAATATGAGCCAAAAAGAAAAAAGCTTCAAAAACATTTACCTTGCAATTTATCGATGATAAGCGAAGGATGATGCAGGGAATCTGCTACGAGTAGCTCAATTTTAGCAGCTCGTAGTAGTTGCTTGCTATTCGTGCCTGCCCATTCGTTCCTGCACAATTACGGCTACACTTGTTACTATTATTTCTAGTTATCTCTACCAATGTTCCGTTTTTCAGACTGCGATTCCTCTTTCTTGGATAATCTCTTTCGATGATCATCTTGCTCTCCTGATTTTAGGTATTTTTTCTTCTTCTCTAAATAGTAATACCCAATATTTATTAAATTATTATCTTGTTTGTCCTATTTAAAGTGTATGATTATCATTCCATTTTATTCTTACAAAATACTTAAGAAGAGAATTATCCTTGCGTGGTTTGCTGATATTGCAGCAAGAAGTGCTTCGAGCATTTCTTGAGTATCTCAGAAGCTTGGATATACTTTCGCTGTGAGAGCATGCTTAGTCCAAGAAGGATTTCTGTTTCGATGGCTTCATCGACTCTCCCACTTTTTCTCATCACGTGGGAGATGTTTAGCAGTGATAGCCCTTGATTCGCTGTAGGAGACACGTTTAAGGAAAAGCCATACACGCGGATACTCTTGAAACAAATCTTGAAGAGACCGAACATCTTGATTTTTAAGATAAACACAACATGAGAGAAATCGAGAAAAAGAGAGAGAGATAATGATGCTATTGCATCCCTTGAAAAATATTAAATTTTTGCTTCTTACATCTTCTTCTTCAAGCATGCGCGTCGAACTCGAACTCTCATGACCTAACCAACAAAAAAGCTTGGTATTAAGAGCCATATCATGTGTAAAATGAAGCAAGAATAACTAATTGTGTTATGAAAACATTGAAGAACATAATTAAGCTCATTGGTATTGTACCTCCGAAGAGAGTCTTTAAGAAATTGCAGGCTTGCTCTGATAACTCTAAGTTTTCAATTTTCTCAAATTTTACAGCTACATCAAGCACAGAGCCACTCATACATAAAAAATGAGCTTGAAATCGTTTCGATAAGCCTATCCCTTCAATGCGTAACCTGCAAAAATGAGAAGAAAAAATAAGATTCAAAAATATCTTCTATTATTTCTAGTTACAGTGCCTCTTCATCTGTGTCACTCTCGCGCACTTGCAGCATCCTTTAAACTTCATCTGAATCACCAAGATAACTCTCAAGATTCAGGCACTTGAAATTGCTTCTGCTGAATGCACTCTGCTCCGAAACTAACTCTAAACTCGTTACTATTGCTTTCCTTGGGATTTCAAATTCAAAACTCAATATGCTTGGGCTTCCACGAGACTCACTTCTCGCTGAATTTCCATCATCTTTATGTGAATCTCCTGGAAATATCCCACTGGCATCTTTGAAAGCGAAATCGGAAATATCTGAAACTTTTATTTCGCCAACGAGCAGCGATCCAAGTGTCCTCAAGAGTTACGAAGAACCTTGCTAGTGTGGTTAATCGAAATCTTCTGGATCTTCTCTCTCAAATGGCTCTTCGGGATGGATATCCTGTGAAGCCATATTACTGATATCTCTTAATTTCTTGAGATCGTTTCAGACTTTCAAATATATTTTTTAATATGAATATCCCTCCTTTTGTTTCTCTCTTTCTCTCCTATCATCTTGAATATGAGCCGAAATGAAACAAAACAAGAGATTTAACTTTGTTTAAATTGCAGGCAATAATAAAAATAATAATAGATATATCTTGATGTGGTTGAATATTCATTTATTTCGTACTGCTTCAAGATATTGTTTACCATAAACAATAATCTTTTTTCATTGGTAAAAAATAACAAAAATTCTCAATTTAAAGCTGAGGATCTTTTGGAAATATTAAGTAATTTCGAATATTTTCATAATTTTATGCTTAAAACAAAGCGATACTATTTAAATGACCATCCGAAATGATATTTCCCTCTATAATTCCAATTATCTTTTACAACTTAACTAACTAATTGAAAAATCATAATAATTCCTCAGCAAAAGCCAAAAATGTTCTGAATTATCTTCACTGTGTTTTTGGCAGTATAATTTTCTACTTTCTTCTTGTTCCCAGATTCTTCCAAAAAGAAAGATGATTCTAATTCATCGTCTCTTTGAAGCTAGCTCGAAGCCAATAAGAAAAAAAGAAATTGCAAGTATTTCTAAATTCTTGGATTCAAAATATTAAACATAGACATTTTGACGATCATGAGTGCTTAGAAAAAAGCAGATATTACACTCATCTCGTACTAATAAAATATCCATTATGCTCAACAATTTGTTTAGTTCAGCTCAAGATAATCCAAAGATACTCAATTTGAAATCAATCAACTTTCAAATGAAGGATACAAGCCGTATTTGGTTTCTTTCTCTGAAGTTTGGAGGATTTTGCTAATGATATGCTAGAAAAATTAAAAGAAACTACAATAAATCAAGTTGGTGTTATCACCTAAGACTCCAGAAGAGGTGGTATCTTTTTTTCAGACAGCTGAACACAAGATTGCATTTGGATTCTTGATTGAAACTATTAATCTCAATGAAGACACATTTGAATAGGTATGTACTTGTGAATGCAATGAAAAACCAAGTGGGAACAAATTCATTTTTTACATAATCTAAAAAATAATATTAAGTTCTCCGAAGACTGCGTTTCAGCTGTGACCAAAATCTAAACAATCAATCTTACCAATTGATCAAAAATATCTAGGAATTCAAAGATAAAATACTCTTCAAATGATGGTTGATTTTATTTCGATCTTTTTTATTAACCTAGCTATGGAGTTATTCAATCAATTATATGTTTAGATTAAAAACAACTTAGATTTAGAAGAAGAACAAAAGGCAAAATCCAACAAAAATCAAAAGATATTGTTTCAAAACTGATAACAATATCTAATCATAAAAGATCTTATTGTTTTATTGCAAAGTAGATTTATTTCTCTCTCTCTCTAATAGTCGTCAATGGAATAATAATTGTCTCGCAGATGCGCGATACATCCTACGTTTATCTGTGATTATATTCATTTGAAACCTTCAAATGCCTCGCCTTTTGTTTGTTCGCTGTGCAGATCCAAACAGCAGATACCTGATAACGAAGTAACTTTGATAAGTGAGATCCTTGAAGCTAATCCTGATACATTTATTAGAAACTATCCGATTCTAACAGACCTCTAAACTCTCGAAGCTGTAGAAGGCATAAATGGAAATGTAGAAGCAATTTAGAGTTCAATGGATTCCTTTTTTACTGAGATCAAAGACAACTTTCTTGCTAGCTTAGAGAAAGCAAAATAATCGGTGAAATATAAGATCCTAATTATGTCTAAGGCTTATAGGGAAGTCCTCACAGGAGTATAAGAAGCTGCATAGATTTAGAAATTCAAGGTAGGTCTATGTTCCTAAGATTCTGAGAAAATAGTCAAGGAGTTTATTAAGGAAAGTTATTCCAAAGCAGAATAGAATACATAACTGATTTAGAACAAACTTTCTGAATTTAAGTCTTTGGCTAGTGGTTTGTCGTTCTCTCAAGCTAAAGAGATTGATGAAATCATCTGCGGATTAGTCTAAGAAATCGATTTTTTTCCTTAAATGTCTTGTACGATAGGTTCCAAATTGAAGGAATGCTGTTCTCAGACATAGCTTAAATAGTATCAGCAAGAGTAAAAGTCATTAGGGTTGCTTATAAATAAGCTTTAAGGGAGATTATTAGAAAAGACATAATCCCTAAAGGAGTTAGCAAAATAGCAAGAATAGTTAGAATCTTAAAATAGAGAGAGATAACTGAAAGAGTAGCACTAAAATGATTAAAAATATGAGTTACTATACAAATAGCATAAAGGGTAGCAAGACTAAAAGGAAAATAATAAAAATGAGTTAAACTTGCAGCAACAAAATGAATAATAATAATAATAATAATAATAATAATAATAATAATAATAATAATAACCTCAATAACTTCTTAATTAGCAATAGGATATTTATTAACAATAATTGAAGGAACAAGAAGAAGAATAACAACAACAATAGCATAAGCTATTATCCTTGCAAAAATAGCAAGAAAACAATGATGAAAATGAATTATAACACTAGCAGCAGTAGTTCAGCGAGTATCATACTCTGCATAATAAACTGCATCCAATACAGCAATACTTACTAGGGATTGAATATGATTAGTATAATTACAAGAAATGGTAGGATCTCAGTGAAGTACAAC